>Ga0208030_1001796_pt1 | contig 11570 bp, 6 predicted proteins | sample MalvirDeepMed_M9_FD_184246 | JGI IMG/M metagenome (GOLD analysis project Ga0208030, IMG submission 184246) | Marine viral communities from the Global Malaspina Expedition - Malaspina viral metaG DeepMed_M9 (SPAdes) (version 2) | ecosystem: Environmental > Aquatic > Marine > Oceanic | place...
GCTATAACATTTATACAAATATACAAATACAACGAATATACAATATATTGGTTGACATACTATATAAATTGTGTATGTGTATTTCCTTCATATTGTAGCTGGATCATTTAACTGCATAAATTTCAGGAATTAAAGTTATATATTTTGTTTAATACTTGTATAGATTGTATCTGGTATGGGTAGTGATATATTTCACAATGCATCTGGTATGGGTTTTATATTTGTTTTGTATTTGTATAAATATAATTGCCTGTGTTTGTTTTGTACTTGTTTAATACTTATATAATATTTGTTTTGTTTTTGTTTTTGCGCTGCGGGGGGAAGACATAGAGCGACGAAGTATGAGGAGTGGCATGTCTTAGGGGTTTGTGGGGGGAATAGAGGATACCTCTGACAATTTAATTTTTACAAAAAGAGTCTGGTACTTACTCTATATATTATGTAAAACAATTATAGGAAGGCTGGTAAATATAAATTGATATTACTGTATGAAGGGAAAATTGATATTAATGTACAGTTATAGTACAGTTCTAGTACACTTTATGTACACCAGATACAGGAAAAATTAACACCCCTGAAAGGGAATTGGTGTTGATTTTCTCCTAATCGAAAACCAGACAGATCGTGCTGCTTGCAAAGCTGCTTGTTTATTCTAATCGCATTTATGAAGGAAAAATGTACAGTTTATGTACAGTTTATGTACACTTTTTACCCCATATATATAATAAAAAACCTTTTTAGTAGGTTTTTTATATATGTATTTATATATTTATATATATATATCTTATATCTGCGTGTGTGCGTAAGGGAGTAGTGAAGGGAGAGCTGGGGAAAGAGATAGGAGCAGGTGGAAATATTAATAGATAACCACCTACTTGCTTGTTAATTGCTTTAAAGGAGAAAGCATCTAACCATTCCCTATCTGTATTTGTGAGGTAAACATTACCAAAACCCCACATATTAAAGGAGTTTAAATGAATAAACTATCTTTCTTGTACCACAAATATATTGCCAACACAATAAAAATAAGCTATATTTAGGACTATGCCAAAGGGAAAACCTGCAAAAGGGTACAGACAGGACAAGTTTAATAACCAGAACAGGTTTCTGGCAGCATATACTATCTGGGGAACTGACGGAAAGGCTAGAGATGCAGCAGGTGTACAGCAGGATAGGTTGTATAGATGGAAACAAGAGCCTGAATTCCTGCAAAAATACGCACAGGCACGAAAAGATTTCGGAGAACAGATAGAACATAAGGCTTATCAGCTCGTTTTACATATGCTTACCCCTGAAACTGATGAGGAAGGGAAGATTGAGTATCACGCACAGGCAAGATTCTACCAGACCCTCGTTATGTTTGTCCTGAATGGTATGTTCCCTGAGAAATATAAAGATCATAAAGGCTCAGAACAGGAAGCTGGGGATATTATGAAGTCATTTAAAGAAGCTATCAAATCTGCAGGTAAAGAAGAAAAGAAAGAAAACGAAGATAAACTTTCACTTGATTTAAAAGATATTATGGGTAAAGAAAAATGACAGATAGGACAGATGTCGTAAATGCTCTGTATAGCATGGTAGGTTTTACTCCAACCAAAGCACAACTCCCTATCCTGAACTCCGATAAACGATATATCCTCGTGGCAGGGGGAGAACAGGCAGGAAAAAGCATGATAGCAAGTAAATATCTCCTGTCAAGAGTATTTGAAACAGAAGGTAAAGGACTCTATTGGCTTGTAGCTGCTGATTATGAGAGAACAAGGGCAGAATATGAATACCTTGTGGAAGATTTCACTAAACTTGGAGTGCTAAAGAAAGCATCCAAACGTGTTGACCCAGCTACAATAGAGCTTGTGGATGGTACAAGGATACAGACTAAATCAGCCAAAGATCCAAGAACTTTAGCCATGAGAGCGCCTGATGGAATCATCGGATGCGAGGCTTCACAGCTTGATCTTGAAACATTCCACAGATTACGGGGCAGATGCGCTCCTAAAAGAGCATGGATGTTTCTTGGTGGCACTTTTGAAGGGTCACTTGGGTGGTATCCACAAATGTTCCAGACTTGGCAGTACGGAGAAGATGAATCACAATCATATTCCCTACCCTCCTATACAAATGTACACCTCTATCCAGAAGGAGAGAACGATATAGAAATATTAAAGCTGCAACGAATGACATCAGATGACTTTTTTAAAGAAAGAATCATGGGAATCCCCTCCCCACCAAGAGGTATAGTATTCCCTGAGTTCAGACCTGATACCCATGTACAGGAAATAGAATATATACCTGATGAACCTGTCCATATATGGATAGATCATGGATATGCCTCTGCTTATGCAGTATGCGCAGTACAGATTGTTAATGATGTGGTATATGTGTTTGATGAAATATACGAACAATCCCTCATTACTGAGGAAATGATAGATATAGCAATGCAACGCAACTGGTGGAAAGATGTACAGTTTGGTGTTACAGATATCGCAGGATATCAGCATCAGGCAATGTCAGCAGTAGCAGAAGTATGGCTTGATAAGGCTGGATTGTACATGGATGCAGAAAAAATCAGAATAAATGATGGTACTGAAAGACTAAAGTCCATGCTTAAACTAGACCCAAGTACACATCAGCCAAAAATAGTAGTTTCCCCCAGATGTCAGGGGTTATTATCTGAACTCGGCTTCGCTCCCAATCCATTCGACGGACAGACGAAAGTTTACAAATGGAAAACAGACAGGGATGGGAATGTGGTTGGCAATCAGCCAGAAGATAAGTATAATCATAGTGTTAAGGCATTAATATACGGACTTGTCAACAGGTTTGGGTATAGTTATCTGGCAGCACGAAACACAATTCCTGTGAGAAGGTGGAGGTAATAAATTAAGTATGGCTAGAAAACCAAAAGCAGAAGATATAATCAATAAAGTAGAAGCACAATATGATGCAACTGAACCATTAAGATCAAGAATGGATAAGGATTATTCCATTTACAGACTCGATCCATATGATGCAGGGGAAGATTTCCACAACTATACATCAAACGAACCAGCAACATTCGCAGATAAAATAATTTCTTTCCTTAACGCATCAGAACTAACTGCTCGCATTCCTGTAAATTCACAGGAGAGAGAACAAAGAGAAGCTAATGACCAGAAAGAAAGATTCTTTATCGGTACTCTGAGAAGCGCTGATGAAAGACTCAGAGCTGCTATACAGCCAGATGTTAAATCACAACTCGCTTGGTACATTACCCTTCGTGGATGGTACGCAGGCAGAGCTTTGCTTACTAAAAATAAAGAAGGGAAAACATTTGTGGATGTAACACCATTTGATCCCATGCACACATACTGGGCAACAGGATATGACGGCTTACTATGGGCTTGTTATAAAACTAAACGATCAAAAGAAATGATCGAATCACAATACAATACTAAATTAAATATGTCAGATGATTACGAGGACTGGATAGAAGTATATGATTATTACGACAGAGAATATAACATGGTTGTACTCTCTAATGGAAAGGTTGTTAAGAAAGCAACTGCTCATGGCTCTCCACAGGTACCAGTATTTTTGGGAGCAGTAGGAGCTACACCAGAAATACAGGCACTCAATCAGGCAGTAGCGATTGATGACACCATAAGAGATTATGGAGAATCTGTATTCAGACATAACAGGGAAATATATGATAAGAATAACCTTATGATGTCCATAATGCTCGAACTCACAGCTCGTGCAAGAAGGCAGGGGTTGAAGATTAAATCAAGAGATGGAGCTAAAACACTTGATGAAGACCCATACAAAGAAGGGACAGAAATTTCCCTTGCACAGGGAGAAGATGTAGAACCATTAGGACTCATGGAAATGTCAAGGGAAACAGGAGCTTTCTTGGGATTACTCTCAGGAGAACTGCAACGAGGAGCATTACCACATAGCATATACGGAGAATTACAATTCCAGTTATCAGGGTTTGCTATCAATACCCTAAGACAGGGGATCAATTCTATACTTGAACCAAGAATAAAATCACTAGAAGCTGCATATACAAGAATATGTATGCTCCTTAACGATCAGTATCTGACAGATGCCTTTGATTCTATGGAATTATCTGGAGAAGATATGAACAGAAATTACTTCTCTCAGGAAATTACCCCTGATGCAATAAGAAATGCAGGGGATATTATTATTAAATTCGTGGGTCAACTGCCTGAAGATGATATGTCAAAGATGAGCATGGCTCAGATGGCAAGAGAAGGACAATCCCCATTGCTCCCAGACCTGTTTATAAGAGATAAAATACTTGGATTACAGGATGGAGATTTAGTCGATGATGCAATTAAAGAACAACAGGCAGAAAGAGTATTACCTGAAGCAACACTATATACTTTACTTTCTGCTTCAGAGAACAGGGGAAGAGATGATCTTGCTCAGTTCTACTACGGAGAATTATTACATATATTAAGACAGAAGGAAATGGAAAGGTCACAGGCACAGCAGGCTATGCAGGGAGCAGCTCCACAGGGAGCAACCCCACCAACTACAGACCCAAGAGCAATGCCTAATGCTGCAATGGGTGTACCACCTCCCACACCAACACCACCACAGGGAATGGTAGCGCCAGAAACTCCAAGACCTAATGCACAGGAAGGGGAGATATAAAATGACACCACAGGAAATACAAGCTGCTTTAGCAAGAGGTATGAACTTTGATGCTATAATGGCACAACACGCAGCAGATATACAAAGAGAACAGGGAATGGACATGGGTCTTTCTATGGCTAGAGCAAGAACTGATGTGCAAAATATACAAAATGCAAGAGATGAAGGAATTGACCCTCCACAAACTGCATCCCCTTGGGCTGGAACTATTGGAGCGCAAGGCAGAAGATTAGATGAATTAAACAGATTATTAACAGGCGCTCCTCCAAGACCATCAGCTCCAGATTTAACACAATTAGGCGCACAGGCAATAGCTGCATTACCAGATATAAGTGGACAATTACAAGCAAGATTGGCACAACAGGCAATGCAGGATATGTCGATAGGGGATGTGGCATTAACTCCTTCGCAACAGGTAAGACAGGATGCTCTTATGGCACAATTAAGAGCCGAGCCACAATATCAGGCAGCATTTCAGACACAGGCAGATATGCCAACTGAGGCAGGAAGATTTGCAGCAGCAAAAGCAGCAATTCCACAAAACATCCCCAGAGATATATTGTCAGCATTACGAGGTATGCCACCATCTGCATTAAGAGATGAAAGTATGGCAGCAATACAAAACCTGCCTAATATACCACCTGATGTACCACTTGATCCTAATGAGTTTGCAAGATTTGCAGGAACGCAGGGAGTAGTTCCTCCAAGTGATATATCTGATTTTATAAGAAGAGCAGTTACCCCATCGTTTACAGATCAGGCAGCACAACCTATAGCAGGAATAACAACTCCGTCTGACTTTTCAGACTTTGAAGGATTAGCAGTACAACCATCTGCCACTATGGCAGCAGGAGATGTCGGAAGACTTGCAAGAGCTGGGCAACCAATGGCAGCACAACCTATAGCAGGACTTGATCCTAATGAAGCAGCAAGAATTGCAAGAAGAGCAGCAGAAGCCAGACTAAACATAAGTGCAGAAGAGCAAGCAAGAAGAGATTTAAGGGCAATGGATGCTGCAACAATAACAGGAAGTGAAATAGCACAGGAAGATATAGGACTAGGTTCTCCAGACTTACCCACAAGAAAAACTGTAACAAGTGCAGAATGGGGGGATTTAGAGTATCATGGCTTAGACCAATATGGGCAACCTATATGGCTTCCAAAGTCAGTTGAAGGAGCAGATGCGCCTATGGGGGGAATATGGGGAAAAATGGTTAAAGGTATTAGTGATTACACAGGTATAGGCAGACCTGATACCGAGCAGGATTTTATAAGAAGAGCAGCAACAGCAGCCACCCTTAGAGGCGAAGGATTGGAATTTTACAAACTACTTACTGATAAAACAAATTTAGAAAATGATTTGGCAGACTTAAACAGAAGGGCATCGTTAACTAATGATCCAGCAGATATAGCTGCAGTAACAGAAAAAGAAAAAGAATTAAATGATGCCAATGATAAGGCACAAGCAGCAGTAAAGAAAATTTATTTAGAACCATCAATGTTGGAAGATATGCAGGCAGAAATTAAATTAGCAGAAGCTAATTTAGCAGATGCAAAAGCAAAAGCTAAAAGTGATCCAACTAAAGAAAATAAAGAAGCAGTTAATGATTCCACGCAAAAAGTAAACTCTGCTAATAAAAATTTAAACGATGCACTTTCAGGTGGAGGTATATCTGGTGGTGGATTGAGAATATTAGAAGGCACAGGTCAAAACATACAAAAATTAACAGATGCAAAAAATAAAGCAGATGCAGATGCCAACGCAAATCCAACACCTGCAAATAAAGCGAAGGCAGATGAAGCTAACAAAAATTTGAACAATGCTATTACTACTTTGACAACAGGCACATATACAGGCACAGGTGGATTACAAGGATTAACACCAGCAGCAGGAGCAGCAGGAGCAGCAGTAACAGGAGCATTAGGCACAGGATTAGGTGGAGCATTTAATGAATTTGTTGACCCAAGATCAAGGGCAGATATAATATCAGATATAGAGGCTGATCCTTATAGAGGATATGAACAGGTACTGGCACAGATGAGTGCTAATTTACCTGTAACTGCATTGACTCCACAATACGAAAGATATTTACAAAGAAATGTTCTACCTCAAATGCAAACAGCTTTTGAAGCAGGTGGAGCAGGAATGGCAGGAACTCCTACAGCAGGAGTAGCAGGAAGTCCTTTCTCTGCATTTGAACAATTCGTAAGAGGTGGAGGAGGAAGATTAACTTCACAGGGTTATCAGGATTTAATTAATGAAGCTAATTTGGCATTGCAATCACAAGCTCCTACAGACAGACAAGCCTACCTGCAATCCTTATATACTTCCCCTGAATCGCAAAGAAATTTGTATGCACAGGGATTAAGGGCAGGAGCATCAGGCGCAGTAGGAGATGTTATAGACAGAATGGTTAACAGAAGATATTTGCAACAACAATTCCAAGCTCCAACCACAGCATTTTTACCAACAGCATTATCGCCAAGAACAGCTTATCAGACACCATCAGCAATAGTAGGAACTGGAGTACCTGAACTAGATGATCCGTTTATGGATTATACTCAAACAGGTTTTGGTAGTGGATTTGCAGAGGGAGGAATATAAAATGGCAAACGGACAAAACGCAAACGATTTTTTTAATAATCCTTTCAATCAGTACACAGGCGATATGCTAGAGTACAAACCTGAGTTGGCATATTATAGTTCTCCTGCAGCAAAGACTTTTGCTAAATCTCCTTCAAGAAGGCAGTATTTTCAAAGATCATTTGGAGATATATACAATCAATACTTAGGAGCATTAGGTAGTCAGATCAGGGGAGGAGGAGCGCCAGAGATGAGATTTCAGGATTTCTTAGAAAGTGATCCGTTTACCAAACGATACACTTCTATGACACCAGAAATGAGAGGAACTTTTGGATCTGAAAGAGCAAGGACATCAGCTCCGTCAACAAGATTTATATATTTTTAAGGTAGATAATGGCAGAACCAAACTTATTTCAAAAATATATTCCTGTTCCACCAACAACAGTTAATGTTCCTACATATCCTTATGCAAAAGCATTGGGGGGAAGTGGGATAACAGGGTCTATATATGGTGGGCAGATTCCCACAATGACAACAACATCCCCTGTACCAGCTATACCAAAATCACAGGACAGAGGATTTGGTTCTGACCTTGCTTCTTCATTAGGTACTTTAGGTAGAAGAACTCTTGAATTAGGTGGAGCTTTAGGTAAAGCAGTTGACCCAACAGGTGGAGCATTTGCTGGATTTTTGCAAGGGCAAAGAGGAAGAGAAATGTTTGACCCTAAATCTATAATAGGAGCAGCAGTTGGAGCAACAGCTCCAGATATGGGTGGATGGCAACGATTTGGTACTGCATTTCAACCTGTAGGAAATGTCTTTAGTGAATTTGCAGATGTGTTAAGACCTTTACAGGCAGAAGCTGTAGGAAGAACAGGGTTTGGTAGTCAGGCTGGGACTAACTCTGGAAAGACATATGAAGAAATATCCAAAGGATATAGAGAGCAGGGATATAACTGGCTTGAAGCAGGAGAAAAAGCAAGACAGGAACACGATGTAAAAGCATTGGATATATCTTCAGATTGGATAGAGTCAGCTCCAGAATGGATGCAGACACCACTAAACTTTGTAGTTAAAGATATATTCCAAGAAAAAATAACTCCTTATGGTGTAGCAGAAGTTGTATTAGACCCATTAATATTTATACCATTAGGTAAGGGTGGAAGTGCAGCAGGTAAAGCAGCTAAACTTAGCAAGGCAAAACAAGCGCCTAAATTATTTGACGACCCAATAAAAACACTTGAAAACCAATGGAAAAAATGGGATGACTTGGATGCACAGGTAACAGCTAATACAGAGTTAAGGCTTGGCTTTGAAAGCGCCCAACCTTTACTTTTAAAGGCTTCTGAAATACCAAAAAGAGGAAGTAAAGAATGGGTTGAGTACCATACTAAAATAGATAATTTAATAGATGAAGATGCAGTAGTTAAGAACCAAGCAGTTAAAAAAGAATTAAGTAAAACTAAACCTACTGTAAAAATTGTAGCTGATATAGGGGATGAAGTACCTATAGGGCAACCACGAACAGGAACTAGACAGGTAGAAGATTTCAATCCACACGAAGTAGAACACGTTGGAGAAAGTTTAAGTAGTGGTATTAATGTAAGTAATACAGGTAAGTTAGAACGATTAAGGAATTGGCTGGGTGGAGTAATAGGAGATAATGAAGTTTTCGGATTGGGTAGATTAGGATTACCAACCACTATACAAAGAAGAGTACAGGCAGCAGTAAAACCTGTCTTGGATAAGACAAGAAGGATAATGCAAAACGGAAGAATTAAAGGCAGAAATTTAGCAGCAGATGTAGAAGCTGAGATGGCTGATGTTTTTAAAGGAACACACCCTACTTCAGGAAAGGAAATGGGAATAGTTATTGTTAACGGAGTAGAAACTCTGCCACATTTAAGAGGTGTTGATAAGACTATAAGAGGTGTAGAGTATATAGGAGATGTGGCAAATCCACTCGACATAGTAGCTCCAACTATTAGCGATGTAGCAAGACGACTCCCAAGATATTGGGATGAGTTAACAGTAGAGCAACAACAATTTTTTGTAGGGTTAAGAGGTAAAATGAAAAAGTATGACAACTATGTCAGGGGAGAAGGATTGTTAGATGAGGTAGGTACTGCTCCAGATATAATTGCAGCAGGAAATAAAGCAGATAATATAGATGCTGGATTCTATGTACCAAGAGGAACTAGGACAGGAAAAATATCAGAAGGCAAGAATGTTTTTGAAATAGATATGCCTTCTGTCAGAGCAAAAGGAGTAGGTAAAGGAGATTTTAAAGCCTTTGAACAATCTCTTGATAGTCAGGCAGCAGGTGTACATTGGGTAGGGGAGGCAGGAGAAACATTAGAATATACAAAATTTGGACAAACCCTTGCAAATCATGTCGAAGATATAAACACAAATATAGCTAAGAATTACAGAGCCAGAGTGCTAGGGAATATGAGAATAGATGGTAAAAAAATACCAACTGCCTTTAAACAGTTTATAGAAAAGGCATTAAAAGATGGAACATTGGATAAAAGTTTAGCTATACCATTTGAAAAGCTACCAAGAATTAGGGCAGGAATGGTAAAGCTACAGGAATTAAAAGCAATAGATGATAAAATTCTAAAGAAAGTAGATGACTTTGTAGATAATCCTTTTGCTGATCCAGATGAAATAACAGCATTGGTAACAGAAATAAGAACTTCTTTAAAAGCAATTAAAAAAAGAAAGTTTAACAAACAGGAAAGAGCTAATGTAGATGCAGTTATAAAAGATATCAGAAAAGATTTAACTAACCTCCCTACAGAATTAAAAGCATCTATACAAAAGTTCAGAGCAGAATTTAAAGATGAGTTTGAAAGACGAAATCAGATTGACCTACAGGGAATAAAGGGAGAGGAATGGATAGATGATGCTGCAGAAGAAATGAATAAGATAATTAAAAATGATCCGACCATTAAAGGCAAGAAGATGACAAATGAAAACATCAAAGCTATTAATGGAATAATGAGAGGACTGGGAGCAACACTTGATATGTCAGCTAATGGTATTACCCTGTTGTTTGCAGCATGGAGAAATCCTGTAGCATGGACTAAAGCATTTGGCGCAAACTTTCAATCTTTATACAATCCCCATGTGTTAGGAAAAAGAATAAAAGCTATGAATAAAAGGCTGATGGATGAACATGGCATAACCCTAGATGATATGGTAGATAACGGATTGCATATATCTGGTGGAGAGTTTGAATTTGCTGTAGCACAGGCAGGAAACATGAGTGCTTTTGGTAGATTGTCTGGAAAATTATCTAATGTTTGGGGGATTAAGCAAACCAACAGAGCATTTGGTAATGCTGGAGATGTTATGAGGATGGAAATAGCTGCAAAAGAACTCAGAGCATTGAAAGGAAGATATAGAAAAAGAGGTGTAGATAAAAGCACAGCACAAATAATTGCAGATGGAGAAATGAGAGAAATAACTAATGTAGTAAACAGACTAACAGGTTATACAGATGAGGTGTTTGCAGGAGAATGGGGAGATTGGTTATTGTTTGCTCCAAGATTTTTTCAATCAAGAATAGATAATTTAGTACAAGGTTTGTATGGAACTGGGAGGGCATTAGGCAGACCATTTGGGGTACACACTACATTAGAGCAAAGAATGGCAGCACAAAACTTAACTGCTATGGTAGGAGCAGCAACAACTTTGACAGTATTGATGAATGAGGCATTGGGAAATGAAACTGAGTTTAAACCATTCAGAGAAATAACAGAATATAAAACTGTAAATGGAAAAAAGATTGCAAAGAAAAAATGGATACCAGAACCAAACTTTATGACAATAAGAATAGGTGGCAGAGATTGGAATTTGTTTGGAGCGCAATTACAGTTGGCAAGATTGTTTGCAGGTATAGGAAGTGCAGCTTATGAGAAAGATCCAAAGGGTGTACTGGAGGCAGGAAGAGGAGTGTCATCTCCTATAGTTTCTAGGATGTGGGATTTATGGACAGGCAAAACTTTTATGGGAGAAACAACAGATGTACTCAATGATCCTAAAACTGCATTGTTAAACTTGGGAGAACAGATGATGCCATTTGCTATGCAGGATATGAGATTAAATATTGCTGATGCAGTAGACACTGCACAGAAAGAAGGGATCGGTAAAGGGATGGTTAAAGGAGCAGTAGGTGTAGGAGCTGACTTCTTGGGAACACCACAGAACCCAATTACTATGGGAGATTTACTGCAAGATGTATCTACAGATACTTTTGGTAAAGCCTATTCTGAGTTAGAATCATACGAAAAAGATATTATTCGTGTTGTAGTAGAAAGTA
>Ga0208030_1001799_pt1 | contig 11564 bp, 10 predicted proteins | sample MalvirDeepMed_M9_FD_184246 | JGI IMG/M metagenome (GOLD analysis project Ga0208030, IMG submission 184246) | Marine viral communities from the Global Malaspina Expedition - Malaspina viral metaG DeepMed_M9 (SPAdes) (version 2) | ecosystem: Environmental > Aquatic > Marine > Oceanic | place...
TTCTATCACTTTACTGTAGATACAAGTACTGCTACAAGTGGAGGAGTATCAGGAGGAGGCAATAATTGTTCGGCTGGTCCGGCAACTTTAGAAGCATAATGGCAGGATTTACATACTCAACACTCACAACGGCAATTGGAAATTATACAGAAGTAGGAACTTCAGTACTTTCAAGTACAATTACCGATCAATTTATCGATAACTCTGAACTTAGGATACAGAGAGAGGTCCCAATTGATGCTGATCGAAAGGAAATGATTGGTAATTTAACAGCTTCGAAAGATAATGTTCATGCTCCGGCTGGAACTTTATTTGTCAGAGATCTTCAAGTTTATACGTCAACGACGGCTGCGACAGGAGCGAATAGTTTTTTAATTAAGAAAGATATTAGCTATCTTAGAGAATACGATGCCGCTGAAACGACTACAGGTACCCCAAAATATTATGCGATGTCGGGAGGAGCGACAGGATCTGGAGCAACGACTTCAGGACGAATAACCATTGTTCCTACACCTTCATCAGCTTTTATGTACAAAATTCATTACAACGCTAGACCGCTGGGATTAAGTTCGGCAAATACGACAACTTATTTAAGTCTTAACTTTGGCAATGGATTACTATATGCATGTCTCGTAGAAGCCTTTAGCTATTTAAAAGGTCCACAAGATATGCTACAACTTTATGAACAAAAGTATCAAACCGAAGTACAAAAGTTTGGAGGAGAACAATTAGGTCGAAGAAGACGCGACGATTATACAGATGGAGAACCTCGTATACCCGTTCCGGCTCAAACACCGTAAGGAGAAAATATGGCAACACTAACAACTAAAGTAATAGAAGAAATAACACTCAACAATAACAGTTATAATAGTGAGCGATCACTAGATATTTCTAGTGTTGATGAAATTGTTAAAAGAATCGTTACGATTTCAACAACAGAAACTGGCTTACTAGGTTTTGCAACAGCTTCTTCAACAGACTTATCAAAAAGTTATCTAGCAGGTCAGTTTGACGAAGATGATGTTAGATACATTAGAATTACAAATTTAGATTCAACAAATCACATTACATTAACATTTAGGGATGAAGACAGTACAGAGTTTTGTATGAAGGTAGACGCTGGCCACTCGTTTATTTATCCAGGGGACAATAGTGGTGGAGTTAAAGATACGATGCATGCAGCTGGTTCTGCAATTACAGTATCATTAAACGATTTAGTCGATATCACAGCAACCGCAAATACTGATTCTTGTGATGTAGAAGTATTTGTAGGAAGCGCATAGGATAAAATATGGCATCAAGTTATACAGGATTAGGTTCAGAGTTGATGACAACCGGCGAAAATGCCGGAACATGGGGTACAACGACCAATACCAATTTACAAATATTAGAACAAATAGCTGGTGGTTATACTACACAGGCTGTAACAACCACTACTACATTGTCTGTTTCTGATGGATCTACAGGTGCAACTCTTTCACATAGAGTTATAAAATTTACAGGCACACTTAGTGCAAATGCTACAGTAACAATTCCGTTAGATGTTCAACAGATGTATATTCTGTTAAATGGCACCGCAGGTGCCTATACACTTACATTTAAATATGTTTCTGGATCAGGAAGTACTGTTGCTTGGGCAGCTACTGATAAAGGAACAAAACTTGTTTATGCTACTGCTGATGATGGCACGAATCCCAATATGGTTGATTCAGGTATTGGATCGACGGCAGGACATGATTTAGATGGTAATGAATTTATTCTTGATGCTGATGCCGATACAAGCATTACAGCAGATACAGACGATCAAATCGATATTAAAATTGCTGGTGCTGATGATTTTCAATTTACAGCAAATACTTTTACTGCACAATCAGGTAGCACGATTGCTGCACAAGCCTTAACGGCGACGACGATTACAGCGAGTGGTATTGTTAAAACAGATAGCACTACTGCCGCAACTTCGACAACGGATGGTTCACTGCAAACCGATGGTGGTCTTTCAGTAGCTGCAGATGCTGTCATTGGGGATGATCTTAAATTATTAAGTGATTCTGCTATCTTAAGTTTTGGTGCAGACTCCGATACAACGTTAACACATACGGATGGAACAGGTTTAACTTTAAATAGCACAAATAAACTTTGTTTTTATGATACAGCTTTATCGATTAGTTCAAGTACCGACGGTCAATTAGACATCGATGCGGATACCGAAGTAGAAATTGCTACAACAACTCTGGATCTTAATGGTGCTCTTGACGTAAGTGGAGCTTCTCAATTTAGTTCTACGATTACCGTTGGTGTTAATGACACAGGTTATGATGTAAAATTCTTCGGTGCAACTTCTGGAGCTTATATGCTTTGGGACGAATCTACGGATGATTTAGTATTAGCTGGAGCAGCAAAATTATATTTATACGATGCAGCAGGTGGTGAATATCTTTCATCTTCAGGATCAGCATTAACAATTGCTTCAGGTTCTGCAGCATGGGAATTACCAGCAGCAGATGGATCAGCAAATCAAGTATTAAAAACAGATGGTTCAGGAAATTTAGATTGGACTTCGATTACATCAGCAACTATTACGGCTCTAAATAATGCAACAGCGAATGAATTAGTAACCGTTGGTGCTACAACAACAGAATTAGATGCAGAAGCAAATCTAACGTTTGACGGGACCGATGTATTATTAGGTGGTGCCGGTAAACTTCAATTAAGAGATACTGGACTTTATGTAGCTTCTAATGCAGATGGAGATTTAGACATTGTATCCGATGGTACAGCAGTTGATTCAATTAATTTAGAATCTGCTGGGGGTATAACATTAGATGCTGGTACGGCTTCAAGTGGAATTGTTTATGAAGATGATGGCACAGAAATGCTTCGTGTTCATAATTCTTCAAGCGATGTTATTGTAGAATCAAAAGTTTCTAACAAAGATATAATTTTCAAAGTTAATGATGGTGGAGTTTCAACAGAAGTTGCAAGATTTGATGGTGATGTTTCAGCGTTCCTAATAGCGTCAGGTAAAAAATTAATGATCGGTGCTGCTGAAGAGTATCTATCAGGTGATGGCACCGATATTTCATTTACAGTTGGATCAGGCGGAGATATAAATATCGGGCAAGATATTGGTCTAACTTTTGGTAATGATGGAGAAAAAATTGAAGGTGATGGTACAGATTTAACAATATCAGCAAATAACTTAACTGTTGACGCTGCTGCTGATATTAATTTAGACGCTGATGGTGCTGATGTTAATATCAAAGATGGTGGCACAACAATATTATCATTTACAAATAGTTCTAGTGACGCTGTAATAACTTCAGGTGTTCAAGACAAAGATATTATATTCAAAGGTGACGATGGTGGATCTGCTGTTACAGCTTTAACTTTAGATATGTCAGCGGGTGGTATAGCTACTTTTAGTGCTGCCGCTAATGTAACTCAACAAGCCATAACTTCATCATCCGCGGCGGTAGCTTGGGATGCTTCTGATAAGCCAAACGCTTATCATCAAACAACAGAAAATACGACTATTTCCGAACCAAGTAATCCAGTCGAAGGTGCTTTTATTTGTTTAGAAATTAATTATAATGGAAGTCATACGATTGGCTGGAATGCAATTTTTAATTTTGCCGCTGATGCTGCTCCGACTACAACAGATACAGATGGGAAAACTGACATTCTTGTATTCAGATACAATGGAGCAATTTGGCAAGAAGTAGGGAGAACTTTAAATATACCTGAAAGTTAATAGGAGATAATATGTGGGCATTAGTAGAAGATAACGCAATAGTAAAGATAATCAATAATCCAAAAGCTATGGTTATTGGCGATGTTCGTCATTCAAAAAATATCTTTTCTTTTAGATGGACTAATGCAGAAAGAGAAGCGATTGGACTTTACGAAGTAGAATTTGATAATACCAATAAAAAAGATGAACAGTGGTATATTAATACCAATCAATCATTTGCTTTTGCTGGTGGAAAAGTAACCGCTTCTTATGGAAGTGCAACACCAAAACTTTTAGAAGATAGAAATGAAGTTGATGATGATGGAGAACCTTTATTAGATGACAAAGGAAATCAAATTGTTACTAAAGGTTTAAAATCTCAAAAGAAAGATATTATAAAAAATCAAGCATCAGGATTATTAACTCCGACAGACTGGTATGTGATTAAAGCAACTGATGTAGCAGAATATTCAGTACCCAGTGCAGTATCAACTTTTAGAACAAATGTAAGAACAAGATCAAATGAAATGGAAACTGCCATTGACAATGCGGCTGACGTAGATGCGTTAAAAGCATTATACGAATACGTCAATACAGGCACAGAAGAAAATCCAGTGATGGAAAGACCATTAGGCGAGTGGCCTGAATTGGAGGTTTAATGCCTTTAATTTTACCAGGAAACGTAGCATCAGCAACAACAGCAGCATACGAAGTAGCCAATTCCTGTCGGTTTAATGATGGGGATAGTGCTTATATGTCAAGAACATTAGGCACACCAACTAATAATGATAGATGGACTTTCAGTTGCTGGATTAAAAGAGGAAATGTTGATACGCAACAGGTATTATTTGCAGGTAGTGCAGATGCTAATAATGGTACTGTAATACAATTTAAAAATACAGAACAATTACAATGGCAAGAGTACCAAAGTTCTTTTCTTGGAAAATATACAACTAATAGACTGTTTCGAGATCCGAGTGCGTGGTATCATTTGGTTTTTACCTACGATAGCGGAAATGCAACTGCTGGGGATAGAATGAGGATATACGTTAATGGCACAGAAGAAACCAGCTTTGCAGATGAAGTTAACGTAGATCAAAACCAAGATAGTTTAATGAATACGGCAGTTGCTCACGGAATTGGTTATGACACAGGTACAGGTATAGCAGGTTCTTATTATTTTGATGGTTATATGGCGGAAGCCGTTTTTTGCGATGGACAGGCTTATGCCGCTTCTGATTTTGGTGAATTCGATTCTGACAGTCCCAGTATCTGGAAACCCAAAGATCCATCAGGATTAACATTTGGGAACAACGGATTTTATTTAGACTTTGAAGCTAGTGATAATTTAGGCAACGATGCCAATGGTGGAACAGACTGGGCAGAAAGTAATCTAGCCGCAGTAGATCAAGCAACCGATACACCAACGAATAATTTTTGTGTCATAAATCCTTTGGCTGGGGATAATGATGAAAATACTTTATCAGAAGGAAATTGTAAAATTGTAAGTACAGCTACAGGCAGTTCTATGGGAGGAACTTTTGGACTATCGGCTGGAAAATGGTATTGGGAAGCAAAATTAACTGCATCTAATACACAACAAATTGGAATTATGGATGTAGATAAATTATTTACTAGACTAGATAGAACTCCTGGTGCCGCTGGAAGTAATGGTTTTATTTATTTAACAACAGGAAATGTATATAATAATGACAGTCAACTTTTAACTGGTTTAACTTCATCAACCACAAACGATATAATTAGTGTAGCTTTGGATATAACAAATTTAAAAATATATTGGTATAAAAATGATAGTTTACTTAATAGTGGCGGAACTGATATTACCACAGGTTTAACGTGGTTTCCTATTACAGGAGCTGGAGGAGGTTCTGATCGAATAAATCAAGAATGTAACTTTGGTGGCTGTTCAGCATTTACAGTTTCATCAGGAAATGCAGATGCTGATGGTTATGGAAATTTTGAATACGCAGTACCAAGTGGATATTACGCAATATGTACCAAAAACTTAGGAGCATATGGAGGTTAAATGGCAGTTTTTACAACAATAGACGATCCATCAGCATATTTTAAAGTTCAGCTCTATACTGGAAATGGAAGTGCTAATCACGCAATTACTTTTGATGACACCGATACGGATATGCAACCAGATTTTGTCTGGATAAAAAATCGAGATCAATCGGATTCGCATTGTCTTTTTGATTCTGTGCGTGGGGCTACTAAAGTTTTACATTCAAATGATGAAACAGCAGAAGTCACCGATACCGATACGCTAGATTCTTTTACAAGCGATGGTTTTCAAGTCGATGCCGATGTTAAGGTTAATACTAATACAGAAGATTATGTTGCCTGTTGCTGGAAAATGGGAACGACATCTGGAATTACAACAGACGCTGGAGAAGGATCATATCATATTACTCCAGAAGCCTATTCATTTAATGCAACAGCTAAACAATCCATTATACGATTTGATGGAGATTCGCAGAATGATTCTACAGTTGCACACGGATTAGGTGTGGCTGCTAAATTTGTTATTGTTAAATGTCTGGATCAATCTGGTAGAGGTTGGGCGGTATTTCATAATAAAAATACATCAGCACCTGGAACAGATGTGCTGGAATTGGATAAAACTAATGCTACTTCTGATGATGCTGCTGCGTGGTATGATAAGGTTCCAACTGCAACGAACGTCTTTCTAGGAAATGGAAATGATACTAATGCAACAGATGAATATATTTTATATGCGTTTGCAGACGTACAAGGCTACAGCAAGTTTGGATCATTCGTAGGAAACGGAAATGCCGATGGAGCATTTGTCTATACTGGATTTCGTCCAGCTTTTGTAATGGCAAAATATGCTTCACCTGGTGGTGGTGTAGGAGATTGGAATATGTACGATAATAAAAGAAAAGGATATAATGATGAAAATGATTATCTTGCAGCTAACGCAACAAGTGCTGAAAATTCTTCCGATAACCAAGTAGATTTACTTTCTAATGGTTTTAAATGGAGAGCAACTGATTCTGACTCAAATGAAAGTGGCTCAACCTATGTCTATATGGCTTTTGCAGAAGCACCATTCGTCAATTCAAATGGAGTACCTTGTAACGCGAGATAATTATGCTACAAAAAATTAACATAGCCCCTGGATTTAACAAGCAAGTCACAGCCACTGGCGGAGAAGGCCAATGGGTGAGTGGTGACTATGTACGTTTTCGTTATGGTTCGCCTGAGAAAATAGGAGGATGGTCTCAACTCGGGGATAAAACCATTACCGGACGAAACACGGCACTACACCATTTCGTTAATGCCAGCGGGATTAAGTACGCCGCTTTAGGAACAAACCGATTTTTATATATCTATTCTGGAGGAGCTTTTTATGATATAACTCCTCTTAAAAGTACGACAACATTAACCAATGCCTTTACAACAACCAATGGATCAACAACTGTCACGATCACGTTTGCAAGCACTCATGGAATTAACAAAGGGGATATTATTCTTCTCGATAATTTTACTGCTATCACCGATTCTGATTTTAGTTCTGGTGATTTTGATGATTATAATTTCATGGTCACCACCGTACCAACCAGCACAACGATTACAGTCACAATGGGATCAGCGGAAAGTGGATCCGGAGCAACCACATCCGGAGGCATAAGGGTCAAGCATTATTATTCCATCGGTCCTGCCGTTGAAGAATCAGCAGCCGGCTGGGGCTTGGGGCTTTGGGGTGGTACTAAATTAGGAGTAGGAACATCCACTTTAGATGGAGCTTTGACGTCATCCTCAACCAGCATTGTACTCGATGACTCGGCCTCGTTTCCCGCTACGGGAACCGTGGTCATTGATGACGAGCGTATTGCTTATACCTCCAATACTGCCGGAACAGAAACTTTATCAGGACTTACAAGAGGATCCGATAATACCACAGCCGCATCTCACTCGGACGGAGCAACCGTTACTGATGCTTCAGATTATACCAAATGGGGTGCTTCGCAAACGGGAGATATTATTACGGCTCCCGGTGTCTGGACCCTTGACAATTATGGAAATAAACTCATTGCAACGATTACCGATGGTGCAACGTTTGAATGGAATTCCGATGCCGATAGCGCAACGTCGACAAGAGCTACGATTGTGGCAAATGCACCGACGGCCGTTGTACAAACTTTAGTATCCACACCCGACAGGCACTTAGTATTTTTGGGAACAGAAACCACAATTGGAACCACATCAACACAAGATGACATGTACATTAGATGGTCCGATCAAGAGAGCATTGATGCCTCAACCTCGTATACCCCTTCAGCAACCAATACCGCTGGAACACAAAGACTGGCCGACGGAACACGGATCGTGGCAGCGATTCGAGGTCGTGACGCCATTTATATTTGGACGGATACATCTTTATTCGTTATGAGATTTGTCGGAGCCCCGTTTGTATTTTCATTCCAGCAAGTGGGAACGAATTGTGGACTCATTGGTAAGAACGCAGCTGTCGAAGTTGATGGTGTAGCCTACTGGATGTCTGAAAATGGTTTCTTTAGATATACCGGTAAACTGGAATCCCTAGCGTGTTTGGTTGAAGATTATGTTTACGATGATATTAATACCATTCCTAAAAATCACATTTACGCAGGACTGAATAATCTCTTCGGAGAAGTGACGTGGTTCTATCCTGGAAGTGGTGCGGCATCGAATAACAGATCCGTCACTTATAACTACATGGACTCCACAGCAGAAAGACCCATATGGACGACGAGTTCTTTATCAAGATCCACGTGGTCTGATTCTCATATTTTTGGAAAACCCCATGCAACGGAATACGACTCATCAGCAACCAGTGATTCAACCGTAGGCAACACCGATGGTGTGACAACCTACTATGAACACGAAACAGGATCGAATCAAATTAAAGCAGGAGCCACGAGTGCCATTGCAGCCAGCATTCAGTCTGGTGATTTTGACATTGGTCAACAAGGCGCTACTATGGGTATAGGTAATGATGGTGAATATATGATGAAAATTAGACGAGTCATTCCTGATTTCTTGAGTCAAACTGGTGATGCAAGAGTGACGCTAAATTTAAAAAATTATCCAACGGATTCTGAAACGAGCTCTTCACTAGGGCCGTTTACAACGACAACCAGTACAACAAAAATAGATACCAGAGCAAGAGCTCGTGCTATAGCTTTAAAAGTAGATAATACAAGTACTACACAACACTGGAAGCTTGGAACTTTCAGATTAGATATTCAACCGGATGGAAGAAGATAATGGCTAGAATTGTACAAGCACTAACACAACCCGGAGAACAATACGATCAACAACTACAGCAATCCTTTGTGAGAGATGTGGATAGTATCGTACAAAAATTAAACTCAACGTTTCAACAAGATTTAAAAGATGAACTAGAAGCCGTAAACTTCTATTTAGCATAATGGCAAATACATTCGTCAATAAAAAAGCAGATTTAACCGGTACATCAGCAACGACCTTGTACACGGTACCCACAGCGGTAACGGCTGTGGTTAAGTCTATTCTTGTGTCTGATGACTCAGGATCCGGCAGCACGATTACCGTGACCTTAACCGACACCGATGACGCTGTTTTTAGCCTTTTTAACGTTAAATCCATCTCGGCTAACGCAACATCAGAACTGCTGTCAGCACCTTTAGTAGTCGCCGAAAGCGAAATTATTAAGGTTACTGCAGCGGCTGCAAACAGGCTTCATGTCGTACTTTCCGCGCTTGAAATTAAAAAACGGGACGTTACAACATAGTCTTGCTTTATTAGACTAAATTAAGTAAACATATAAACTCAGGTGAAATCCCTGCCTTTTTAAGATAACCAGAAACATTATTATGGCGATAACTAGAGCACAAATGCGCAGACAATTACGTAGAAATGGTGGCATCATGAATGCCGTTCCCAGACAAGGATATTTTTTAGGAAGCATTGGTCGAGCTATCGGCAAAGCTGTAGGTAAAGTTGGCGACGTTGCAAAACAAGTTGTTAAAAGTCCCGTCGGTAAAGCTGCACTTTTAGGTTTAGGAGCGTATGGCCTGGGTGGTGGTTTTGGACCAGGAGGTTTTGGATTTGGAAACATCGGACCGAGCATAGGTCGAGGTTTAGGCTCGTTGAGAAGTGGATTATTTGGTGCTGTATCACCAAATCTAAGAGCAGCAGGTATGCCATCTTTTTTAGGTGAAACAGGTTTTACTAGTACTAAAGGAATTTTAGGAAAATTAGGTTTAACAGGAGGCGGAGGCAAAATGATGCCTACTGCTTTAGGAATGATTAGTAGTGCAAGTTTACTTGGCTATTTTGTACAGAAGGGTGCAACGGAAGAAGAAGCAAAGGAACTGGCACAAGACGTGTATCGAGGTAAAGGTTTAGGATTAGATCAAATCCGAGCCGACATTGCTAAATATAAATCAGGAGAATTCGACTACCCGGCAATGACACAAAGAGGATATGACTTTTTAACGCCGAGACCTTACCTTGCAGCCCAAGGCGGAAGAGTGGGTTTATACGCGGGAACTCCAGAAGAAGGAATTAAAAGTTTAGAAGCAGGTGCATCTCCTATTACCGTAGAAGGGGATGTAAGACCAGAAAATATGAAGGTGGCTAGCAATTACAATAATCCTAGTGATGATTATATTATAGATATGGAAGAATCTATGGCCATATTTCAGATGTATCCTCAAGACTTATCCGAACAACAACAAATACATTTATATGGTTATAAAAAATATGCCCAAGGCGGAAGAGTAGGTTTATACGCGGGAACGCAAAAGAAAAAGAAAACAAAAAGCAAGGCACCCGGACCACATAAAAAAACAGATTTAGAATTATTAAAAGAAACTTATCCAACCTTATTCAGCGACACCACAACAAGCATTGAAGGAGCACCTCAGAAAAAGAAATATACCAAAGGCAGAGCTCAAGGAGGAAGAATCGGAAAATTCGGTGGAGGTATAGGAACAGTGATGCCAAGAATACCGACGGGAATGCCAAGAGTGAACGCCGGTGGAATTAGTGAATTAGATTATAGACAAGAAGGAGGCTACGTGCCAATGGGAGTAAAAGAAAAAGCAGATGACGTTCCAGCAATGTTATCTAAAAATGAATTCGTCATGACCGCAGACGCCGTTAAAGGCGCAGGCGGAGGAAGCGTTGAAAAAGGAGCACAAAGAATGTATGATACCATGAAACGACTAGAAAATAGGATAGCATAATGCCAGAAACAGTAACACGAACACTACCCGCACAGTTTATTGAAGATATTGGACAAGACTATGCCAAACAACTTGCGGCGTTAACTCAATTACCCGTTTCAACGGCGGCGTTCGCGCCAACCGTTGCCGCACAAGATCCCTACCAAGCGGCAGCGTATACGCAAGCCGTGGATCCCACTGCAGGCTTGGGAGCGTATGCACCTTATTTAGCGAAAGCAGGAGAAGCGGCAACAGCCGCAACCGCTTTAACCGGACCGATGACAACTGCTCAAACAACAGCTTACATGTCTCCGTACCAACAGGCAGTTATCGATGCGACATTAGGAGAATTTGACATTCAAGCACAAAAAGGTTTAACGGGCATCGGCACAGCAGCCGTTGGCGCCGGAGCATTTGGTGGCGGACGTCATGGAATCGCTGAAGCTGAATATCAAACGCAAAGCGACAGAAACCGTGCAGCGTTACAAGCGAATTTATTACAACAGGGATATCAGCAAGCGGCATCTTTAAGACAACAGGATTTAGCGAATCAACTCGGCATCGGCCAATTTCAATCGACGCTGGGTGGT
>Ga0208030_1001806_pt1 | contig 11511 bp, 9 predicted proteins | sample MalvirDeepMed_M9_FD_184246 | JGI IMG/M metagenome (GOLD analysis project Ga0208030, IMG submission 184246) | Marine viral communities from the Global Malaspina Expedition - Malaspina viral metaG DeepMed_M9 (SPAdes) (version 2) | ecosystem: Environmental > Aquatic > Marine > Oceanic | place...
TGGATGCCAAGAAGGGCCGGTGGGAATTTCCTGAACTGAAGGCAATCGCGTTGGAGCAATATAAGTTTTGGGATCCGGAGACGGTTATTGTCGAGGCGAAGGCGTCAGGACTGCCTCTTACCCATGAGCTAAGGAACGTTGGCATTCCTGTAGTAAACTTTACCCCCAGCCGTGGTAATGATAAGTTATCGCGGGTTCATTCCATTTCGCCATTATTTGAGTCTGGTGTGATTTGGGCTCCTGATGAGCGGTGGGCAGAAGAGGTCATTGAAGAATGTGCAGCTTTTCCCAATGGGGAGTATGACGATTTGGTGGACAGCACCACACAGGCTTTGATGCGTTACCGGCAGGGTAATTTTGTCCAGCTTCCGACGGATTACCAGGACGACGAACCACGGACCGTGAGGTTTGAGGCGTATTATGGTTGACGGGTCCGCAGGTGCAGGAGATCAAGCGCGTCAACTTGCTGATTTAGAGGCACGATTAGGTGGCCTTCCCAGAGGCGGTTCCGGCTATTCTGGCGGCATTGCCGCACTTCCTTCTATTCGAGAGGGCCTAACCGCCGCCGGGGAGGGCACTGTCACCGCTTTGAACAGGGTAGCTCGTGGTCTAGGAGACAGGACGGCGGGTCTGGCCAGTTTTTTAGGCGACATTAATCCTGCTGTTGATATTGTAGATGCGTTTCGTGGTTCTGGTCAAATTATGCAGGGGGATGTCGTAGGCGGCGGCTCCAGGATGGCAGGCGGCATTGCAGCGTCCATGCTTCCCGGCTCTTACGCGCAGTATTCGGCTGTTGGGAAACTCCTTCCTGCCATGTTTATCGGTGTGGGCGGAATGCGTCGTCTTAATAAGCCGGGGTGGGAAGCTAACCTGGATCGGGCCAGGACTATGGAACATAAGGCGGATCCTTCTGTTGGACCAAAGGGGGGGTACACGGATGCCGCCAAGAGAGATCCTGTTTTAAACAAGAATATTTGGGAAAACACCGGATTCTACAAGGGTCAGGATAATCTTTATCGAACGGAGATTGATACAACTAAGTTCAAGGTTAAGTCTCCGGACGAAATAGGTGCTTTTGAGAATTTAGCAGACGCCAGCCGTACTCGACTCCCGGAAGGACAGCGCGGACCAATGGACTGGGGGGATTGGAGTGGTCCTCAACTAGAACATGACGTTATTACAGAAAGGGCCTTGGCTAATAGAAAGGCAGCTAAGACCATTAGACCGGGACATTACACGAATAAGATAGATGACCCGTGGCTACGGACCACTTGGTCTGACTTCTTTAGTTTTCCGGAACTGGAAAAGGCATATCCCGGACTTAAAGATATCGAATTAGATATTACTATTCTTCCAAAGGACAGCTATGGGTACCTTGCAAAGTGGACCCCTGCTTGGCAAGAAACTCCGGGAAAAATAACGGTACGAGCTACCCTGGCAGATCTTCGAAAAGCAGTGATACATGAAGCGCAGCATTATATCCAAAGGCAAGAAATGTTCGGGAAGGGGTCAAGCACGGGGGGTATTTTAGCAAGACGAGATGAACCAAAAGTAAAAGAATGGCTTTTGGATGCGGGTCCGGAAATGCGACAACTCGCTCGGGATAATTTAAGCTATGCTGATAAGTTACTTTTAAAATACCCTGGGGCCAAAGCCTTTTTAGAGCGGGTCCCGCGCAGTAAAGGAAGCGGCCCCCGTATCCAACCCGAGGACATGAAGGACACGAGTTGGGGCACGAAGGACGATAAGAAAATAGCGGCTAAAATTGGTCAGTTAAGGTCCGATGCTATAAATATAAATGCGGCGTTAGCGGGCAAAAATTCTTTGAAAGCCCGTGCTCAATGGGTTTATGGGAAACATGCGGGAGAAATTGAAGCTCGACGGGTTCAGAAACGCATGGATTACACTCCGGAACAGCGGTTTCCTAGTGACGATTCAGAAGCGATTTTTCCTGCGGGTAATGAGGAATGGTATGGCCTAAATATTCCGCTAGAAAGTCAAATAGTAGACACTGATTTTGCCCACGGCGGTCCCGTCTACGCCAGCGAACTTTTGCACATGGCGGAAGGCGGCCCCCCTAAAATTCCTGATCTGACTTCCGTGCCTGGGGGCAAGCGGGAGGGCGTACCGGATTCCGAGGCGTCACAGAGTACGATTAAGCGTAGGCTTGCTCTGGAAAAGCAGCAGTTGTCGGAGCTTCTTGGAAAGCCAGTAAAGAGGGACGTTACCCGCGCTCTGGAAAAGGGCATACAAAGTCTTTTGGACAAAGACCCGCTTTCGGGAAAAAGAGCCCAACGGATGTCCGATAGGATCTATGATTTAAAAGATCTGATAGATCCGCATCCCTTCTTTCCTACTATGGAAGAGGAAATGAAAGGAACTATCGGCCATGCTTTGGGTGTACCATATGATCCGGCCAAGTCTATCTGGCATCTATTAGATGAGAAAACACAGACACCGGACGATATCCGATTTCTGGATCAATGGTTGAAACAGAACCATGGCAAGGGGCTTCTAGAATTTACTTTCCCTCCGGAATTACCGCCTCCCCGGTCTCGAAGTCTATTGCAATATATTCCTCCTGGAGAAGACCCTGTCCCATCTGCGACGAATCTTTCCGAGGATGTTAGGAAGAGGATAAACAGTGTTCTGCAACCGCAGGAATCCGATTTATCTTTGGTTCCTGAATCGCGGCCCAAGGACCCTCTTAATTTACCTGCCATCATTTCAAAAACGGCGGCTTTAGCTGCGTTTGATGAACCACGGCCCAAGGGCAAGGGTCAGAGGTTTCGTGGCATTGGAAGTCTTATGCGGCGGCGTCTTTTCCCTCTTATTCAGGCTGCACAGCTTGGTTATGAGCATCTTTTGTCTCCTGAGCAGAAGGCTGAGATCAAGGATTTTCTGGAGAGTCCCGCGCATGAGATGGTGGGCATGGACAAACCTGGGATTGAATATTTCAAGGATCTTCTTGGGATGTCTGAGGACCCTACGGTTCCGGTAGAACGTGGCATAGGGGACAACCAAGGGCCGCCTTTATTGCCAACCAAGGAAGAGAAGGGTCTAGCCACACAGGCAGACAAAGCCAGGGACATGTTCGGCCCTTCTGGAAAGGGCCCCGGCAAGAGAAAACTTTTGGTAGTAGGGTGTAGCAAGGGCAAAAATCCGGTGACCTGTGCCGTCGAAGCATCCAAGTTGTACACGGGTTCCTTGTGGCAAATGGTGAACAAGCATTTTGGCGGTGCGGAGAACGTCCCCAAGGGCCTGGAAGATGCGGGCATTGATTTTCACGTATTGTCTGCCGAGCATGGTCTGATCCCGGCAAATGAGCTTATAGAAACTTATGACCGGGAGATGACGCAACCTCGTAAGGCGGAAATCCTTGGCGACAAGAAGATGACGCAAAACATTGTTGACGTCTTTGGCCGCTACGATCCGGAAGATGTTTTTATTGCCGCCAGTAAAAACTACCGGGGCCTGATTGAGGACGCCACGGGCCGTGAGTTCCCGACGTTCAAGCGTGGTCGTGGTACAGGAGTTGGCACCCATAGGGGAGAGTTTGCTGAGTGGCTGCGCCAGAACATTGGACCACGGTCCACGGGTCAGGGCGTTGGCTCGTTAGCAAAGGAAGCCAGGGACATGACCTCTGGACCCCGTTTCCGGGTAGAGTACTTACCAACTAACGACGCCTATGTAGCAATGTTTGGCAGCGCACTTACTTCTCTACGGTATCCAGAAATACCTACCTTAAAGCGAGAGAAATTCGGTAAGAAAAAGGGAGAACCAAAAGTATTAGAGAGAAGATTCTTCTCTTCTTTGGAAGAAATTGATGCTGTTCTAGAAAAGAGTGGGTTACGAAGAGACCCAGAAACAAATGATATTGTATCCATAGACGAGACCTCGCCGCCCACGAACAAGGCCCACGGCGGTCCAATATACGCCAGCGAGATTTTGCACATGCAGGGTGGGGGCGATGTTGTAGATATTGGAGCTTCGGATCCCAATCGCCTGGACATGGCCGATGTTGAATATACGATGCCGCTTTGGGAGCGTATAAAAGAGGATCCTATTGCTCTTATGGCTTATGATCCTCGTAATATTACGAACATTCCGGGAAGAAATCCTGGCTTCGGCACACCTTCAGTTCGAGTAACTAGAAGGGGGCAAGACGTTAGAGGGTACTACAGTCCTTATGGTCCGCATAAAGGAACAATAGCTATTCATCCTGCTTTCACTTTTCCGAAAAGTGAGGGGTTTAGGGAGTACGATAAAGGATATTACACGGGAGAGCATAGTTTCGAGGATTATTATCCTAAAGATGTTGATATTAAAGAGATAGCTCAGGCCGAGGGCTTAGATGTTTTGATACACGAGCTTCGTCATAAAGGTTTATATGATCTTGTTTCTGGGGAGGGTTCAGAACTGTCTTCAGATGAACGGCGGATGTTCCTGGAACGCTTAATACATGATCCTGATTCTCCTCTTTCCCATGAGGCTAGAATTCGATTACAGGATTTGAAGGATCTTACACATTATCCTCATGGAGAAGATGCAAGAACAGGGAAAAGTCTTAGAAAGCATCTACGATCACATCCATATTATAGTCAATTTCAACGACAGTATCGGAAACTCCAGGACATGGAGCGGTATCAACCAAGGCGAAGCGACTGGGAAAATAATGAAGCTGACTTTTATACTTGGTATCAAACTCAAGAGGGCATGAAGGAGGTAGACCAACATGAGCAGGATTATGCGAGAGCGCAATCTATAGCTCTTGAACGTATCGCCAAACGTTGGCCTGGGTGGAATTATGAGGTTCCTGAAAGTAGCCCGTATAGATCCGCAACGAGCACAGGGGTTGGTATTACTGAGCCTCGTTTATCCGATGTTTTAAAAAAAGAGTATGATGAGGAGCAGAAATATCAGGAGCAACGTTTGCACGAGCAGAGAGCCCGTAAGAAAGCCCACGGCGGTCTGGTATCCATGGCCCCCGAGGCGCGGGGTATGTTTGGCAAGCCGCATCCCATGACTAAAGAGCCACGGCTCACGGACCATGGCCCAGGTGCCAATCCAGGCGTAGCTGGTTTATGCGGTGTGGCTAGGAACATGAACCGTAGTGTGGTAGCGTAGCTCTTTACTTTTTGAGAGAGGATTTGTCATGCCGAAGGTTGGCTCCACGCATTATCCATATACCAAGAAGGGTAAGAAACAGGCCAAGTTGGCCCGTGAGAGACAAGCTGCGAAGCGGAAGAAGTCCAAGACCAAGCGGAAGAAAAAATAGGTGGCGTGATGGCTTGTAAAGAATGCATGTGTCAGTTATGCGGTGACGAGTGTGATTGCGAAAGCTGCACTCCGGAGAAGTGCGACTGCACTCCGGATAAGTGTGACTGCGGACACAAGATGTCTGAGGAGAATGGCAACGGTCTTTTGCCGACGTATCGTGTCTAGAAAGCACTAGTTAGAAACGAAGGAGAAGCCAATGTTTGTGACAGTTAGCGAATGGGTGATGGAACGTGCCAAGGAGCCTTCTTCCTGGGCAGCGGGTGCTGCCGTGTTAGTAGGTTTGGCGGCTTTTCTTGGTCAGCCGTGGGTTGGCGCAGTTGGTGTAGCGGCTGCGGTCATAGCAGTTGTTGTCAAGGAACGCGGCGGTCGCTTTTAAGAAGTGAGATAAATAATGGCTAGAGAGCCTTTTCCGGTTTCGTTAGTGGAACGGCAAAACGACGATCCAAATCTTATTGAGATAGAAGAAGACGTAGAGTTTGCTGTTCCCGGCGCATTTTCCACTGTTCTGGATGACGTTCCGGAAGAGATTGAAATACAAATTTCCGAGGACGGTGGCGCTCTAGTTGATTTTGATCCGGAGGAGACTCGCGGCGGGGAGGAAGAATTTTCGTCCAACCTTGCGGAGTTTCTGGATGATGGTGAGCTTGGCGGCTTGTCCAACGAGCTTATGGCGGAATTTGAGGCCAATCGTTCGTCTCGCGGCGATTGGGAGGAGACCTATTCCAATGGGCTAAGTCTTCTTGGTCTCAAGTACGAGGAGAGATCGGATCCTTTCAGGGGCGCGACAGGCGTGACGCATCCTCTTTTGGCTGAAGCGGCCACGCAATTTCAGGCACAGGCGTTCAACGAGCTTTTGCCCCCTTCGGGACCGGTAAGAACCGTGGTCATGGGCTCCATGTCACGGGAGAAGGAGGAGCAAGCCTCCCGCGTCAAGGAGTTTATGAACTATTACATTATGAATGTGATGGAGGAATACACGCCGGAGTTTGACCAGATGCTGTTTTATCTGCCTCTGGCCGGTAGCACCTTTAAGAAGGTCTATTATGACGAGAGCTTAGATCGTGCGGTAAGCAAGTTTGTTCCCGCCGAGCATCTCATCGTCCCTTACGAGGCGAATGACCTCGAAACGTGCCCCAACATCACGCAAGTCATTCGTATGCCTGCGAACGAGCTACGGAAGAAGCAAATCTCAGGCTTTTATCTGGATGTTCCCGTTTTACCCTCACAAACGGAAGAAGACGACATATCGAAGGAAATGAGCAACATAGATGGCGTTTCGCCGTCTAATATTGATTACGACTGCTCATTGCTGGAATGTCATGTCAATTTAGACCTGAAGGGGTATGAAGAAGTAGACGAAGAGGGCGAGGAAACGGGCATCAAAGTCCCGTATGTGGTGACAATAAGTCAAGATAATGGCGCAGTTTTGTCGATTCGACGCAATTATGACGAAAATGACGAGAAAAAACGCAAGATTCAATATTTTGTTCACTATAAGTTCCTCCCAGGCTTCGGATTTTATGGGTTAGGGCTCATTCATACCATCGGAGGGCTCTCCAGAACGGCTACAGCAGCTTTAAGGCAGCTTATTGACGCTGGAACGCTCTCAAATCTGCCCGCAGGCTTCAAAGCAAGAGGGCTACGGATAAGAGACGACGACGATCCGCTACAACCTGGAGAATTCCGGGATGTAGACGCTCCTGGGGGCGCGATTAGAGACAGTTTGATGCCGCTGCCCTTCAAAGGTCCGGATCAAACGCTATTTCAGCTTTTGGGCTTTGTCGTTCAGGCAGGACAACGGTTCGCGACCATTACAGACCTGAAGGTTGGCGACGGCAATCAGCAAGCTGCCGTTGGGACTACTATTGCCATGCTGGAGCAGGGCACACGGGTAATGAGTGCTGTGCACAAGCGTATGCACTATGCCATGCGCCAGGAATTCAAGATGCTGGCACATGTCATGGCGGATTATTTGCCTCCGCAGTATCCTTATACGATAGCGAACGCTGATCAGAGCATCATGGCATCCGATTTTGATGACCGTGTCGATGTACTGCCGGTATCTAATCCAAACATTTTCTCCCAAGCCCAGCGTATTGCTCTTGCCCAGACGGAAATGCAGTTGGCGGCTCAAGCGCCTCAAATGCACAACATGTACGAAGTGTACCGGCGTATGTATGAGGCGTTAGGCGTTCGGGATATAGACAAGGTACTTCATATACCGCCATCACGGCATCCAAAACCAGAGGATCCTGCGGAAGAAAACATAAGAACTTTGCAGTTGGAACCTTTAGTTGCCTTCACAGGCCAGAACCATGAAGCACATATTATGGCCCATCTTGTTTTTGGCTCCTCGCCAACGGTTGCTTCTACTCCGCAAATAGCCATCGAACTTCAAAAGCATGTTATGGAGCATGTGAAGATCCAGGCCGAAGAGCAAGCCCAGGCAGCAATAATGCAGCAAATGCAGGGCCAACAAGTGCAGGGCGACCAAAGCCTGCAAATAGAGGGCATGAAGGCACAGTTTATTGCCCAAGGGATGCAACGGGTGAAGGAACTAAGCGCCCAGGTTGGTCTAATAGGTCAACCACAGCAACCAGATCCTTTGATTGAGTTGAAGAAGCAAGAATTGCAGATGAAGCAAGCCAAGGATCAAGGAAATCTATCTTTGGATCAAGCCGAATTGCAGCTAGATCAACAGAAGGAAGTTCGTAAGGGCGAAGAGTTCCAGGACAGATTACAAAGTCAAGAGAAGCAGACGTTTGCCCGCATCGACGCGGCTGCGGAACGAGATAAGATGCGAAACGCGCAACAACGAGGTTGATATGTCTGAAGTAAAACACATGGGCGCTCCCGCAGGCCCTGCGCCAAAAGCGGCAAACCACGCCGACATCAAGGGTCAAGGTAAGGTTCCCTACGGAAAGATCGTGGGCCGTGCTGGCCCGTCCATTGGCACGGGTAAAGTAACCATGGGCAAAAAGCGTGGTATGGGAGCCGCTCAACGCGGGAGTCGCTTTAAAATCTGTTAAAGACCTAAAATTGTGACGGGATTTTATGTGGACTTCTAGTAAATCATAGAATAGTCTGCGATATGGACACTCTACCAGTTGCAATTTTTGTTCAAAGGACTATTGCAGATAGACGCCAACACATATTGGACGTGTTGGAGAATGATGGTATAAAAAGTATGGAGCAGTACGCCAACTTAATGGGCGAACTTACGGCTCTTCATTTAGTGCAACAGGAACTCTCGGGCCTGCTAGAAAAACAGGAGCACATGGATGACTAAGTCTGAAGCTAAAGTAATAGATCTGGATGATACAACCCAGACCCTGGAGGCGGTAAGCGAAGATGCTGATGATTTTATCGGTAGCGCATACGTTACTCCAGAAGAGAGGGTTTTAGACCCTAGACTTGTAGACAAATCCTTGATTGAACGAATGCCGTCGCCTACTGGCTGGCGTATTCTTGTTCTTCCTTATCGCGGTAAGGGTAAAAGCGAGGGTGGCATAATAATTCCCGAAACTATTCGTGATGACGCTCAAATCCAAACGGTTGTTGGATATGTCTTTAAGGTAGGGCCTTTGGCCTATAAGGACAAAGAGAAGTTTCCTGAGGCTCCCTGGTGCAAGGAGGGGGACTGGGTGATTTTTGCGCGTTACGCAGGATCCCGTTTTCGTATAGAAGGCGGAGAAGTCAGGATCTTAAACGATGACGAGATTTTGGCGTGTATTGATGATCCTGATGATATTTTAAGTCTTTAAAGGTGAATTATGGCTGAACAAGAGGAAACGACCATCGATCTTGGTGCCGACGAGGTTACCACGGAAGTTGAAGTAGGTGGAGTAGAGGTTAAAGCTGAACCGGAAACAGTTGAGCCGGAAACAGTTGAATCGGAAGTCTCTGTATCGGACGAACAAGAAGAATACCAAACCTCTGTACAAAGACGTATCGATAAGCTGACGAAGCGGATGAGGGAGTCTGAGCGTCGTGAACAAGCGGCAGTCGAATATGCCCAGAATGTTCAGACGGAATCCAATGCCCTAAAAACTCGTATGAAATCTTTGGATGAGGGCTACTTATCCGAATACGGGGGCCGGATTACCAGTGAGCAAGAAAGTGCTGAGAATAATCTTCGCAGTGCGATGGAGCTTGGCGACACTGATGCTGTTGTCGTAGCACAGCGAAAACTAACAGAACTGGCAGTAGCCCAAGAGCGCCTTAATCAAGCAAAGGTTCAGCAGCAACAGCAATTGCAGTATCAGGAACAGCAGATCCAACAACAGCAACAGCAACAACAAGCTGCTCCTGCGCCCCAACCCCCGGCAGAAGCAGATCCGAAAGCCGAGGCATGGGCCGCACGTAATGAATGGTTTGGAAAAGACGAGGCCATGACATTTGCCGCTTTTGGATTACATAAGAGACTCGTCGAAGACGAAGAATTTGACCCGACTAGTGACGAGTACTATAGTGAGCTTGACAAACGTATGCGGAACGAGTTTCCGCAGAAGCTGAATGGGGGCACAAGGAAGCCCTCTCAGACCGTTGCATCTGTTTCTCGTTCGGGTTCGCCTGGACGCTCTAGGAAGGTTCGTCTCACCCCGAGCCAAGTCGCAATAGCGAAAAAACTGGGTGTGCCGCTTGAAGAATACGCGAAATACGTGAAGGAGTAAGATTAATGTCCGAAGAAACGGAGTTCGAAACCATTAAACGTACTTCTCGCGCTAAAACTACCAGGGAGAGCACGACTAAGCGTAAGCCGTGGTCACCCCCGTCAAGACTAGAAGCGCCCCCTGCTCCAGAGGGCTTCAAACACCGTTGGCTTCGTGCGGAAGTGCGAGGCTTTGAGGACCGGCAGAATATTTCTGCACGTCTTCGCGAGGGCTACGAATTGGTGAGAGCCGACGAGTACCCCGATTTTGAAGCTCCAATTATAGATTCGGGACGGTTCGAAGGTGTTTTTGGTGTCGGCGGTCTTGTTCTCGCTCGTATCCCTCTTGAGACCGTAGAGGAACGCACAGACTACTTCAGACAGAAAAGTACTGATCTGATGGACGCTGTTGATCACGATATGATGCGCGAGAACTCACATTCATCGATGACGATTAGTAAACCTGATCGTCAATCTCGTGTAACCTTCGGTGGCCCACAAAAGCAGTGACTGGCTACTATAATTAAGGAAAGAGACTGAAAATGGCAAATGCCGAAACAAGTTTTGGTCTTCGCCCTATTGGAATGGCTGGCAGCGGTCCAAACTCAACTGGTTTGACCAAGTACGAAATTGCCAGTGACAATACTAACGTTATTTACAACGGTGCAATTTGCGTTCCGCTTGCAGCGGGCGTGATTGACCAAGCTGGTGCTACCGATGGCGGCACTACGCAGGCGTTGGGTATTCTCGTAGGGGTAGAATACGTTGATAGTGTTCTTAATAAGACCATCTACAAAAACTTCTGGCCTGGGTCAGGTAGCGCAAGCATTGACACTAACTTCCCTGTCAAAGCTCTCGTGGCTGACAATCCAAATCAACTGTTCGTAGTTGCTGCGGATGCTACTCTAACCAATCGTGCAACTGCATTAGCTGCCGTTTTTGCTAATGCTTCGCTTGGCACATCAGCTAGAACTGGTTCTACCACGACAGGTAAATCCAATTCACAGTTAGGCGTTTCGACAATTGCGACAACGGCAACCTTGCCGCTTCGTATTGTTGGTCTTGCTGATGATGCAGCGAATAGCGACTATGCCTCAGCCGGGGCACATTTGTATGTTCGATTAAACGCTCACTTTAACGCTGGAACCCGTGCGTTTGCTTCGCAAACGACTGCGGATTCCACCGGTATCTGAGGAGGGTATAGAAAATGGCTATTACTCGCGCACAACTTGCGAAAGAGCTTGAACCCGGCCTCAATGCGTTGTTTGGGCTTGAATACGACCGGTATGAAAGAGAGCATTCCGAGATCTTCGATGAGGAGAGTTCGGATAGAGCTTTTGAGGAAGAGGTCATGCTTGCAGGCTTCTCTACGGCTCCGGTCAAGGCAGAAGGTGCCGCCATCACATTTGATGACGCACAAGAAACCTACACTGCACGTTACACCCATGAGACGATTGCCCTAGCTTTCTCCATCACGGAAGAAGCTGTCGAGGACAATCTTTATGACCGTCTCGCGGCACGTTATACTCGTGCCCTGGCACGTTCGATGTCTCAGACCAAACAGGTCAAGGCTGCTAGCA
>Ga0208030_1001811_pt1 | contig 11490 bp, 12 predicted proteins | sample MalvirDeepMed_M9_FD_184246 | JGI IMG/M metagenome (GOLD analysis project Ga0208030, IMG submission 184246) | Marine viral communities from the Global Malaspina Expedition - Malaspina viral metaG DeepMed_M9 (SPAdes) (version 2) | ecosystem: Environmental > Aquatic > Marine > Oceanic | place...
AACCAGCTCTATATCCTAATAATACGTTTTCATCTCCAGTTGTAATAACACAACCAGCTGAATAACCTACAGCTGTATTTTCATTACCAGCACCAGCAACAGTACACATAGCATTTTGACCAATAGCAGTATTTCTTATGCCTGTTGTGTTAGCATATAAAGAAGCATCTCCCATAGCTGTGTTTCCAGTTCCAGTTGTATTAGTGTATAAAGAATTTAAACCTATAGCAACATTCCTTTCGCCTGTTGTATTTGCAAAACCACTATTTCTGCCAACAGCAGTGTTAAAACAGCCTGTATTTGTTGCTTGTAAAGAATCAAATCCCACTGCTGTATTACCATCTGCAGTAGTGTTACATATTAAAGATGCTCTACCCACTGCAGTATTTTGATCTCCTGTAGTGTTTGCTTTTAAAGAACCTGAACCAACTGCAACGTTTCTACATCCTGTTGTGGTATCTTTCAAAGACTCAAAACCTATTGCTGTGTTACATGCAGCTGTTGAATTTGTTTCTAAAGCTGACATTCCAACTGCAACATTACATGCTCCTGTAGTATTTGAAAATAAAGCATTAAGACCAACTGCTGTATTATCAGCACCTGTAGTATTAGATAGAAGTGATTTTCTACCAAGTGCTGTATTGTTTGATGCTGTTGTATTAGCACATAAAGCAAAAGCACCCACTGCAACATTATTTGCACCTTCTGTGTTTTTACACATTGCTTGTCTACCAATAGCAGTGTTAGTATGTCCTGTTGTGGTTAATGTTAATGCTTCTCCACCAAGTGCAACTGAATCATATGAAGTTGTAGCTGTACACAATGCAGCATATCCTACTGCCGCATTATTTGCTCCCGTAGTTAATTTACATAAAGCGTGTTTTCCAATTCCAGTATTTGATGCCCCTGTCGTTGCTGCTCTTAAGGCACTATGACCAACTGCTGTATTACCTTGTGCAGATTCATTTGCTACTAAAGCATAATGACCAACAGCTGTTAAGTGATAACCACTTGTATTTGTTGAAGCTGCTGTATGACCTATAGCTAAGTTATCTCCTGCCGCATTATTTGCTAACAAAGCAGAAGTACCGATTGCTAAATTTGTAGTATTTGTAGTATTGGCACCTAACGCACCCTCTCCGATTGCAATATTATTACTACCACTTGTATTTGCATCAAGGGCATTTTTACCCACCGCTACATTTGACGCCCCTGTTGTGTTAGCTTTTAAAGAATCAAATCCCATAGCGGTATTATTATCTGCTGTTGTGTTACCACCTAAAGAACCACAACCGATTGCAGTATTGCAGCTTCCTGTAGTGTTAGAGCCTAATGAAGCATATCCATAAGCAACGTTTTTACTTCCCTCAGTATTTAAAAGCATTGATGTAAAACCAGAAGCAACATTATTTGTTCCTGTTGTATTTGCATTTAAAGAACATGAACCTAACGCAGTGTTTCTACAACCTGTTGTGTTTAATCTTAAAGAACAAAAACCTATTGCAATATTATTATCTGCTGTTGTATTACAAGCTAAAGCATTAGCACCCAATGCTACGTTAGCTGTACCTGTTGTGTTCTTAATCATAGAATAAGAACCTACAGCTGTATTATTACAAGCTGTTGTATTATCAAATAAAGTGGCTACACCAACAGCAACATTAGTTGCTCCTGTTGTGTTATCTAGCATAGAAGCACAACCGATTGCTATATTACTATTACCCTCTGTGTTATCATTTAAAGCAGTAAGACCTACAGCTACATTTGTAAGACCTGTTGTATTAGAACATAAAGCCTTTCTTCCAACGGCTACATTACAATTACCTGTTGTGTTAGAAAGTAAAGCATGTAAACCAACAGCTACATTACTATCTCCTCCAATATTTGCGTCTAAAGCTTGGTAACCTACTGCTACGTTATTATTCCCTGTGTTAGCATTTAAAGCACATGCACCTACTGCTACATTTTGTGAGCCTGTTGCGTTAGTTTCTAAAGATAAACTACCTACTGCAGTATTATGATCTCCTGTGGTAATTGCTGTTCCAGCATGATTTCCAATTACAGTATTATCTGTACCTCCAGCTTCAACTGAATCTAATGCAGTATCTCCTAAAGCAACGTTATCTGTTCCTGTAGGATAATTACCATCTAATTTTATTGTGCCCTGAACTGTTAGGTCTCCAGTAATTAAACCATCTGCAAAATCATGAACACCTGTGTTTGTTGCAACACCATCAAAGTAAACATACTTCCAACCTTTTTCAGTAGTTGCCCAAGTGACTGTTGCACCTGAACCGGAAGCAGCTTTTAACTGTACTGTATAAGCACCAGAAGTTGCGTTATTTATAATATAAAAATTTTCTACACCAACCGGCATAGTTACAATTCTGTTACCAGTAATTGTTCCTGTAAATTTTAAAATTCTTGTAGCAACAGCAGAACCTGTAGCACCATCGCTTTCTGTTAAAGTTGTAGTTCCTGCACCACCTGCAATAGATACTTCTAAGTAACCACCAGAAATTTGTTCAAATATTTGTAAGTTTGTATTAGTCTTTGTACCCCAAGTTCCAGCATTTTCGCCGGTAGCCATTAGTTCTACGCCAAGAGGTGTGTAAGTTGATGCCATAAATTTTTCTCCTAAGCTGCGTGAGTTACATCTGTATAAGACGTATTTCCTGTTACGTCAACACCAGAATAACTTGCGCTATCTGTTTTATTGACTGCACTATAACTTGTATTGCCTCCAATATCAACATCTTGATATGATAAAGGTGACACGTTTCCAACAGAAATATCCGCTTGAATTCCTGTTAATCCCATTACATCTGCAGGACTTATTGAGCCTGTTGAAGAAGTTAAAGCACTAGGTGCTGTTAAGGTATAAGCTACTTCTGTAACTAAAGAACCAACACTAGAAGTTGCTGAAACACCTTCTACTCCCATTACATCTGCAGGATTTATTTCACCAACACTTGCTGTTGACGATTGACCTGTTAAACCTATAGCCATTGCTGTAGGTGATATTGTTCCTACACTTGCTGTTGCTGATACTCCTGTTAATCCCATTACATCTGCAGGAGATATTGAACCTACAGAAACGTCTGCTTGAGAACCTTGAGGTATTTGTATTTCAGAATTGTTAATTGTAAGATCACCAACGCCTGTTGTTGCAGCTGACGGCGCTGTTAGAACAAAAGCTCTTTCAACTACAACTGATCCAACACTAGATGTTGCTGATTGGCCTGTTAAACCTATAGTCATTGCTGTAGGTGATATTGTTCCAACTGATGATGTTGCTGATTGTCCTGCTAAAATATAAGCTACTTCTGTAACCAGTGAACCTACTGAAGTTGTTGCTGATTGTCCGGTTAAAGTTATTGAAAAATCTGATCTTGGAGTTATAGAACCTACACTTGAGGTAGCACTTTGACCTGTTAACGTAACTATAGTAGGACCTTGTTCGCCCCATTGATTTGAACCCCAGGTAGTACCGGCTTGGTTCCAAGTATTAGACATAAGGATTTACCCCTATGCTATTCGAACTATAGCGTTACTTGCGTCTGCTGCTGGAAATTGAATTGTAAAAGTTCCACTGGAAACTGTTTTGTCTGATCCAAATGCTACTGCACAAACTGCAGGATCACCAGTAGCTGAATCATTAAAAATTAAACATCCGTTAGCTGTAAATGAAGCTGATGTCCAAGATACGTCAGAAAAATCACAAACTGCTGTGCTACTATCTAGAACTGGAGTTACACTTGTAAGAGCTTTTCCTTTTGCAGAATAAGCTGAACCTGATGTGTTTGTAATTTCGTTTGATGAACTATATGCTGTTGTACCTGCACCTAGAGATGCTGAACTAGTATATAAAGCTAAATTAAAAGTATTACCAGATGATGCAGTAAAGTCGTGAACTGCTTTTAAAATTTCTACTTTGAAACTATTACATATTGCCGATGATATTGCCATAATTTTTTCTCCTCAATTTATGGAGACGGTGATTTGACAGGTATTCTAACGGTTCCGTCAGTGTAATCGTCTCTTCTTCGTCTTCCAAGTTGCATCCCTGCAAACTGTTGTATAGAACTTTTATACTTATTTTCATATAGTGTCAACATTTCCATTGGACCTTTTAAAAAAGCAAAAGCCTCTACTAAACAAGCATATAATAGTCCTTGTGGAAAGTATGTGCTTAAATATGTTTCAGCACTACCAGTAGTCCCAGACCCTAAACCAGTAGGCATTTTGTTATAATATATTCTAAATTTATAGTTAGCGTCAGGTGTTGGAGCAAGATACATACCTCCAGAAGTAGTATCTGTAGTATTAGTAGCGCCACCAAACATAGCATAATATTTAGGAAAACCTGTTACAGAATTAGTTGTATCTGTAGGTGCTTGTATTTGACCAGAAGGTCCAAATTTTCTATCAGTAAGTTCAGATAAATAACTTTGATCTTTTTTCTCTAACCAACTTCCGTTACCTTCCGTGTTAGCTGTAGAATTAAATATCTCAACTCCTCTAACAAACAAAGTTCCAGCAGGAGCATTAATTGTATTATCGTTTGCAGCTAAACTACCTTCTTGAACAAACCTATCAGAATCTGTAGGAAGATCTTGATTAATTCTAAACTCAGCAGACATAATAAAACCATCTAATATAGTGGTTGTAAAAACAGTGTCTTCTACTTCAGTGTAGTCTAAGATAGCTTGTTTTAATGTTGTGTATGTATATTTAGAAACTCCAGCCATAATTAACCTCTATCATTAATGGGTCCAATTGTACATTGAAAACCACCTCCTGTTTCTACGCTAGAGAAAGCGTTAGTTAATGTAACATCAACACCATCAAATTGTGTAGTTGTAGACGGTTGACCTGTACTTGGAACTGATGTTTCATTTAAAGAAACAACTTTATAACTTCCAAAAACTTTAGCCCCATTAACATGGGAACCTGCAATTGTTTTTTGTGGTGAAACACCTCTGTAAGGCGCACTAGTTCCTCTAGTGCAACCAGTTAATTGATTGCTAGATCGACCTGTATATTCAATAACTTCATTTTGAAAAGTACCTACAAGAAGGGGGTCACTTGTATCACTTGCTGTTAATACTTTTTCAATAACTATAAAACCTGTTGTTGGAAACTCCGACCCATCAGTAAGATCAATAGTTGTAGCAGAATCTGTTATTGCTCCATTTAAAGTAGTGGACATTTGTAAAGTTGAAACAGCTACACCTCCTACAGGCGCTTTAACATTTCTTAATCTAACAAAATCATTTACTTGTAAATTTCCGTTAGGAAAATCAATTTTTAATCCTAGAAGTGACCCACCAGCACCAGTTGTAAAAGGATTTTCAGGTAAAAAATCTTCTGTTGCAAATTCTGTTCTTGCAGGTCTTGCTCTTTTTAAAGCCTGTGGATCTGCATTAGTAGGTTTAGGTTCTAGTTGTGGTTGTTTTGGTTCATACTCAGACATATGCACTAAAGCACCATTCCATTCTCTAACCATTTCATTGTATGGAAAAGCCATACCTGATCTATCAGAAATCGCTAAAGCAAATTTACCTTGTGCAAAACTACTCATTAACCAATACCTGGGTAATATATTTTAGGTGATATGTAAGTAGAGTTAGAAGAACCGTCTTCATCTTCAGCTCTTAATAATTCATCTTCGTATAACATTTTTAATGATTGTACTCTTTGAGGAGCATATTTAATTGATAAATAATAAGCTAACCCTGCAATCATACATGGTACAAATCTATATGGTATATCAGTTGCATTTGTATAAGCACCTACGTCATCAATTCTTTTTGTATAATAAAAATTTATAAAGTTTCCAGCTTGTGAACTTCCTGGGGTTAAATACAAAGTCATAGTAGTTTTATCTATAAATCTTTGTATCCAATATTGTGTAGGTAAACCTAGATCTGTTTTATTTGAAAATGCTTGATACTGTGATCTACTAATTTTTGTCATAGGTGTATCAACATTAGTTGATGCAACTCTATAATTAGCTTCCTGTATATCTGTCATTCCGTTTGGAAATTGTAAAACAGCATCACCACTGCTATGTGTCGCTGCAGTGCTACCATTAATTCCTCTAGTACATCCAGTAATATTTAAAGAAGATATTCCTGTATAAGAAATTTGCTCAGTTCCAATTGTAAGAGTTCCACCTACTGTAGGCATTCCTGTAACAGAAGCAACTGGAACAGTTGTAGCTGTAGCATTTATTCCAGCAGATAAAGTTGTACTGATACCATCAGAAGTACCATCAGCAGGAGATCTAAAAAAAGTATAAACAGCTTGACCACTGACTAAAGCTACACTTTGGTTTTTAACTTCCCAAAAATGTAAACCTCTATTTCCCCACTCAGAAAATAAAATATTTAAAGATCGTTTTGCAGTTTTAAGCTGATAGCCAGAAACCCCCTGCATCCCAATACGTTCGTATGCATCTTCAATAATTTCATCTATTCCAAGATTCTTATCAAAAACATAAGAACCCGAGGTTACGTTAGCCACTTAGACCTCCTATCCTGCTGTTAAATTTGGACCAGAATATTTGTCTGTTAATAAAGTGTATGCTGCAACATTTGTTTTAGTTTTACAAAAAATTCCTTTTGGAAATAAAATCCCATCTTCAGGAAAATTCATATTAATTACGTCACCTGTTGGAACATCTGCAAGAAATAAAGTTGTTCCAGAATTCGATGTTGTTGTAAGTTCCAAAACACCTGCGCCCCCACCATCAGAAGCAATAATTATACCTCTTAATCTTACTGGTGGTGCAACAATAGCTGTTGCGCCTGCTGCTGCAGTAGATCTTGTAGCTTGTATATCGTTTTTATATGCCATTTTTTCTCCTTAAAATTAATATGTGGGGCCGAAGCCCCACACTAATTAATTATTATGCGCTTACGCCTGTTCCAGCCACTCTAGACTGAAAAGTATTAAAGTAGTCAACAACTAAATGATTAGCGTTTGTACCTTTGTGTGCACCCATAATATTGAGTTCTAATGCAATATCATCAGGCACAGTCGTAGCCGCTTGTACTCCAACCGGATTACCGTTTAGGTACAATTTAAATTGATTGGCAGTTACACCTATTTCACTTCCAGCTGGTTGATAAGCAAAACCTAATCTAACTGAGTTAGCTGGGATTGCTTGTACTGTAGCTGATTGTGTAGCAATAGTAGAATCTAGCATAGTAAAAGTAGATCCACCTGCTGAGTCTAACATGTCAAAAGATACACCTGCTCCATTTTTTCTAGAAATGAATTGTATTGTAGTTGTATCCTGTAAGTGTGAAAACCCGATACCATCAGTTGGTAAAGTATCTGAGTCTGCATAACCATTTTGAGCAAATCCTACCCAAGTGTTTAAATCACTTACATCAGTTATTGCAATGCTAGTTTCAAACCACCATTTTTGGTTTTCATTGTATTGCCAAACCTGTGGTCCTGCAATACCTTGAATCTCACCAGCAGCAGGAGCATTGTCTCCTTGTCTTAACCATCCACCAGCATATTCTGCTAGTTGAAAGTCAGATCCACCTGTTGATGTGATTGTCCAATCTTCATCATTGAAGAGTTGCCAGTCGTTTTGATACGCTTGTTCTTGTTCGTATCCACCTGTAATAAGAGGTTGTTTGATTCCACTAAATACAGAAGAACCTCCATCTTTTCCTACTACGTTAGTTACTCCATTTTTAAAATGTGTTGTCATATAATCAGCGCCTCCTCGCGCCAGTTATTCTCCCTAAGAAAAGAATAACCAATTTATGTCTTAATATTCTTAGTGTGAAAGTTATATAGCAGTTTTAAGTAGAGTGCAAGAGAGCCTATAGTGTGAATTGAATTTATTCAACGATGTAGCTTTTTTATTAAGTAGCTACAGAAACTTGTGGAGCGGCACCTTCAATAGTATTCTGCCTGTGGGCAATAGCTGCTTCTTCCAGCTTGATCTTTGTGATGACTTCTCTAACTTTGTCATCAATTCTGACCATTTCAAGAGTATATCTACCATTAGACAGATGCTCCTGTTCCCACTTCAACTCCAAGGACCTTTTTGTTTTGTATAGGTCTTGTATCATTTATAACCTCTTCATAAGTTATTCGATAAGGAATATCTCTAAACATTCCCGATGATTCCCAATTTATACTATTTTCTCCTAGTTTGTCAACTATTGCTTTTTCAAGAGAAATAGCATCATCATTAGATTTTACTTCAAATCTACCGTGATGATCGTAAGCATATATGTTTACTAGGAATTTTTTCATGGTTTTTCTTTCTATTTTATGATTGTGGCGAGACTGTGTCCCGCCACAAAAAATAAAGTATTATGCTCCTGGAGAACCGAAAATACCTCTAGGGTCAGATACACCAAATACGTATCTTTCTCTAGCTTTGTATCTTACGTTACCAGTATCGAAGTCACCTTCCATTTTAGTAGTCAATGGAGATCTTTCAAAATGTTTCATACCATTTGGCACGTCTGTGATAATGAAGAACGCATCTGTGTCTGTTAAGAAATTATTAACAGAATAACCTTGAGGAATCATCCCCATAGATCTGATTGCGTTAATATCATTGTCAGCAGTTCCAACTCTACCAGCAGAAGCCATAAGTCTTTCAGCTGTGAATTGTAGTGCAGATGGAATGATCATCTTTGTAGCTTTAGCAGCGATCTTTAAACCTCTTTCATCAGTAAGAGCAGCAATGTCAATCATTGATTGCTCTAATGAAGTTTCGTTTAAGTCCGCAGCAGTTGCTAACGTATTACTGAAAGTTCCAGCAATAGTTGGGTGAGCAGTATTGAACAAAGTAACACCATCACCAGAAGTGAAAGAGCCACTAGGCATACCGTTGTTTAACGGATTAACTGCTTTTACTTGTTTAGTTTGAGCCATAGATCTTGCTAAAGCTTTTGTATATCTAGAAGCAAGTCTGTCATACAAGTTGTCTTCAATAGCTTCCTCAGTAATAGCAAACGCTAACGCAATTGTTTCGTTAGTGTATCTAGCTGTGAAAGTTTCTTGAGCGTTATCGTATGTAACACCTGAACCTTCTGGTTTTACTTGTGCTTGAGCGAAACCTGACAACATAACTTCTTCTTCAAAAGCTCTGTCAGATGACTCAGTAGTATAAATTTCAGCTGACTGATTTTCATACTGTTTATATTCCAGTCCGAATAAGGCATTCAAACCGGGCTCTAGTTCTTTAACTAGTTGATTTCGTGATATAGCCATAGTTATTCCTCCTTATACCCCTGCTCTCTGAGTGTCATTTCCAACCAAGATATGTTCTCTGATTTGAACTCTAAGAGCAAAGCCCTCAGCGCTAGTATCAGAGTGATCTGGATCTCTAGAAACACCCATGATGAACAATTGTGCTTGTGTAGTAGCTGTTGTAGCCGAAATTTTTGATTTCGATATAAACAACGGTGAACTACCCGCCTCAAGCACTTGATCCGCACAGTGTCCAACTTCATTTTGGTTGAAAGCTGTATCTGCAGACATAATTTCATACATTTGCATAGGATCGTCATTAATAAAAGCAACAATGTCAGTAGCAGTATTACTTGCCGGTGAAAAGTTGCTAAACGTTGGTTTATTGCTAGTCGCATCCGTATAGAACACTCCATTCAATGTACCCAGATTATTTGTATCTGTGTTTCCTGAAGCGAGCACAACTCCATTTGCTGTTAATTGCACTAAACATGCGTGCGAAATTAAAGCAGAAGAAGCTGCAACACTGTACTCTGAAAGAGCAGCGTTGTTATAGTTTTGCGCTATCTTTTTAATGGGTCTAAAACCAAACCCAGTAGTTGACGCATTAGCCATATTGTTTTCTCCTTATGTAACCTACCCTTGCGGGCCTCCAGTTACGGTTTAATGTCAATCGCTGGTTTGATTCGTTAAAAATTTTTAACTTTTCTTGCCACCGAAGGTTGTACGAGTTTGCATATCAATATCGATAGGCATTCCCCTATGCTGTTCCTTCATAAGATCGTTATCAATTGCAGTCTGTTGATCTTGAGCTTGTCTTTCAAAGTACTCTTGTCTTGACCGCGCGATCTCTTCCGGTACCCTAGTCAGCACTAGGCCGCCGTGTCCGATAACCCCTGCGTATTTGCCGTCTGCGATTGCTGGAAAGTCCTCTTGAGGATATTCGTCGGCTCTTACTAACTCATACCCGGACCTTAAGCGTCCTTGTATGTTTTTCGTGTCAACAAATCCTAAGACTTCTATCCTGACCCATCTGTGTCTGAATCCGTCTGGCGCGTTGGGCGTATCTAAAAACGATGGTGGAGTCCAAACTTTTGGTCTTGCTTGTGGCGCAACCGATTTAGCTTGTGATTGTACTTTTGTAGAATCACTTTTAGTCTGACTCGCACGAGTTGGTTTTTTATTTTCCATATGCCTATACCTCCTTCGTGTTTATAAGTTGTTTCGCATACTCTTCTAGTGGCACACCTAATTTTTTCGCTATTGCGACTTGAGAAGATGTGAGTCTCACTTGTTTGCGACCACTCTTTGTACTACGCGTTGCAGAGGCAACGTTCTGTGTAGGTTTAGTAGTCTGTTTTTCTTCTACTGGTCTATCAAATTTATGGGGAAATTCAAGTCTTATTCTTCTATCAACTTCCGCATAATATTCGTCAGACTGAGGATCCATACCTTCTTCTTCAGTAAGTTTCCTATGTAGATCGAATGCTGTGTAAGTCATGGCATTATCCTTGCCAAACCACTCATTTTTGTCTGCCCAAGCTTCTGCTTTTGGATCTCTAGCAGGTGCTTGTTGCATTGGTTGTTGTCTAAGTTGTTGAACAGGCTGTTCTTTAGCTGCAGTTTCCTGCATCTGATGTTGAGTTTTTAACTCAGCAAGTTTACCTTGTTCATAACCTAATTGAGATATTTGAGTTAGCGCTTCTACTTCAGCTTTAGAATCTTCGTTTTGCCTAGCTGCTGCAAGTTTTGCTTGTGCTGCTGCAATAGAAGATGAAATTCTTCCTTCCATTTCCGAAGCATAATTTTTATCTAAATGTGTTGCTGCACTTTCATATTGATCTCTTTCTCTTTTAATATTTTGAGCGTATCGTAAAGCTTCTTCTTTTTGTCTTTCAGCTTCACGCATTTTTTTAGTGAGTTTGGCTATTCTTTTCTTAACTCCTTCAGAATATTCTTCAACTGCTTTTTCGTTACTTTGTTGTTGATCACCTTCATTTTTGTCAGCTTCCTGTGTAACCTCACCGCCTTCGTTCTTTTCATCTCGAACATTAGATTGCTCAACAGATTTCTCAGGTGTATTATCGGGCTGATCATCGTATACAACATTTGCTTCATTTTTCTTTACCTCGTTTTCATATGTTTTATCGTTCTCGCTTTCTGTTTCTGGCAGTTCAACTCTTGCACCCGGTCCGGATGTATCAAGATCAACTGTTTTTTTATCGTCTTCTGGCATAGTTCCTCCTATGATTGTTA
>Ga0208030_1001813_pt1 | contig 11470 bp, 12 predicted proteins | sample MalvirDeepMed_M9_FD_184246 | JGI IMG/M metagenome (GOLD analysis project Ga0208030, IMG submission 184246) | Marine viral communities from the Global Malaspina Expedition - Malaspina viral metaG DeepMed_M9 (SPAdes) (version 2) | ecosystem: Environmental > Aquatic > Marine > Oceanic | place...
CTCCTATTGAATCATAGGCTGCGAAAGCGGCATCACCTGCGATAACCCCATATATGGTATCTGTACCGCTGTGTCCAGATGTAGTGATTGCAGAGGCGAGTGTACAGGTAGATCCTGCGACTGTAAATCCAGTCCCTGGTTCCTGTATAACACCATTGACCACCAGTATAAGATGGTTCTGATCGGGAGATACATTAACACTGCTGACCTGCATCGTAAAAGTGGTGGCATTGTTAATAGCAATGTCATCCAGCTTTTGATACTGGGCTCCAGTGGTTAGTCCTCTACCTATATATGGCACTGATTATTCTCCTACCTTCTTCTTCAATTCTTCTACTTGCTGGGATAATTCTTGGACTGCTTTTATAAGTGGTGTAATAAACATTTCTCTTTTAACGGCTTGTCCATCAATAGTGTCTTCCCAACCATTAAAAGTTGTATTACCAACTTTATCCATAGCAGCTTTTACTTCTTGAGCTACAAGACCGTGGACTAAAGTTTCTGTATCTTTTTCACCTTTATTATTAGCAGACCATTCAATAAATTCTGGGTCAACCTCTGATTGAGGTTTCCAATTAAATGTAACTGGTCTTATTTCATTAATAAATTCTAAACCCAATTCATCATCATTAATGTTCTTTTTAAGTCTTACATCAGAAACCTGAGCCCAAGCATTATCAGATGTATACCCGTTCCAAACATATCCCGAATCACTACCAATACTTACTTTAGTATCACCATTACCAGTAAAATTATAACCTATTACTATTTGATTGTCTCCATTATTAGCTGTTGTATCTGTTGATTTTCCTATACATACATTATTACTACCAGTTGTAATTACATCTCCAGCACCTGTACCAAGAGCTGTATTATTAGCACCCTCATCGTTATTATATAGAGCTTCATAGCCAATCGCAGTATTAGAGTGTGCTGTAGTATTATTAAACAAAGCACTTCTACCAACTGCTGTGTTGTAACTACCAGATTGATTCAATTTGAATGATTGATGACCAACGGCCACATTTCTTTGGCCAGTAGTATTTGTTAAGGCCGCAATAGCACCCACAGCTACATTAGAATGTCCTGTACTATTTGCCTCTAAAGCGGCTAGACCAACTGCTGTGTTATCTGACGCAGAAGTGTTGGCTTTTAAGGCAGAATCGCCCACTGCTACATTCGTACCTCCTGTGGTAATTGCTAACAACGCATTCGCACCTACTGCGGTGTTCCTGCTGTTGCTCTCTCCACTTGCACCTTGACCAGCCTTATAACCAATCAATGTATTATTTGTACCAGTTACATTATGATAACCAGTATCTTTACCGATTCCTGTATTACCAGTAGTTTCATTATCAGAATCAGAATTTTGCGAACCTAACGCATCAGTACCTACGGCAGTAGTTTCATCTCCAACATCTTCTGCTACCAATGCACCTTTCCCAATGATAGTATTATACCTTCCTTTTGTAATTGCCAATCCAGCCTGATACCCCACAGCAGTATTTGATACAGTTCCACTCGTTCCTGTCTGCGCTGTTAATGCTTGATGGCCTATAGCAGTATTAAAATCACCGTCATCTTCTGCATCGAGGGCATTTGCTCCAATTGCTACATTGCCTATCCCACTTACAAGAGATTTACCCGATTCATATCCAACACAGACTGTACCATTAGCATCAGTATGACTTATAGCTGTACCAGCTTCTTTACCAATAAGAACTAAATCTCCAGTATCAGTAGCTGCTTCTCCTGCCTCATTACCAACAAATGTATTAGAACCACCAGTGGTAATTGCAACTCCAGCATTATATCCGATTGCTACAGTTTTGTCACCAGTAGTCAATGCGCTTAATGCTTGATATCCAACACCAACATTGTTAGTAGCATCATTCATGGTAGCATCAGATACATTTTCTCCTATAAATACATTATAGTTAGAACCAGCATCTAAACTCGCACCAGCAGATTTTCCAAGTATTGTATTTGAAGTACCACTATCATTATTCGATAGGCTGATTTTAGAGTTAGCATCAAGCTTTACTGTGCTTGCAGCACCTGCTGTAATTGTTAGAGTAGTACCATCTCCTGATAGGTATTCACCACCATCGTTATCGTATATATATAACTTGTCTACAACAACCAAGTCTCCGTCAGCTACCTTTAGAGCCTGCGCTCCATCGGTACCAGTAATAGTTAGGCATTCCTCAGAAGAGTCCCAGGTAAAATTATCACCAGAGGTACCGCTATAGAATATTACATCCTGCCCTGATCCGTCTGAGCCTACAGTAACAGTAGAGCTAAAGGTCATAGCTGATGATAATGTATCAATAGCGCCTTCAAAGAATGTTTCAAAATCAGATAGTGCGACCTGCACCATGGTGCCGTTGTCGTTGACAATAACTCTGTCAGCTGCGGCTAGGGTGGTTGAGGTAGCAGAAGTGCCACCGTCAAGTATTAAAGTTTCGGCGGAGGTTACATTAGATACAGATACATCGCCACTACCATCGGATACCAATACCCGACTAGCTGTAAGATTAGCCATCTTACTGAATGCAATTGCAGCTGAAGAGTTTACATCTGCATCTACAATCGCTCCGTCAACAATTTGAGCAGAGGTTACTGTCTCATCTTGTACGGGACTATTCCCTATATATGCCATTTATTATCCTATGTACTAACTGCGTCAACAGTTGAAACCCAAGCATCAATACCGTTTGCTGTACCGCATTCAGCTAAAAGCCTATCTCCGCTCATAAGGATTATTTTTGAGCCCCCATCGATCAGTTCTAATGAACCACCAGATGGGACAGGAGCGTCTTTAACTAGGTAGTAATCATCATCACCACCTCCGTCATTGTGTTCTACATAAACATCAACTGTTACAGCTGCGGTTGTTATGTTAGCAACACGAATACCAACTACAGCATCATCGCTGTTCGCCGTTCTTAACACGGTCTCTGAGTTTGATACTCTTACTCCTGCACTTTCAAAATCCTGTGCCATTTTGTTCTCCTATAGTGCTACCGCCATAGCGACGGCAAAACCTTTTGTTGCAGCTGAATTTTCAGCCCATTTAACACCACCAGCAGCAGAACTGTCAGCGGTTAAAAGATAATCATTTGTGCCCACAGCCTTAACTCCCATAGTACCTGTTCCAGTACCTGAAAGGACACCGCCTTTGGCTATTGCAGAGATATCTGCTTCAATTCCGCCTACCTCATGCTTTAATGTGCCGTCAGAGGCTGTAAAAGCCGTTATAGTGGTCGGATCGCCACTTCCATCGCCAACAACCACGACACCGTCACCAAGTACCGACATTGCAGTAACAGCGCTTGTTCCGCTACCTAATAGTATTCCACCATCTGTTAATGTACTTGCGCCTGTACCGCCATCAGCTACGGCTATATCTGTGATACCACTAACCGCACCACCTGTAATGGTCATATTAGCAGATGCCCATGCACCTGTCAGTGTTGCTGTGGTTCCGTTTCCAGAGATATATTCTCCGCCATCATCATCATAGATGTATAATTTATCTACAACAACAAGGTCGCCATCTGCGATTTTTAATGATTGAGCACCATCTGTGCCTGTAATAATTAAACATTCTTCTGAGGCATCCCATGTCATATTGTCGCCACTGGTACCTGAGTAGAATACTGCATCAGCTCCACTACCATCCGAACCAACAACGAATCCACCTGTGAATGTAGATGAATCATCCGCTGTGATAGCCCCAGCTCTTAAATTAACATAGTCAGTTACGGTGACATTGCCTGAAGTTGTTCCTGCTTCCGTAGCAGATTTAATAGTTGCAAATGTATCAGCAGACTCGTCCCATATGAATGCCATATTCTGAGTGTTGCTGTTCGATCCATCTCCCCTGGTAAAGACAACTCCCTGATCATATGCGCTTCCAGTATATCCTTGGGCCAACTTGATTAAACTGTCTCCAATCGTTAGCGTGGAACTGGAAACTGTGGTGGTGGTTCCCGATACGGTAAGGTTGCCTGTCACAGTAAGATTGTCTGCAACGGTTACTTCTGAAGTACCATGTCCTAATGTGATTGCAATTCCAGACGATTCTGTTGCAATCTTTAATGCGCCTGTTGAATTAGTTATGTATGAGTTCGATCCGTCATGGTACAACTGCATATCATCACTAGTGCCAAGTTTAATGTTTGCACTGTCTGGCATATCAATATGAGTGGTCGGTGATATTACACCTGTTACTGCCAGTGTGCTGCCCATTGAAACTGCACCAGATAATGTTAATGCGCCTGCGACTGTAAGGGTAGAGCCGTCACTTGACATATACTCTCCACCTCTATCATAGAAGTAGATTTTGTCTACGACTCTTATATCGCCATCTAGAACATCTAAAGAGGTCTGACCGTTTGTTCCTGTAATATTAAGGACTTCCTCAGAGGCGTCCCATGTCAGGTTATCGCCAGATGTTCCAGAATAAAAGATTACATCAGTCCCGCTTCCATCAGAGCCAACTGTGACCGTACCTGTGACACCAGCATTTCCAGTAACGCTTAAATTGTCAGCAACAGTAGTTTCTGATGTAGTATGACCGATTGTAATTGGTGCTCCACTGACAGTACCAACCTTGACTCCATGGCTCGTATTCCCAGCAGATATGGTTACGCCCCCAGCGTCTGATATGAGCTCTATCGAGGCCGCACCCGTACCTTGATCTGATTGTATATAAATTGTTTCGCTGGTTCCCCCATCTGCAATAAGCTTTATTGATTTTGCTAAGTTTGCAGTGGATTTTAATTCAACTCCACCAGCGTCGGAGAGAACCTGTACAGAAGACGCACCTTCTGTTACACTGGTTCCCTGATCGTTGAATATTTGTATAGTAGATGTGGTTCCGCCGTCAGCTGTTATATTGACAGCATTGGCTAAATTAGCAGTTGAACGAACACCAATACCGCCAGCATCTGACAGTATCGTTACTGATTCGGCTCCTTCTGTAACAGAGGTACCCTGGTCTGAATGGATTTTTACAGTCTCTGAAGTACCTGCGTTTGCACGAAGATATATTGAGGCCGCTTCATTGACAGTAGAAGTAACATTAATGTTTCCAGTAGCGTCAATGGCGAGGTCTGTTCCATCCCCTTCAATCTTCTGATTTGATGCATGACCAAATGTTAGACCAACATCGGCTGGAATATTAACATCGCTTGTAGCTGTAAGGTCAATATCGGCACCACTAGCAAGCGTCATATCCGTACCGTCGGACTGGATATACTCCCCTCCCTCATCGTAGAAGTACATACGCCCACGGGTGTCTGAGAACCTTACAACTTCATATCCATCATACTGCTGTACAACTAAATCTTTGGAATCGTTTTTTATCTGAAAAATAACATCACTGGAAGAATTGAAGATACGAAGCATCTCATCTCCGTCATCTTCATAGGCAACCCCGCTACCTGCTGTTCCAGCATCTAAGGTAATTCCCCCAGCAGATTCTACATTGATGGAATCAATTGCCGTTCCGTCAGATACAATGTCTAAGTCCCCATCAGCATTAGAGGCTATGTATAGACCAGTATCTCTAAAGTATAACTTAGAGCTTGTTCCTATTTGAGCATCGGAACTGCTTAAATATAATACAGTATCAGTGGCCTCACCATCAGAGACAACCCTTAATGTAGAGTCCACTCCGCTGTTTGAGTTTGATACTTGCAGCAAGTCCTTATAGCTACTTGCAATTGTTTGTCCAGTTAATGTTGCCATATTATCTCAAATCAAATGTTTTCACGACTCTTGTTCCGCCAATCTTATCACGGCGTCTAGATCCAAATTTTACCATGCTGTCCCGCCAACTCTTTTCGTGGACCATTGACATATTCATTGCAGTAGCTGCTGTATTCGGATCGTTTGAAGTCCCTGCTTTATCTATGTAGAGTTTTGACTTCACATATTCTATAATACTAGCGTGCATCGAATTATCCAAATCTGGATAGTCATCTAAAGAGTCTACGGTGTTCGGCTCTGCATAATAATGTATTAAAACCCCATTTGTGACAGCTTCATCAATTGCTTTCCAATCTCCAGACTTTGAATGAACGCTGGTTGAGTCTGTGCCTTTTGTTGTCGTTATTGCAAGTTTATCGCCTACAATAAACCAAGCGATATCGTTTTCTGGGTGCTTATGATTGCTCGCCATTATGTTACATCCATTTTAAGTATTTCATTATCGATCAGTCTCGGTATCTTTATATAGTCTCCAGCGGAGTCCATAAAGTCTACCCTAAAAACTTTGTTTATGTCCACAGATGAGCCCGTATCAGAAAGGTCATACCACATCTGATCAGCAACTGTGGTTGCCTTTGCATATTCAACCTTTGTCCTATACATACCCGCCTCTAAAAGAGCGTCGTTAATCAAATTTATTAAATAGGTTTCGGGTACTTGAGGAAAAGCCTGCCTCACTCTGCTTATAATATTTTTTACAGTTAATCTTCTTACAGCCATATCAAGCCAAGTCTTCCCAGTTAATTAAAGTGGCGCCATCCCAACTCCCAATAAGCAATTCAGCTGCGTCTTCCCAAATAGACCCTACAATGTCAAAATCTGTTGAAGCCGTTAGTGCCGTTGTCGAAAAAGATGTACTAGTAGTTAAGGCCACTTCAGTAAACGCTGTTTCTTCTGTTAGTGTTGTTACCGTTAAAGCCATCTCTATGCGCCCGCTACCATTTGTAGGCCTTTATCGTAGTCCGCCTGAAGTTTTGCCTGCTGTTTTTCTAGCCAAGTGTATTCTGTTGTTAACACAGACAGTCTTGACTGAATTTCAGCCGCATTACCAGAAGCCTGAGATAGATATGCATTCGCAGTACCAGCATAAGATTGCACCGCTTGAACTTTTGTACTAACTAACGCAGCCCTTGAAGAAACCTCACTTGAGAACCCACTTATTTCAGACTGTAATGCATTGACAGCAGCATTCCAATCTGCTATATGGGCTTGGGCTATGTTAATTTCTGCCTGAACAGCACTCAAGGTTGTTTGTGCCTGTTTAATTCTACCACTAGCTAGTTCTATGTCCTCGCTTGTAAGGTCTGAATCGACATCAGCTAGATTGGCGGCTAAATCATAAGCTGCGTTTGGATAATTACCATTTATATAGCTAATCGCAACATCTAATGCAGTATTAACCCTTGTTAAGCCATCACCTGTTTTATATTGTGTTTCATCACCAAACAAAGCTGGATCTCCGCCGTCTGCTTGAAACTTAGCTACAGCCGTAGCGATTCCATCAGCAGCGGTTTCAAGGTTGCTACCGCTAGCAGTATCTGTATAAGCAGCTATTTCAGCGGCTTCTGTTTTTGCCAATCCTATTTCAGTCCCCGCATTAGTAATAGATTGCTTTAATGCTCCTAATGCTGTAGTGATATCAGAATTCCCAGCCTTAGCACCTAATGCGTTCTGAATAGCCTTAACAGACGCATATATAGGAACTAGATATTCAGCCTCGTCTGGAAATTTTGTTATAGAACTGTCACCGTATGCAACAGCTGGATATGCTAATGTTTGAACAGTGGCGCCAGAGCTTCCAGGTTCGGGGAATATACTTAATATATTATTTACCACCCACCAAACAGGATCTGTTGAGGTTCCGTATATCATTTCCGCACTATCCTGAGCTCTACCGCTTAATGTTGATGCAATTCTTCGACATGGCTGATTTATAGTTCCGTCATCACGCATAACCCCTAAAACCTCAGATCCACCAAGTGTTAGATATGTAGTGCTATTATCCAAGGCGCTAGATGTGGTATACATCGCTTTCTTGTTTTTTGGCAATACGGTAAGTATCTCTTTAGCCCCATCGGTCAAGAACTGAGTTAGTTCTGTCTGAGTAGGCGCACTGCTACCATCAATAGATAGACTGGTAAGTCCCTCTACTTGCGCTTCAAAAGTAGCCATTAATACCTCTTCTTACTGATCTTTCTGCCAGTTTTTTTGGCATATTTTTTTGCTGCCTGTTTCCCCTTCTTTGTATAGGGAAACTTTTTCTTACCAACTTTAGGCATATTAGCCTCCTAGTTATTGTTAACTTAGTTTTTTTCTAATAAAACTAATGTCATAACATGACTTCCGTTATCAATCATTGTAGATGATATGTTTAGTTGAGTCGTAATATCTGCTGTTCCAATATGTGAAGTCACATAATCTTGAACATCTTCTGCTAACTTTCCATCATCATCACCATCATCACTTGCTAAATTGCTTGTGTCATGAATGAAAACTTTACATTTTATAGCCATCTTATCTCCATTTTAACTTTTTAAAAATCTTAGGGCTTTTGGGGACGGCCCTTTATACGACCATCCCCCACCTACCCAAAAGGTGTAATCCTTACGGATTATGATGTAGTAACTGCACCATCGGCAGCTGACGAACCAAACATCCAATAAGCTCCATTGCTAAAGGTGAACTCTAACCAGTCACCTTTTATTGCGGAAGTACCCAAAATAACATTTGATACCCCCGTAGCTGCACTAGAACCTGGACTGTCATCGCCAGTATCCACTTCAGTTTCGTTAACCTTGCCGAAAACAATTGCACTTCCAGCGGCAATTGTGATTGCCCCTGTCGGTGTGTTTTCTTCAACCCAGAATTTGTAGTTTGTGCCTTCTGCTGCTGTCGTAGCTGTTGGTAGCGTAATTGTATACGCTCCACCAGCGGAATCGAGCAAGAAGCCTTTCCCACTATCTTCTACTGCTGTTAAAGTCACGGCTGCTGTTATCCTCTGATATGGTGCTAAATACCCACCAGCTCCACTGTTCTGTTCAATATATGCAGATCTCATTACCTACTCCTATACGCCTTCTAAGTTATAGAGTGCGTGAGCTTCAGGAAGAGTCACTTCCAGACCAGCTTCGGTCAGAATCATATCTTTCCGAAGGTCTTCGTCTGCGGACTGAACATTGGTTTCGATTTGAGTGTCACGGTTTACACCATTACCAACAAGAGGTCGGTAAGCAACTTTACCCATATCAACCATACACATCATTCCACTGGCAATGCCACGGAATAGCGGTTCCTTCACAATGTGAAGATCGCCATGAATAGTTTCAAGATTCATTACTTTATGACCAAATGCTCCTTCTCTCTGCTCCAGAGGAGCATTAAGTTGGATTTGGGTGCTTGCTGTAGACACATCAAGAAATCCTGAATCGCCAACTTTATTAAGCTGGGTAATTACAGGAAGACTTGCGAGAACCAATTTCTCGGCGGAGCCGCCACGAGCTGGATCGAAGAGTACTTCAAGATCACTTAAGAACCTGTCGTATGTAAGCTCTGCGGCAGTCGATGAACGATAGTAAGGTGCTCCAGACGAATACGAAAGCGCCGAATCATCAGCAGTTGGGTTCGCATTTTTTACAATGTGTCCCACAATACCTTCAGTATACTGGATGCTAGATACCCGTGCACGCTGACCAAACAGCATGGCACGCTCAATATCTACTTTATGTTCACGAAGCTTAAGAGCCCAAATTCTATCCCATTCACTAGCGTATCCACGATAGCGAGTAGCAATAGATGTATTCGACATTTCTGCACTGGTTTTGAAGATTTGGGTGTACCCAAAATCGTCTTCAATTTCGTTAGCCCAGGCGTCTGGTGATCCTGTTCCTTCTGCGAATGCCGTACCAACTACTTGGCAGGGATCATTATCAGCAAGAACATTGTATCCACTTACATTTGCGTTTGAAACATCAATGATTCTTCCAGTAAATGTAGATGTTGAACCAGCGTCGGTAACAGCACTATCAACTCTTACGAGTGTCTGTGCCCAACCTGCGGTTGAGTCTACGGTATTTACTGAAAAGACCATTCCTTTTATCAGCCAGTCAATACTAGCTGAGGAAGCGTCATCAACAACAAAAGAGTAAGCCGTTCCAGCGCTAACCGCAGAACCGCCATTTACAGCAGCGGCAAGACTAAAATTCCTGCTTGACCAGTCAACCTTTGTGCGGTTTTCTAGGAAGCGGAAAATTGGGTCGTCCGTAGCTGCTTTTGCTACCTTAGAAAGGTATACAAAAAACGGTGATTCTTCAGGGGATAGTTCTGCAACACGATCAGAGAAATCATATAATCGTCTTTGATCGGGCGCCTGACCTACACCAGCAGTGGTTGCTGCTTCAGTTACATTGCTCGAAAGCATTGTACCTATTTTATAAGCCATTATGTCTCCTTAATTTGGAAAATAACCTCTTATATTATGGGAGTCTGCCTTGCTTAGAAGCTGACAGAACACGGTCAAACACTTTATCGTCATCACTGACTACTTCTGCTGGCTGACCTTGCAATACCCCCGCTGACTGCGGTACTTGTTGCACTGCCTTCACAGCATCAATTGATGTTTTACCACGAACTGGAGCTCCTTTGACATCTTTCCATAATTTTACGAGGTTTCCTAACCCCACCGCCTCTTTTGGCTGCGCCGACCATTCTAAAAACTGGGAGACCTGACTGTCATCCATGCTGTATTTAGATCGTAGCTCATTAACGGTAGCGTTTAGGAATTGTCGTTGTTGCGTATCGGCCTCACGCTGTGCGAATTCGCTCCGAATTTGATTCACAGCAGACCCAACGGTCTCCTGCTCTTTCGCAACTCGGTGCTTATACGACGGCGAATCTGGCTTATAATACGCATCCCAAGGGTTAAAGTCGTTCTCGTCCAGTTGAGCCATTTGCTCTGACCCACCATTTGGGTTTGCAATTTTTTCTTGCAATACCTGAACTAAATCTGGACGACTTTCAAGAAGGTCTCCAATAGGCTCCAATTTTTTCAGTCGATCAACCTCTGATTGAGATCTATCATACATTGATTGAAACTTTCTTGTTTCCCCTTCCCAGTCTGGTCCTTGTTCAGGCACCATTTCAGCAACCTCCGCTGGTTGAGCGGGAGATTCCTGATAGGCCTCCTGTTCTAATGATGTATCCTGTTCGGCGACAGTATTTTTGATTAACTCGGATTCGTTTGACATTCGTCTTAAACTCCTTCTAAGATATCTCTATGCTTTTAGAGCTTGACCGAGGCGATCTGCTTCACGCCTCAATCTCTCTGCTTCGAGCTTTACCTTGTTTTGCATTTTGTTGGATTCAACCCTTCTATCCGCTTTGGCATCTGAAACGATTTCAGAAAGTCTTGTCTTGGTTTTTTCAACTTCGACTCGTTTTCTGTCACTTACAGATTCCCTTCGGGCAGTTTGCAAGTCCCCTTGCAAATTTTTCACCTGGCCTTCTAGGCCTTGTATTTGTTGTACTAATTTCTGTTTTTCATCCATTCTAGATAAGATTCCTTCCTTGTCGAAGATCTCTGGATTTTTCTTAAGCACTTCTATTCTATCTACAATACCCATCTGGTAGGCTTCTAGGTATACACCTAATTCTGCCCACTTACTTGTTGGTAATGTAGAGCCAGGTTCAATTCTTA
>Ga0208030_1001815_pt1 | contig 11468 bp, 17 predicted proteins | sample MalvirDeepMed_M9_FD_184246 | JGI IMG/M metagenome (GOLD analysis project Ga0208030, IMG submission 184246) | Marine viral communities from the Global Malaspina Expedition - Malaspina viral metaG DeepMed_M9 (SPAdes) (version 2) | ecosystem: Environmental > Aquatic > Marine > Oceanic | place...
GGATATGACGGTTTGATCCATTCGTTATGGATCTTTAACAGTGAACTCTGCGGTATGATGCCCTCCTTTAACGCATCAACCATGATGAACCTAGCTCGCATTTCGTTAATCTTCTTTCCCTTCAATGCCGCATGGAACCGCGCTTCCCGTTCCTCCCACGCGGGCAGTTCCGTAAAGACGCGCTGAAACCCTGTCTCCAACCCTTCTGCCACGTTCTTGGTATGTTTACGGGAGAACTTATACTCGCCCGTAAACGATAAGTTATCGCAGACAAAAACGCCTTTACCCAAGGCGCAGCCACCGCTGAACCGTTTATCGTGAGAGTTCCTAGCTCCCAATACGGTGTTGAAATCAGGGTGCTTGTTCTCCAACTCCCAGATACCGAACCAACGCATACCCGCGTGACTCAAGGCATGTTCCACGCCGCGTACCGTGTAATCCAGTTCCGAAGCCAACCCCTCCACACGATCAATGAATTCCGCGTGCGGTACAGGGAAATGCGTTTCAGTGGATGGCGGCGTGTCAACTTCCAGCACCTTTTGCAGGTCAACCCTCTGACCACCGCAATGCATACTCAAGTTCAAACCCATTATTGCTCCTCCCTCAGTTTCGTTTCAGGTTCAGACTCGTCCTTGGGTTGATTCCTCAAGGAACGGTACAAGTCCCTCAACTGGTCTACCGTTAACCGTTGCCAATCCCTGCCACGCCGACTGAACATGCTTTCAGCTCGACGTGCAATCTTCTCGTCCGTAGCTCCCAGCTTCCTTAACTCGGTTACTGCACGCTGATGTTTGCTGACTTCCGTACGCGAAAACGATTCCGCTTCCACATCAGCCTTGATTCCCAGTTGACTGGCACCCAGCAAGCTCAAAACTAACCGATCCTTGGCCCGCTTTTCGGCCATGGCAACCAAATACGGATGCCATGTGTTATCCTTGCCAGCCTCGCCGGTTGTCCAGCACCGCTGTTCGTTCAAACGACCACTGACTTGTACGGCCCAATAGCCGTTCTCCCCAGTGCTTAACCATACCGGAGTATCAAATTCCACACCCGATAAATAAGCGATGCGCATACACGCATCATGATACAAGATCCAGCAGTTGGATTGCTGATGATACCAGAAATCCGTCTCCACCAGATCATAGTCCTTAGCCAGTTGCTGAAGATACCCTTCAGCTACCGGATTACGATTACTGCCATTCTCTTCCATTTTGTTCTCCCGAAACAAAATTACTGCTGCTTTTTTATGGCTCTCAACCGGTCAGCTAACTGTTGCCATAAACCGCCCGCAAGGCCAGTAAACACGGTTTCCTGCGCATGGGCCGCTTCAATAATGGAATACCGGACTTCCTGCGTATTGGCCGTCATCGGATTATCCTTATTAACTACACCGTCGATCTCTTCCAGATCAGCCAGCATAGCCATTAACTCGAAAGCGTTCCGCTGAAGCTGCTTGATTAAATCCCGGTGCAGCTCTATCATCTTAACCGTTCTCTTGCTAAGACGTTCCGACTGCGGCGGCGTTACTCCCTCAAATTTACTTTGGGCCTGTTCCCGTTCCCGGTTGCCGCCACCGTTCAGTACCGAAAAACTACTCATCTTGTTCCTCCTATCCGAATATTTAAAACGCCAGTATACCATAGCCAACAAGTTCTGTCAAGGACAAAGTGTTACCCGGTACAAAACTAAAACATGCATTGACAATTTGTTGCCGCCATGGTATCATGTGGCTTTTAACAACACCTTTTAACCTTTAATATAAGGAGATAACAAGATGGCTAACAGTAAACAGTCACGGAAACCGGCTGATCAATTACCTCACCTATCGCATATGCGGTTGCACGAGGAAAGAGAAATCCAGCCACGCATCATGGAACTGGACATGAAGAAGATCAAGAGTTTGATGTGGGGGCACCGGGACGAAATTGCTACATGGTTCGGCCTGACACCAACCACTTTCAGCAGTAAACTTAACGGCAGCTTACCGTTCAAACTGAGCGATATCAATATGCTGGCCATCGCTCTCACCCGGTTGCACGGCCGTTCAATACATACACTTGAACTGATAAAAGAAACGATCCCTGATCCGCGTCTGTACGGGGATTTCATCAGCGGAACACGCAAAACAGAAAATGATGAAGACGAGGATAGTGATTGAAAATCGTACCTAACTGTGATAAACTCGGTTACCGTATTGTTAACTCCCGAAACACAAAAAGGCCGACTTCCCGTTAGCTTACACTAACGGTTGGCCGGCCTTTTTCATATCTGGAATGGGAATATTCCCACGGGAATCCAAACATCTGAAACATTTAACCGTAATCAATTAAGGAGTTGCTCGAATGCAGTATACCATAAACACTGAAGCCTTTCAACAAGTATCATTCGATAATATACCCTCCGATCTGAAGATATTCACCCAGTTCGTGTTATGGAAATCCGAAACCCGTGACGGTAACCCCACCAAGATACCTTACCGGCCCGATACATTCAATCGCGCCGCTACAGACGATCCCTCCACATGGAACACATTCGTTAAAACCAAAGGCCGATACATATCCCATTCACAGGAATATGCCGGTATAGGATTCGTCTTCACCGCTACCGACAGTTTCACCGGCATAGATATCGATGATTGTCTCGATGACGAAGGTGAATTGGCCGGTTGGGCACAACCCATACTCGATCTGTTCATGCCGACATACTGTGAAATCAGCCCTTCCGGTACAGGACTCAAACTGTGGATCGAAGCCGCAAAAGACGATTCCATCTGGAATGGCCGGTGCAGAAAAAAGCAACTGGAAATCTATGACCGTGACCGATTCTTCACCCTTACCGGTAACACATACCACGGTTCCATACCCTCCATCGCCAACCGGCAACAAGAACTTAACCAGCTCTATCAGCTCTGGTTTCAAAGCGAACCCCAACAACCAACCACCACCCGTGAAGACCTGCAACCAGAAGCCAAGCTCCGTACCACACTCGTGGAACCCCAAGATGAAGATATCCTCAAAAAAGCCGTGGAGACTGATCCCAAATTTCATCGGCTTTACATCGCTGGCGATATAAGCGATTACGATTCCTCGTCCGAAGCAGATGCCAGCCTATGCTGCAAACTGGCATTCTGGTTTCAACTCAACCCGCAAAAAATCGATATCTATTTCCGTCAATCCGCACTCATGCGCGATAAATGGAATCGCACAACGTACCGTAACAAAACAATCGAATTCGCTATCCAAAACTCACAGTCACGCGACCCCAACCATCAATCGAAAATAATCCTAACTAATCCCTTAAAGCCGTTACAAGAACAAGATACTAACCTCAACCCCAACGATAATCCCGATACAGAACAACCATCAACCACGCTACTGCCCAAAACTGACGCCTTCTATCGCGACGCTGTCATAGATATCGATAAGAGAAACCTTCTCTGGTGCGAAGGGCTTGGCAGATGGTATATATGGAACCAAGCACGATGGGAAGAAGACGATACACGCGAAATATATAATCGTACCGATCAACTGGTAACACTATTCCTCAAACAATCCATCAAGTCAACTTCCCAAGATGAACGTACCGCATACTGGGATCTGGCTAAAGGATGTTCGAGCCACGCACGACAAAAGAATATTGCCGAAATGATGAAATCCAAACTTCCCGTACGAATCTCTTCACTGGATCAACACGATACACTCCTCAATACCAAAAACGGTACCGTTGACCTCACTACAGGTCAACTCCTGCCACATAACCAAGAACATCTCATAACCAAACTAACTAACGCTAACTATTTTTCCGATGCGGAATGTCCACGATGGATGCAGTTCCTTGACGAAATCATGGACAATAACGCTAACCTGACACACTTCCTGCAAATAGCTCTAGGATACGCCCTATTCGGCGATACAAGCGAACATTACCTGTTCGTGCTTCACGGTACCGGAAGAAACGGTAAATCCACCCTGATCGATGTCCTGATGTATCTGCTCGGTGATTACGCTATGCCTTCCGCACCCGATCTGCTGATGAATTCCGGCAGCTCCAGCCACCCAACCGAACTGGCCGATCTCCGTGGTGCACGATTCGTGGCCTGCATAGAAGCCGAAAGCACACACTCACTCAAAGAATCACTGGTCAAACGACTCACCGGCGGCGATACAATCAAAGCTCGATATATGCACCAGAACTTTTTCGCCTTCAAACCTACACACACCCTCTTCCTCGCTACTAACCGTATCCCAGAAGTTTCCGGTAACGATAAAGGGATCTGGTCGCGACTCAAACTCATACCCTTCGACGTCAGCTTTGAAGGTAAAGAAGATAAAACACTTAAACGCAAACTCATCGCCGAAGAAGCTGACGGTATCCTCTCATGGGCCGTGAAAGGCGCTATCCAATGGTACCAACACGGACTCTCGTTCCCAGACGAAATCACCGCCGCTTCATCACGCTGGAAAGATGATTCCGATCTGCTGGGACGATTCATCGAAGAACGATGCGCCGAAGCTGAACTCTTTGAAGCCAAATCCAGCGAGATATATCGCGCATACAAACAGTTCTGCGAAGAAGCTGGCGAACGTTCCGAATCAGCTAACAAATTCTCTACCCTAATGATCGAAAAAGGTTACGAAAAAAAGGTCAGAAACACAGGCAAATATTGGTTGCGTATAAAGGTCAGTGACGGCACTCAAATGGAGGCCGGTTTTAAGGAGGAAAATGATGTCATCTCTTTTCGTAAGAATTGAAAGAAACGGTATTTTTTTTCTGAAATGGAGTTCGATTTTCTCCAAGTCGTAACTCTTCAGTCATAACACAGGGTTGAGAGCATAAAAGTGAGTGCCGGTGTCGACCAAAAACTAAAGTTCCTAGTAATTCCTCGCGATATAGGTTTTAGGTCTGGGCCGTCACCTAGTGTCACGGAGTCACTTTTTTAAGGCTCTGTTTCAAGACAAAAAATAAGCTCTATTTTGAAAACTTTTTCAAACAAATTCTTTAAGGGGAAAACATGGCAAAAACTATCAGTCAAATTGTTCGTGAAATTGAACGTCTCGGCATCGTGATTTCTCTCGACAACAAAAACACCGAAATCTCATTCAAAGGTGAGACAAAAAAGCTCACTCCCAAACAAGTCCAGTGGCTTTCCGATAACCGCAACCGTCTCATCGATCATCTCGCCATCAATGATGGCGGACAGATCCAATTTAAGCTCGATGATCAAACGATGCAATTGCACAAGCACTGGACAGGTGCTTACTACACCGACTTGAGGTTCTTTCGCAACGGAGACGATCCGTTGCACGGTGTACCCAAGCCAGACAAGGTTTATCCACCACGTCCGCGAACGTGTTACCAGAACACGAACTCATGGAGCGATGAAAAGCTGAAATCGGAATTCGAGTCCTTCACCGTGACTGACCATAAAGACCTTCTATCCGTACTGCTAAAGGATTTGAGCGCACTCGAACAACGCGTGGCTCAAAGACTATTCCTTGATGGGCAGATACCTATGTCCATCAAATATGCACAAAACCGTCAGTAAGGCGTCTAGGATTACGGTGAACGAATTTGTTTCTCTTTTTATACCTCTGGTACTGAAGATGGGTGAACTGTTCGTTCTAGGTGCGTTTACGTTCGCGTAAGCAGGCAAAAAGAAGCTGGCAGATCCGATGTTTTGGATCTGCCAGCTAGGTTAGGTGTTTGAGATTGGTTGTTTGCGCTAAAAATCGTTACTCTGCACCGCAATAAACTTCAAGTGTTCTGATTCCTTCACCGTATGTTTCGGTGAGTTCCTCGCTTATGTGGACGAAAGCGTTTTCCAGTAACGATTGATCGCAAAGGTTGGCTTTATCTTTGTAAGCTTTGTTAAGCCTTTGGTTGTGAAAGTCATGAACATCATATATGTCGAGAGGGGGCAAAAAAGAGCCGTCATTTGCCGAATAAGTTTCTCCCACAACGGTATCTGTCACAATCCCATCTGAGTCGATCAAGAAACTTCCGCTGTATCCGTGGATGTATAAGTAAGTCTTCATGCGTGGTTCTCCTCATATTTTTCTTCTACGGTTAGAATTTCTTTGTACTCATCATCGCTGATGATGAGTACGTTGTCACTTCCTGTATCGATTGAGTTTAAGGCTTTCATAAATCCGTTGTATTCGCTTTCCGATTTGCACTCAATCTTTTGCACTGAGTAGCAAGCATCGTTGTCGTCATATCTGCATTCTTCAGCGAATTCGGTTGCTGTATCATAGCGGTCATACTTTATCTCATCATCGTGAAGATGCAGAAGGTTGACGGAATACTTGTTCAGATATTCTTGGTTGTCTTTGTGGCAGTCTGAACAGATGATCTCGTCTTCATTTCCTGTGAAACAGGCAGGGCAAAGATCTTTCCCACAATCATCACATGAAGAGTAGTCGCCAACGGAGACAGGACTGTTGCAATCATTACAATGCGCAAAAATGAAATCTTTTTCTTCTTTGAGGATGGATGTTGTTCGCGCTAGAAGTTCTTGGGCGTTCTCGTAGGCCCAAGTGTCACCATCAAAATCGTTCCACCATCTCATCCAATCGCTTAACAGTACAGCAGATGGGTTTTGTTCAGCTTTCATGCGTGGATCACTCTCATCGTAACACTGGAAGTCAATGGAATAGGCTAATGCTTTTCGATCAACCCAACCATGTTCCGGATCAGTAACGGAGATGATGGTATTGTATCCTTCAGCAGTGACCATCTCATCCATTCCTTCTGGCAGTGATTCTTTGACTTCCAAGGTTGGCGTGTGTTCGAGGAAGTGAGAACCGTGGTCTGGATAATCTTCTTTCAAAGATCCAGACTCTGCTGTAATCATTTGTGTTTCCTTCCTTGAGTTTGTAAGCAACTTACCGCAACTAAAAACTGGTTCAATCCAGATTATCGGAACGTTGAGATCCTCATCGATCAGGTCTTGGCGGATTTGGAATTTGTAGATTCGGTCAGCTTTCATGCGTGGTTCTCCTTTCAATCAACGAGTAAAGTTAGATCAGTGGCATTATTCAAGGATTTCATAATATTCCCAAGAGCAGTTAGCCGTGCGTAATTTTCATCTTCTGGGAAATATAAGGGGTATGTCCCCCCTTCAACATCCTGTAGGTGAGCTTGTAAGTATTCGAGCGCGACTTGCAGTGTGCCGATTTCAAATTTATCAAGATCGTGTCTCCATTTCATTTCCATTATTCATTCTCCTCATCATCTTCAAATATTTCTTTTATGTCATCTATGTTGCTGATGGTATATCTACAGGCAAAGTTTATGATATCTTGGTAATCCCAATCATCAGGGAATACGGAGCCATAATTTTGGACTAACAAATCGCAGTCGTCTTCATGTTTAGGCATTTGAGTCATTCTCCTTTTGGGTTGCGATGCTGATGCTTTTGATTGGCATCCGAATTTCTGATGCAAAGCATAGTCGCACCAGCCGTTTGGTTGGTGCGAATCAATAGAATCTTGTACCATCTGAGGTGCGGATACACCAGAGCCTTACTCGTGGAATTCTCACGCGTGGTTCTCCTTTACGCAATCGCCAAAAAGACGATTGCAATTGTAATAATGAGTACCAGTGTTGCAATGGTTGTGATGGTTTCTAGTACGGTCATTCTCGCTCCTCGCTTTGATCTTCAAAAGACCAGTAAATGTCTTCAGCTATTTCTAAATAACGGTTTGGGAGCTTGGGTTTATATGGGTCAGGATAATCATCGAAATAGTGGCAAGCTGAACGCGCTAATCCTCGTATGGTTCCTTCATTTCGGTGAGTCCAGTTTAAGAATTCCTCAAGGATATAATCGTGAATGTGGTGCTTTTCTGCCTTATATATTTCTGGATTGAAATAGTGGTATCCAATCAATTCGTTGCTGGGGAGAGTAGTGGCAGGTGATCTTACTAGGCGATCCCAGCATTGGCCTTTGACCCAGTATCCGATAGCGAGTTGCCCAACGGAATACTCTGGAGTGGAATAGATGGCGTGTGTCTTCCCTCTTCTTTTGCTACTAACTTCCTTATCGTATCGCTCCTCAAGGAACGATTTGAAGTCTTTCAATTTCATCCTCTTCTTTAATCTCATCATTAGCAGGATTCTCCTTAGTTGTCTAGGTTCTGATTAGTCTCATCAGGGACTCATATGCCGATTATCGGCAATGCCGACACGCCCCATTATAGGGCGTGTTTCGACTAGGCTTTTTCAACTAGCAAATCAATTCTTCTCTTGTAGTTGTCGCAATCTTCGGATAGCGAGCATACCCAGCTTTCAAGCAATTTAATTCGTGACTCAAGATTGAGGATAGCCTTCTTAGTGCTGATTCCCTCATCTGGCTCAATCGATTCCAGCTTTTCCTCTAAAGCTTTTTGATCAGTAGCGATCTGTGTATCTTCGATACTGTTCAATCGTTCAAGACATACCGTGAGCATTCGATGCGTCTCGTGGTACTGAGATTCAGTCTCTTGACGAGTTTGGCTGACGTATTCTTTGAGTTGGCTCTCTGTGAGGATTTCTCGCTGAAGGTTGCCTAGTTGGTCATATACTGCTGAGATAACCTCTTGCTTGGCTGATTCCTGCCCAGTATCGGTATGCGAGAAAAGCGTATCCATTGAATTACCCAGTTCGGTTAGGCGTTCGCCAGTGTTTTGGAATTGAGCATCAATTGTTTCGCCCACATTATCCAGAGATTTGAAAAGATCGACGCCCAGCTTATCTATATCGACGCCCAGCTTATCTACTAAAATTACTGCTGCTGCTGAATTCGTATCCGCGCTGGGGTTGTTTACTTTGCTTTCAAGTAATATTCCTAGATCCTCGCTTATGCATTGGGCGAGATGGGAAGTATCAATCTCGATATTTTGTCCAACATCGTGGCTATCAATATCGATATAGCTTGCTATGTCACTAGCGTCTATATCTATGACCAAATTGTCAGCTATCTCACTCGCGTCGATATGGTTAGCAATATTCTCGCTCGATATCTCTTCAGATTCAAACGTGGCTCCGATCAGATCCCTGAGACTATTGATCGTGCCAACCAGATCGGTTGTGGCTTCCGCTTGTCCTTGTCCAGTGCTTGCTTCGATAGCTTTTTTCATACCATCTCTCATGTCAGCAGAGAATGAACCTTGAAGGAAATTCTTAAGGATGTCGCTTTGACCGTGTAGCATGTCAGAGATGCCAGAATATTCCACTCCGTTGCTCGTTGAGTTGCTCTCTTTCAAGGCTTCAATGATTGATTCCATTCCATTTTGAATCTTGCTATAATCCATTCTTGTTTCTCCTTGGTTATTATTCTAATCTGACTAGTCTCATCAGGGACTCATACATCCACGATGGATGATGCCGACACGCGCACTCACGCGCGTGTTTCGACTAGGTGTTAGTAGCCTTCTCCTTCGATGCCCTCTATTAAGACATCGCAGTTGGCGCACCATGTATCGAATTCGGATTCGTTGCATCCGTTCCATCCACGGTACTCAAGATTTTCTGTATGGCAATAATCCTGATGGCAATAATCCGAACATAAATCGATTGCGTCCACCAATTGCCCCTCATCATCTTCAATCAGGTGTAAATGCATTATTGGTTCTCCTTAGCAGTAGTATGGTGTTTCTTCTGGGTAGGATGAGGGTAACTCACCCTCATGTACTTCAGCCATCAGGACGCCCTCGCACAGCACAGAATTGATATCCGTGTATGAGCCACGGTTGTTGGCTTGGCGGTCAAGCTTGGCTTGGAATCTCTGGGCATATTCACGCGCTTTTGCGCGGTCTGAAAACGTCTTTGGACTTCGGTGTTTTAGGATTCCGTATGTGTAGTACCATCCGCTCTCTTCATGTCCCCCAAACCCCTTATTGACGTCAAAAACTCCTATGGTGTATTTCATTCTTGATTCTCCTCTGGGTAGGCTATCTTCTGGAGTTCTTTATTGATGAACTCTTCTGTCTCTCCTAGTCCTTTTAATCCTGTAATCATGGCCTCTAATGCTATAAAAGCCTCTTGAGCTTTTGATTCAAGACTGAGGATAGAGCGATTCATGGCCTGTGTTTCATCCCAGATCCAACCTGTCATGTCTTCAGGGGAGAGAAGGCTTGGTTTTTCTGCTCTGGTGCGCGAACTTCGGGTGATTACTGCTTGGAGATTGCTTTTTTCCTCTTCTATTATTCGTGCGAGAAGAAGTTCTGCATCATGCGCCCATGAGATGGAACTCTCCCTATAGGCAGGCTCCAATTTATTATTCTGGGCGATTTTACGCCCTTCAATGTTTTTGTATACTTTCTGTCTGGTTATTCTCATCTTACTCTCTCTCCTTAATTGAATTCTGCTATCATTTCGCAATGGTCAATCCATAGCGAGATTTCGCTGGTTTCTTTATTGATGATGAAGTGTTCGACTATCCACTCCTCAACTTCGGTTTGAACAGGTACGTCCTCGAACATTTCGAGTTCGAGTTCCAATTGGAGTTCGGTTGGTTGGGTCATTTTCAGTCTCCTTACTCGACTTTCGCTATGCGGTCATTCTTCATCGTGACGCGTGCAAAAAACTCTCGTGCTTTACGGCCTTTAGCGTCTCGAATGCCTGTAATAGATGGTCTGTTGCTACCAGTGATAATGCCATCACCTCTGTACTCGAAATTGAATATGCTGGTTTCCGTGTACAGGAGTTGTTCCCCAACGGAATTCTTTAATTCTTTCTTGCTACTGTAATTTAAGATAATCACCTTAAACTCCTTATTTGATGGTTAATTGTTCTGTATTTCACAATCCCATATTGCAAAATACGAAACTAGTTTAGCCTAGGGAAACACCTATGTCAAATGTTTTTTATACTTTTTTTTGATTTAAATTTCCGGGGGAGGGTATAATGCTTGCTATAACTGGGTTTGGAGGGTGTTATGGCTGATAAGCCTAAGACTAATTTTTTTACTGTTCGGTTAAGCGATTCTGAATATAAGTTGCTTACGGATCTATCGCGAGATAAGGGCGTGCCTAAATCAGAGGTCTTTTGTGACGCACTTCGGAGCTTACCTCTTGTGCCTGATCTTCCTGATTTCTATGTGTCACGGTTGGAGAGAATTGCGCGTAGTAGGAGTTCTTTGAGCGTGTCGATCTTGATAAAGAATGCTGTAGTTGAAAAGTGGGGAGAATTCTAAATAGTGTTACATTTTGTTACACATTCCAGTGCCTGTCTGTACCCCAGAGAGAAAAGTTGTCTCTCTGGGGCCAACAAAATTAGTATGAATAGACTAAATTTATGAGAGTTTTCGTGGGTAATTTGAACTGGTTTGGGAAAAAGAGTTTGAAAACTGAAAACTTTTTCAAACAAGTGCCTTAAGGACTCTTTTTTTCTTGGATTTGCACCCACGCGCGAGTTGGTGTACGCGAGGGCGCGTACATGTGTGCATGTGTGCATGTGTGCATGTGGGCAGGCAGGCAGGTGGGCAGGCA
>Ga0208030_1001819_pt1 | contig 11445 bp, 11 predicted proteins | sample MalvirDeepMed_M9_FD_184246 | JGI IMG/M metagenome (GOLD analysis project Ga0208030, IMG submission 184246) | Marine viral communities from the Global Malaspina Expedition - Malaspina viral metaG DeepMed_M9 (SPAdes) (version 2) | ecosystem: Environmental > Aquatic > Marine > Oceanic | place...
CAGACTTCATAACAACTAAAATCTCTTGATGGTTATATTGTTGTAAACCTACTAAAAAATTAGGAGTTTCGCCTATAAATTTTAGAACTGTTTTTGTTCCGTCTAAAGATAATCTTAATGTATCTTGACTAGTTTCTTCTACTTGAGAAAAATCAATAGTTGCTACATTTGCCATATCATAAATTACATATATCATATTCTTATCTTTTAAGGTACATCGGTTGTTATATCACCTGAAGCCATATTAGTCATAGTTCCATCATTACTATTAGAACTATAATCTTCTATTGTAGGGTAAACTGAAGCCCCTGCTGTATCTCCATTTCTCCAATATCCTATCAATCCTGTGTGTGATGTTAAATCTGTTGGTGTTCCGCTATTGTAAATATCTGTTACTTGAGAAGATGATAATTCAATGTCAAATAAAGCAACCTCGTCCACATCACCTTCTAAATAAAATGAGTTCATTTCAGAAGAAGCCATTCTTAAATCAGCACTTGTATTTTCCATTGCTGTATAACTTCCGCTTGACCCTTTGGTTTGTGATGGTGCAGAGCCGTCTGCATAAATCGTTATCCCATCCTTGTCCTCACTACCATCATAAGTAAAAACAAAATTAACCCAACTTCCTGTGCTAAGTACAGCATCTATTTGACTTTGAATATGGCCTCCTGTACTGTCATCATACAACCTACATCTTAATTTTCTATTTGAGCCTGTAAGTATATGATATTCTTTAGCAGAAGAACTTGCCTTTGCAAAAAATCCCTGAGATGCTGCACCACTTAATTTAACCCACATTGATACGCTAAAAGCACTATCTGTTGAACCATCGCCAAATGAAAAATCGTTACTATCCCCTAAGTTTACATAATCATCAACACCGTCAAAGTCTAAAGAATATACATTCTTATACCCACCACTAGGTGAATTAGAACCCCCTAGCATTTGTCCTAGTTTTAGAATTTTCATTATATAACTTCCTCGTAGTAACAAATAGCTAAACCACTAGTCAAAGTGATAGCCGTGCATTGAAGAAATAAAGTCGTTCCTGCAGGAATAGTCGTATGAAGACTTGCTGCTGCTGACCCTGTTCCTGTTTGAATATTAGATGCAGCTATTGAAGCGATTACACTTTCAGTAACGAAGTGAATTGCATAATAGTCTTTACTTGTCATTGCTGTTGTAGTTATTACATCACATCTATGCTTTCCTAGTTGCTCAGTTAATAATTGTTGTACATTTTCTATTGCCATTTTTTTTTATTTTATTGTCCGTAATATATATAATTAGTTCCACTTGGCTCTTGCCTTTGAGTGTATTGAACTTGTTGCGTTCCGTCTTTTTCTGCTACATACATTTTGCCCTTTGTAACTAATCCCTGAACTACTCCCTTAGTATCTGCTGCAGGACTTAAAACATCATCTTCAGTTACAGGTGCATTACCACTATTAATTGTTACTGTTCCTACCCAACTAACCTCATAAACTTCATATTTCCAATATCCTGCAGGAAATAGTTTTGTTCTGCCTACATAAACACTAGGGGTAGTTGAATAGTTCATGTCTATTTTAGTATATCTGTCATAAATCTTTTCAGCAACACCATAAGCGTATTGAACAGACTTATCTAAGTCATTAGTAAACTTAACTAAGTGCCTTATCTGAGTAGAAGCTACAGCAGTATTTATACGATTATCCTCAGTTTGTACATATATATTAAAGGAACTTTCTGTTATTGCTTGTATCATAGTTAGTTTGTCTGTTATATAATAGAAATAAGTTGAATTTATTTGTATTGAGTTAGTAATAAAAAGAAAAAGGTGAGCCTAAGCCCACCCTAATCAAGAAATATATAAGAAAACTAATTAAGATGTTGTAACTGAAACATTAGTAAATGCTCCATTGTCAAATGGATTAGTTGTGTAGTCTGCTACCATTGCAAATGGCTCAGGCTCTAAGCCGTCAAATGTAAGAGTGTAACCGTTTCTGTCTCCGAAAGCAGCACCACTATCTATAGTACCTGCATTAAGCTCCATTCCGTTTGTTACTCCTAGTCCTACTATTACATTATGTCCGTTAGTTAGAGTTGCGTTTAATTCTGCAAAAATAACCAATTTAGTTTGACCTAATAATTTAATTTGGTTTTGGTCTTCTTTTGTAAGTCTGTTAAGAACTACATTTACAGTTGGTGTGTAGAAAATAGTTCCGTTTTCTCTACTACCTGTAATTGTTTCTGTAATACTTGCAACACCAAGTGGAGTAGTATATCTAAATAAACCACTACCTGTTCCTGCAACCATTTCAATATCAGTAATTTCTCCTGATGCTTGAACTATCCCTGTTCCATCAATAGGGTCTACAAATTTATCATAAACTCCGAAATAAATATTTTTTACTCCTCCACTGATTCTATTACAGTCAAGTCCCCTTCCCTTAGATATGAGCGTACATGCCATGTTATTTTATGTTTTAGGTTAAGGGAGGAAGGGTTTTACCCCCTCCTTCCGTATTATTTATTTTATTATGATTGTCTTACGATATCAGCTCCAACTCCTGTCTGAACACCTGCAGAGTAACGAGCAACTAATCTCATGTTGTCACTTCCGTCAAGAGCAGCCATGTCCATCAAAGTGATTCTTGTAGCGTCGCTTAAAAGGTCAGTTCCAAAGAACATGTTAGACTTTTCAGCTGCTACTAATTGATTGTCAGCCATTCCGTTACATACAGCCAAACGATACCCTTCAAATACAGGTGCATAGTCCCCATTCATGTTGTAAGCATTAACATATCCTAAAGTAGATACTGCTGATACATATAAAGCGTAAGTCTTAGGACTCATGTAGATATGTAAGTCATCTTTTCTCAATACTGCTGAGATGTTAGCAGCCATATCAGCTGTTAAAGATTGTAAATTAGCAATGATATTAGCAGCAGTGTATGCTCCTGAAGCTGCATCTTGATTAACTGTACCATCAACTCCCGGTAATAAAAGTCCTGTTACAGCTCCTAAGAAACCATTGAATTTCCCTGCTACAGCAGTTCCTGCCCAAATACTTTCTTCTGTTGCTTGTGCTATGATTTCACCCATGTAAGAAATTACATAGTCATCAAAGCTTACAGGTGGTGGTGCTCCTGCTCCTGCTCTCATTTGTAATGCTTCCCAAGAGTCTAAAAGTGTAGTCTTGCAAAGGTCTAAGTTGATTTGTAAATTTTTAGGTTCTAATACTTTTTCAGTAAGTGCTAAAGTACCTGCGTCAGTAAAGTCGCAAGTTGCATCTGCAACAAGTCCTGAACCTGCCATTCTTTGAATATTAGACTTATACTTGATGTTTTCAATCATAGTTAAGTAGTCTAATGAGTTTGCTTGCTTTAAAGCTGCTGAGATGTAGAATCCTGCTGCTTTTCCTGCAAAGTTTGATGTTGTAGTAAACGCCATTTTTTTTTGTTTTTAAGTTATTATATTATTTATTTAAATCGTGTAAGAATTTTTCTCTTCTTGTCATTTTGTTATATTCTGTTCTAGATACAGGTTTTCTGTCAGAACTGAATTTGTTTGTATCTAAAGGAGCTGATGCAGGTTGTGCTGCTAACTCAGTCTTTAGTTTTTCGTTTTCTTCTTTTAGCTTAGCCAATTCATCTTCTGCTGAAAACTCAACTACTTCTGTAGTTTTAATAGACTTAGGATTTGTAGTAGGCTCAACAACTTCTTCAACAACTTCTTCAGCCATTTCTTCAACCTCTGTGTCACCTTCTCCTAATCTTTCTTTAATATCAGCAATTGCATCCATTAAATTATCAACCTTATCTTTCATTTCTTCGTAAGACTTAGCCCAATCTGCTTTTTCAGCGTCAGTTTCAGGAAATGCAAATTCAACAGCTTCTGCCATTTCTTCTTTTTCATCATCATATCCTGCTTCAACTTCTTCTTCTGTATCTTCTTCTTCTGTTTCAGACTCAATTACTTCAGCAACAATACCTTCTTCCTCAACTCTGAAAGATACGCCTGTGTCAGTCTTGTAAGTTCCAACAGGTAATAAAATTGTAGTTCCGTCTTCAGTTAATACTGAGATGTCCACACCTGATTCTAATTCCTCAGCAGTAGAAACAAAAATTGTTCCATCTTCTGATTTTGCTTGCCACTCTAACTTAATTGTTTCTTCTTTGTTAAGACCTAGAGCTACTAAGATTTGTTCTTTAATGTCCATAATTTCTTTTTGATTTTATTAGTGTTTGTAATATATAATAGATAAACTATTACTTTGTTTGATTTTCGTTTATTATTTCATTTAAAGCAGATAAGATTTCTTCAGTTGTAGGTGTTTTTTCTGACATCTGTTCCATCTTGTCCGTAAAGTAGCCCTCAATTGATAACCCTTTTAATTCTCCGTCTTTGATTTTATTCCAAAGCTCATCATTCTCTATCTTCATTTTTACAAACCAAGTGCCATTAGGTAAGTCGTAGCCGTATAACTTAGACTTATCCATATCACCTTCCTTAATCCAACTTTCAACTGTTAGAACACCTGATACTCTATCCTGATGTTGGTAGGTTGCTTTGTGATGATTGTTATGTTTTAAATACAATTCAGATGCTTTCCTAACTGTATCAGGACTAAAGTAAACATAGTAGTCTGAATCCGTATTAGGATTATGTCTGAATATTTGCTTGTTAGGAATAAGTGCAGGACTAACTAGCATTCTTTTCTCTTCATCTACTTTAGCAAATGTTAAGTTATTCTTTTCTTTCCCAAAGTAAACAAAGTCCTGTTCTATTGCAGGTGATGTTACTAGACTGATAGCGTCTATTGCAAGTTCTTGACTATCGTCTGAAATTACAAGTTCTACAATAGATGTAGTCTTTTGGTAGTAGTCTTTATTGGCTTCTTCACATTCAGCAATTGAGTCATATTGACAATCTCCTGTCTTTCCCCATTTTACTTTTCCGTTTTCGCATTCTTCGCAAGGCATAGTATATAATATATTTAGTTAATTTTTATTTGATTTTAGATTGTAGCTCTTCTTCTAATATTGGCTAGTTGGTTTTGGCTGTTAGTCATTTCATCCGTAACTACATAAGCTCTCATGGCTTCAGGTGCTACTCCTCCTGATAATTCAAAAGCTCCTGACATCATTTGAGGTGCAGGTGTTGCAGGTGCTGAAATACCTCCTCCTCCTCCACTACTACCTGCTACAGGTGTACTATAAATCTTAGCCACATTTGCTAAACCTGCTGCAATAATTGCTGCTGCGTTTATATACCCTAATGGTGTTCCTGCTCCTGCTGCTAAAGCTTTTGTAGCACCTGCGTAAGTATCTATAATAGCACCTGCTGCTGCTAATTCTTTATTCTCTCCTGCTAAACCACTTAAAGCCTTAGCAAGTCCTGAATAAGCAGCTAATTGAGCTTCAGCATTTTCTAAATTAACCGCTTTTTGTTCTTCCGTTAAGCTTATTGCATTTATTTTTTGTTCTGACCTAAAACCTTCTATTTGAGCTAGTATTGCCAACTCCTCTGCTTCTGCTTGTATAAAAGCTATTTTATCAGCGTCATTTCCTGTAAGCTCCTTTTGAACCCTAGCTGCTTCTTTAACTATACTCGCATTTTTTACCATTAACTTTTCTTGGTCATCTAAAATGTTATTCAACTCGTTATTAGCTGCTATTCTTTCTGCAAATGTATTGGTAACATCATCTCTGATTTGTCTTTGTACTTCTGCTTCTCTGTCTTTTTGTTCTAATATTTTTTGATTAGTTGCTATTGCTAATGCTGCTGCTTTATCAAGCTTTACCATTGCTGTTGCACTACTTATTATTCCACTTGTATATTCTGTTATAGAGGAGGTTAATTCATCAAATTCAGTTTTTATATCCTTAGAAGCTTTTTGAGCCGCAATAGATACTGCTGCCATATTTGCTATTAATTTCTTAGGACTTGTTATTTCTGCTAATAATTTTCCAACTGATGAAATTAAATCTACTACACCACCTAAATTATCAACAAAATAAGTTTGTATCGCTTGTCCTAACTTATAAAGTTGTCCTATAGGGTCTGTAAAAAGACCTTTTAAATAACCTTGTATAACCTTAAAGTTATTGTCTAAATATGTAAATAAATCATTAAAAGCAATTGATGTTGACTTTAAGGCTATATTGAATTTATCTATTACATTTTGATTTTGTCTAAAAGCGTCTGCAAATGCAGCTAATGTAGAAGCTAATAACCCAATTCCTGCTGCTTTTAACGTAGTCCCTATACCTTTAATAGCTTTGTTCATTCCACCAAAACCTTCTTTAGAAGCTTTATTAGTAGCTTTATTTAGTTTATTAACATCTTCTGTTACTTCCCCAACATTAGATTTAATTTCTGCTTCTATAATTGTTTTATTTCCTTCTGCCATTTTTTTATATTTTTAATTCGTAAAGATTAAGAGTACAACTCCAACTTATATTCATATTAGCTGCTCCTGTTACTGCAAATAACATATCGTTAGTTCCACTAAATGCCATCTCAGCAGCCCATCCTCCTGTCGTTCCTGACTTACCTAAATCTGTACTTGATTGGTCTACTGCTTTTAAAAAGACTAAACCTGTTACTCTTAAACATATTCTATCATTAACTGCTCCACTTGCTGCACTACCTCCTGTTCTAACGCCTATTACAGTTGCTTCAAAGCCCTGAAAAGAACTAGTAGAACTTCTAGCTATAATTGTAGTAGAACTATCACCATTAACAAAAAGATTTGTGGCTGAAGCATTAGTAGTTGTTCCTGTTAAAGTGATTATAGAACTTTGAGCATATCCTTTACCTGCACCACTAAAACCCCCACCTCCAATAACTAATTCTCCATCTCTTTCTGCTAATCCATAGTTTCCAAATACTGAAGCATTGTTTACTCCGTTTGCTATTTCATTTTGGTTTCCTACTACTATGTTATTCCTAGATAAACCTTTTACTATATTATTTTCACCTATTATATAAGTGTTATTTGTTCCTGTTTCTGTTGTGTTCCCTGCTCCCTGAAGTTTATTAGTTGCATTACTAAAACTTCTGTTAAGGCTTGTGTTGTAGCTAAATACAGAGCAAGTTCCTGAAGCCTTATCGTAAGTATATCCGTAAGCTTCGCATTGTAATTGATTAGGTATTATTTCATTTCTTCCGTCAGTAAAGGTTACAACTCCTAATTCTGAAGTAAAACTAGGCTTTACATCAAACCCTTTTAAATATGGTATTGTTGTTGCCATTATGGTATAAGTATAAATTCAACTGTTGCTAAGTCGTTTGGTTTGTAGTCAATTTTGTTCACTCTGAATGTTCTGTTTTTGATAAATACTGTATCGTTAAACTTGAATGTATTAATATCTGAAGGGCTTAGATTTACTTTAATAGTCATTATCCTAGTATCAGGATTGTAAAGCTCTGAGTAATAAGGTATCCAATACAAGTTAAATAAATTATTGTTTACAGGTGAGCCTACAGGCTGTATTAATTGACATTCTCCAAAATGAAAATCTCTTGCAGTTGTAACTGTTGGTACACTAGTCAAATGACTAAATTGTAAATAAGTATCTAGGTTTGCTGAAGCTAAACCATTTTGTTCAGGGATATAATAATCATATACTGTTGATTTTATTCCATTGTTATACATTATTCTAGGACTATTGTCAAAACCTTCTGAAGTATCATCATCAGAATTGTAAGAATAAATTGCAGGTGTTATTAAATCAGCCCAAATCTCTGCTAAAGGTTTTACTACTGTAGCTGCAAAAGGTTCAGCAATTATTTCATCTTCTCCTGCTAAGATTGTAAACTCTGAAGCGTCATACTTTTTACTTCCGTATAAATGACCACCTACTGAAGTTTTATAGTTGTTAAAAGCATAATCGTCATCATCTTCTACAAACTTAAAAATTGTTTTTTTGTTTAAATCAGTTAAAGGAACAAGTTTCATTTCTGAAACATCTATTTTATCAGTCCAATCTAGTTCAGTAGAAGTATCATCAAAGAAGTTAGGATTTGCAGTATCACCACTAGAAATAAAAATATCTCCATAAGGTTCTATCCTAATATTGCTAGGGTTATCTTCATCAGGTAAGGTTACTAAGTTAAACATTGTAAGCAGTCCTTTTAAGAAATCCCATTGTCCTGTTTCACCTCTTAAAGTTTGTAATATTGTTGAAGTGGTTATAATTGGTGTAGTTATCGTAACAGTAACAAGTGTACTGCTTGTTGCTGCTTGAACAATATTGGCAGCTCCATAAACTTTGAATTGCGGCTCTAATGTATCTCCATTATCTAATGTTTCTGTCAAGTTGCCAACCCAAGATACATTGGTATAAGGGGCTGATGATGACAGAGTTAATCCTGATGGGTTTGAAACATTTATATAACTAACAACTCCTGCTTTTGTCATTTTCCACCTATAAGCCCAAGATGAACCCAACGGAGGAGAGGTTACATCAAACCCCTCAAAACCAAAATTATAAGCAATATTAAAAATGGTATTATCTGTTTGAGCTTCAAATTTGTTAGAGCTATAACCCATATCAGCTGTAAAAGTGTTTGATGTTAATTCTAAAGAAGTAAAACTTAAAGTTGCATAATTTGTACCACTATCAAAAGTTCCTGTCTGTGTAGTGTTTACATCAACAGGAGCATTTCCTGAACCCCAATTAAAGTCCATATACAACTTTTTAAAGTCGTCTGTATCAAAGAACTCACTTTCATAAGTAAAAGGTACGACTTGAAATATCCTGTCAATTAAATACTTTATATTTATAAAAGGTCTAAATATTTGCTCTAAAGCTGTGTATTCAGGATTGCCACTTATAGCAGCTGTTCCTGTTGAACCGCCTACAAGTTGTTGATGCGTCCAATCTACAAAAGGGTATTTTACTGTGCTATAAGCATTTCTAAACCCTGATGTACTTGCGTTTGTATAAGTTATTCCTGTTCCTGAGTCATTCCAACTATTAATAATATTAGTCTTTTGGTAATCGTGAGTTAATTCTGTAAAGTCTAAATCTGAAAATGTCTTGTCTCCTAATACATCAGCTAGTGCAACAACTTCAGAATACAAGTTTACATTGTAACTTAGTTCTTCTCCCTTGTCTGAAATATCTATCATTCTTAAATATCCTTCAAATAATAAAAATCCATCTTGTTTTAATATTGCCTTCGTTCTTTTATAAGGATTAAAGTTAAGCCCTGTATCTGTTCTAGTTATTTCAAATATATTGTCAAAGATTTGATTGTTTCTTTTTGTAGCAGGTAAATTAAAAGCCTTTGAATACGACTGTACTTTCTCAGCTACATTTTTAAAGTTATCTACACTAAGACTTAAAGGTATATCTTCATCTTCATAAAGGTCGCAAATTACTTGTCCATCTTGCAGGTCTGTGTAAATTGTTGTAGGAGTTATTCCCTGTTCTGAAACTGATATATTGCTTATTGCAATAAAGTCAGTAGTAGTATTGAAATAAGTTATAACGATTGTATCATTTGTACTAGCAGCAGTCCATGTATGCGTGATTTGACTTTGGTTTGCTCCGAATAAAGGTTGTGTAATCATATTAGTACCATTATAAGCACTTGTTATGACAAACCCTGTTCCTGTTGTAGACAAGTCTATTACTATTTCATAAGTCGTTCCTACAACTAAGTTAGATAACCTTTGATATACTCCTGAAGAAGTTAATGTAGGTACTGAAAATAAAGTTAACTTCCCTGATACTTTTGTAGGAATTGTAGGAGTTCCTGTTAATGTATTTCTAAATCTATACCAAGTATTAACTATATATGGAGGAGCATTAGTTAAACTGTCTAGTATAGCATTTGAAGCGCTACTGTCATAACTACTTGAAGTATTTAGTTGATTAAAGTTGATACCATCAACAATAAAATCATTAGCAGTTGAAGTTATTGCGCTATATTCCCCTTCATAACTTTGCGGATAAACTATTAGTTGTACGCTCATTATACAGATTGTGTTCTTAGTGTTTTACTCTTTTCTACTTCAAAAGAATACTGAATAAGTTTGTCGTTTGCTACTGTCTTCTTTGTGAAACTTGAAGTTATAAGTCTTGTAGGGATTACATATTGATTAAGTGCTGAGAAACTTCCATCTGTTTGGTAACCTTTTAAAATGTAAACTTCAGGACTGTTTATTAATTCTTCAAACATTACATTCTCATCTGCACTTACAAAGTCTGTGTTCATTGTGATTTTCTCAGTAGCGTTTACTCTAAATGCTTTCTTACCACCTTTATAACTATCTACTCTGTAATTTGCTTCATTCCAAGTTCCTGCTAATTGTTCGTATGTAGAGCCTGTAGTAGACACGCTTCTTACTGACTTCTGAGTGAAAGTGTAATAATCCCACGCACCCCACTGATTAAGCCAACAAAGTCTTATACTTTCATATCCTTTTAAGTTAGGGCAATTAACATTTATAGTGTAACCTTTTGAAATAGCTCCTGAAGTAGAAAACGCTTGTACAACTATTGAACCACCCTGTATAGTTCCTGCTGAAACTAATGCTTGAAAAGTTCCACTCCAATTTTGTAAGTTGGCAGGAAAGCAACCAAAGTACAAAAGTCTTTCTGATATATATGTACTGAAATTAGTATAAGCACCGTTAGTAAAATTCTTTGTTATATTCTCTGTTCCTATTTGAACATCTGCACTATTTTTGTATATTAATTTAATGTAACTTAAATCAGCATTTGGTGATAAAAAAGCAATCGTTCCGTAATCTTCTAAATTAGCATACTGAGTAGCAGGAGCATTAGTTAAGAACCTATCTGTTTGAGAAGATAGATTATAATTTCCTAAGTCATATCCAAAGTCATTATTGAATATTGAAAGTTCATCAGTATATTTTAAATAGCCATTGAATAATTGATAATCAACTGAGTTTTGAAATAGAGTTTCAGGTGTAAGTACATCACCATTTGCGTCTGTGTATTGTGTCTTAAATTGAATAGTTAGCCATCTAAATGCTTTTTTATTTCTTGAATACTTGTCTATTAAATGTATAGGGTGCGGTGTACTATCAGTTGTAACTACTGTTTTATACTTACTTTGATTATAAGCCATATTATCAGCACTTACATAATTCTCAACTACTTGTTTAAAATCAAATATACCTACTCCTGCATTGTTAGGAGTTGTTTTAAAAGTTGCTGTTGGTACTGTTGCTGAAGATATTGCTGTAGGTGTTGTATCGCTTATATAAACATCAGCAATAAACCTTACATTAGTTTGTGTTCCTACTATTGTATTATTTGATACTACAAAAATTACCTCTTGTCCTACAGGAAGCTGAGTATATAAAGGTGTTTGTTCTATTTGTGTTGCCATTTATTTTACTGTTGTTAATCCGTTAATAATATCATCTTTTACTGCTCCTAACATTTCTTTACCAAACTGCTTTAAACCTAACAT
>Ga0208030_1001824_pt1 | contig 11435 bp, 20 predicted proteins | sample MalvirDeepMed_M9_FD_184246 | JGI IMG/M metagenome (GOLD analysis project Ga0208030, IMG submission 184246) | Marine viral communities from the Global Malaspina Expedition - Malaspina viral metaG DeepMed_M9 (SPAdes) (version 2) | ecosystem: Environmental > Aquatic > Marine > Oceanic | place...
CACTAAAAATTCCTATACAACCTGTCGCATCAGGTCTAGGATCTGCAATTTCAGTTCACTTGCCAAAAATGTTTAGCGTACATAATGTTCACATGGGAATGAAAAGCACAGTTACATTAAACACCACCTATAACCAAGAAGAAGCCCTTACTGCTGCAGGCAATTTCTATACTTCAGTAGGTTATACCAAAACGTAGGTAACACACCATGTCAAGTAATGGTGTAAGTGATTATTTCGCAAAAAGGCAACAAGCATCTAAAGAATATCAAACTACTACACAAGAAGGAATAACCAGGCAAGAAGGTTTACCAAATATTTCACAATTACGTATCAAGCCAACTTATGATACAGGTTACTATGGTCACGACATTGACATGAATTTAGTTTTATCAGGAACTAACACTACTACCTTAGTGCCAAGCACTACAACAATTACACAAGTCTTAGATGATTCTAACATTCCAATAGATGAAATTCCTACATTTATTACAGATAGTAATGAAATGGAACTAGTACACGCTGGAAATGACACAAATTTCTCGAAAACATGGGTTACTCATTTTGACATGGCAGCATGGATCTATAAGACCACCTTTCGGTTTGCGATTGGATGCAATGTAAGTAGTTATTCTAGTGGTAATGTAAAAATCGATACAGTACAGATCACCATGAAACATTCGTTAGGATCAGGTCTAGGCGATAAGGTATTATTCGACAAGATTATAGATCCAGGTGTGGCGAACATGACAAGTGCAACTTCTCAGATGGCAATTTTTAATGTGGATGTAAATTCGCCTGTTAAAGTTGATACGACTCAACCCGTAACCATACAAATACAGGCGAATATATCTGCATCAGGAACTTCCACAGAAACCATAGGGCTTGTACCTTTATTTTGTTACTTGTCGCCACATACTCCTAAAGTTTGGTCATATAGTGGTGTAACATTTCATGCTCATGGTGCATTGGATCACGCTGATATTATTTTCAGAAACCAAGATGATCAAAACAAGTTAGACTATTCAGGCGTACCACCAACAGGCGTACTACAAGGAAGTGAAGTGAGTGGCGTTTGAGCAATTTGTACCCTATTTACCGTTAGTATATCTATCAATAGGATCTACTGTTGCGTATTTTTTCGCAAAGTTATTGCTAGGTCATTCTAAGGAAATTTCAAAAGCAAAACGAAGTGTAGAAGTTCAAAGAGAAAAGAAAAGTTTTGAAACTTCAATCGAAGAACTGGTGGATAATGCACCCGATATGTATGCCAAAGTTCTTAGTGAAATTGAATATTTAAAACAAAACGGTGCAACAGAAAACCAAATTGCATCCTTGCAGAAAAAAGCAGATATGCTAAAAATGGCAGTAGATAACCAGGAAATAATAAGAATTGCTGGTAAGCCAATATTTCGATATATAGGCAAATTGGTAGGTGGCTTAGGTCGGTAGTCATTCCAGCAGCAATGCTTGCAAGTATGGGTAAAGTCGGTGCTAAGGAAGCAAGTCAGGCTTCAAAAAAATTACTAGGGTTTGATTTTATACCGTTAATTACTTCACTTGTTATCTTCTATGTTCTTGCTTTTCTTATTGCAAAGTTTATGGAAGCATCCATACTTGCGAAAGGTGGTCTAATGGCGTTTGCTACTTTGTTGGGCTATACAGTACCAAGCAAGGAACAATTACCCGACACTTGGTCTAAATTATTTACAGATGAAGGCATTAACGGGATAAAGTTTTGGGATCTTGTCAATGTATCTGTACTACTAATCGTAATTGCTACTGCATTGATGCACAAGAAAAACGTAGAAGCGATGGGTGGTCAAGTAGCCCCTACTACATGGGCTATATTCATCATGCTAGGTGCTTTTGTTTCTATTGCTGGTTTATCAAAACTTGTTATGAACTTTTCACAAAATAAATTCCAAAGAGAGATGAAATAATGGCTACAATTTCATTTTTAAATTTAGAAGTTCAAAAGGGATCAGGTAATGAATATACCCTAGCAATGTCTTTTAAAATAGGTCAAATAACTCAACCAAATTATCTAGGGCAAAAGACCATAAAATTAATGTATAAAATTTATGATGGTAATACTTGCCCACCAGTTACAGATCCAAGTTCAGCAGAATGTAAAGGCACTTTAATTGATTATTCGCCACAAGGTTTTGTTAGTATTCCTACTACTTTTAACAAATCAATAGATGATCAATATTATAGTAGCACAAAAAGAAGCAGAATAACTGACACTATTTTTACAGATTTTAATACAGATTCAAATAATATATTAGTACAAGTCTATTTAGTTGGTGCTGGTCAACCACGTTATGTTACAGGAACAGCTACAGGCAATACAGAATATGAGCAATTTTCAAACATTACAGAACAAACACTAACATTAACAGGAATAGTACATGGTACGGGTTTTGATAGAACAAGAGGACAACAAGCACCAGTAACAGAAGAAGTTACAGTAGATGCACCACAAGAAATAACACTAGATAGTATAGTATCAGGCATTACACAAGCAGTTACAGTTCAAGAAGCAGCAGCAGAAACACAAGTTTTAGGTCATACACCACCACCACCCCCACCAGCACCCACACTTTCACAAGAAACAAGAAAAATAATAGATGATTGGTCAACAAAAAAAATCATAGTACCTAATTGGTTTGCTAACAATAACATTAACTGGGTTTTACAGGGTAAAATATCTGAAGAAGAATTTATCGCTGGTTATACTAATTTACTTAACACAGGTGTAATAATAATACCAACTACACCTACACCACCCACACCTACACCACCACCAATAGACACTTCAACTTCATTGACCATGATCTCACAAAAATGGGATTATTTCGACATTGTAGATGGTAGGGCTAAAGGTCAGATAACTTTTAGGGCTACTTCGGACTTTAACCCATACTATTACGGCAAGGAACTTGTAAACTATATGCAACTTGTCAATAATCAAGGTCTAACAATAGTGTTAAAGCCTAATGTTTTACGGTTTACACAAACAGAAACGGATGAAACAATACAGTATGATGAAGGCGTTGGTGATCTTAAATCTGTAAAAGTTGAATCGTATGTATGGACACATGATAATCAACCCATGTCAAGTCTTTACACATTTCCAATATATGACGGTAAGCCACCTGGTACAGGCACAGGCGAATTAGCCAGGACTGACTTTCTTGCCAAAATAGGGGGGGTATTAGCTGGAAGTATTGCTATTGCACTTTTATTGCCAAAGAGGATAGGAAATTAAAATGAGAAATAATAGACTTAAACGGTTAAGAAAAAGAACAATGAGAGAAATTCAAGAAGATAGAAAAAGATTTGATAAAATGTATCATCCTACACTTGAACCAAAAAGAAATTTTCTTAAACGTGCTGGTCTTAATCCACACGTACACACAAAGATACAACTTAAAAAAATGACAAAGGCAGGATTAATTCGACTTGTAATAAAACTAGAAAAATTTATTGTGAATCATGCTTATGAAATGTATAAGGCAAAACTACCGAGATTAAGAAAAGGTAAAACTACAAGATATCTTAGTTATCCTAGAACCGTTTTAGGTGCAGAAGGTCAACCCGTTTTAACATTTCGTGGTGGTAAAGTTAAGCAGATTAAGAAACCTAGAACAAAAAGAAAAAAACTAACAGGTGCAGCAAAAGCAAAATTTTTAGCAAGAATGAACAAGGGAAGAAGAAAAAAGGGATTAAAACCCATAAGGAGTAGGTAATGTTTAACCTAGAACTAGAACAAGTAAGGGATCTTAATAGCGAAATGGGAAAATACTATAGACCATTACCTAAATTAGCCCACTTACAAAGCGTACCTAATACTATAGTGGCATGTGGTACTTGTCGTGGTCAAAGGGTAATAGCAGTAAAAAGCAAATATAGTTATACAATTACTTACAAACATTGTTTCGCATGTCGTGGAAGTGGAGTAACTCATAATGGCTAAGATTATTGGTAGTGCTGCACTTGCACCTGGTGGCGATAGTGGTACGGATCTTACTACGAAAGGTGATCTTCATGGATATTCCAGCGAAAATACTAGGATCCCAATTTCTACTAATAATTTTTCGTTGTTAGCTGATTCTGGAACAGCACTAGGTCTAAAATGGGCTGCAAGTCCAACTTCAATACTTTCTGCTCAATCTGATCTGCTATATGCCAGTAGTGCAAATACTTTAGCAAGACTTGCTAAAGGTGCTGCTGGAACTGTATTAACTATGAACGCAGGTGCAACAGCACCTTCTTGGGCTGCCCCTAGTGGTGGATCATTAGAGCAACTTGATATACTAAGTTTAGGAAGTGCTGGATCTAATCTAGCAATTACTCCATCTAGTGCCTACGAAGCAGATGATTATTCATATTTTATAATAAAAGGTGCAATGGGAACTGTAGATGGAGGAGAATCGGTAAGATTCAGAATAAATAACAAATCAGATTCTAACTACCAATCAAATATGATTTTAAACACCGCTGGCACTTTATCGGCTACAACAGAAGATGCACAAAATTCAGCTTTAATTGTTACATCTGGTGTAGCTGTAGCAGCTAATGGTACTTTCCAATTTGTGATGAATCTTTTATTTTCTCCCCAAAACGCCACTAACACTTTTCGCCCTGTTTGGTCAATTTCCGATACATGGGATCAAGAAGGAACTAGCCCAAGCGATACTCAACAGTCTACAGGGTTTTTCCACCAAAACTCAATAACAGAATTAAATAAGATCGATTTTTTTCTTAGTGGTGGTAGTAACTTTACAGCAGGTAGTAACATTCGCTTGTATGGAGTCACTAAAACATGACACATCTTAAACAAGAAACAAAATCAGAATTATATAAAATATTGTTAAGATGTCATAAAAATAAAATTCCTTATCGTTTGACAAAATGCGAAGGAAAGATTACTATGATAGATACCAAAGATAAACAGTTAATTTCTTATGCCCGAAAAAATAATCCTGATTTAAAATAAATTAAATTGAGATGCAAATTTTGTGAAAAAATAGTAAAACACGCCAACATACGGACTAGAAATAGAAGGGTGTGTGGTCAATGCATCTACAAGTTTAAGATCGTGCTTAAAACCATAAATATACCTAAAATAACCCTAGTTAATGGATAACAAGAAAACAGGTGGAATAGCAGCAGGAATAGCAGCAATAGTATTAATCGTTTGCAGTTTATTTCATGAAGGTGTAGTATCACCATGAGTAGTAAAACAAAGGAAGCCAAAGTGCCAATTAACAAGACCATAAAACGCATAGTGGAAATATCACACATGCCACACCTGGATGCAGATAGGACACCTAACGAACTATCCGAACTTATCACTTTATGCAGATCGCTTAAAGACCATGCATGATGGAATATTTCGATACAGCAATGCTGGTGTTTATTTTGTCTAGTATTGTCTATCTTATTCGCAAAACTACTACCCTATGCCATGACGTAGAAGGCTTAAAAAATAGTATAACGAAGTGATGAAATGGTAAAACAATTAACATCTACAGAAGAATCAGGTCTTAGTAGATTAATTAGTAGAGATTTTAACCAGGTTAGACTTCAAAATATGCAAAAATTATTTCCAAATTATTATGAAAATATACTAGGGGATATGGATGAAGATGACTATGGCAGCGAAATTATATGGAATTGGGTTTATGAAGCAAAAGATAGTTATGTTGCTGAAAAAATCCTAGAAAATGCAAATAAAATAACTGACAAAGCTGGTGTGGTCATAGTTGATCTATCCAATGAAATAGAAGATGAATTTGATACAGGGGTTTTTATTGGTTTTAGTGGTGCTGGATATAGTTTTTATGATCAACATTGGTATCCACTTTTCAAAATAATATATCCTGACTTAGATAAATGGTATAAAGACTTCGGATAGTGATTAAAAATGCCTTACGACATAAAAGAAGAATCAAAGGAAATAGCAGATAACCTAAAAAATAATCGTGGTACAATTATTGTATTAATTCTAAGTTCTATTGCTGGTGGTCTTATTGTTGACAAATTAAAAGAAGAAGGAATAGTTACCAGGATAAAGGGTTTATTTAAAAAAGGCGACTATGAAGAATATGAGGAAGAATAATGAGTTATACACCACAAAGAAAACCTAAAACTCAATTAAGATTAACTATTGATGTTTTAGAAAATGCAATGGATGAAGTATCTGAAATTTATGATAATATGGGTGCAGGAAATGAAGATTTGGTAGATTATACACAAAATGAATTAGAAAATCTAATAGAGAAAATATTAAATAAAAAATGGACTGATGTAATAGGTCAAAGAATCTAAATGAAACGTCAATGCATAATGTGTACCACAGATGTGGACTTGGACAAATTAACCTGTGTTTGTGATGAATGTTTGAAGAAGGAACTTAAAGTAAATTAAAAAATCACGATCATTGATGGAAAAGGTGCAGAATTTTTGTATTGCTGAAATTTTAACCTACCCTTGATAAATCTAATTTCTTTAGCAAAAGGCAAAATTATTTCGTGAAAAAGTTTAGTGGCAGTTCTTGCAGGCAATAACAAAACGCAAATTTTATTTTTTAAAGATTCTTCATAGGCTTTTTTTACCCATAATTCCTGTTTGTTATATTGTGGATTAACAAAATTACTTTTTTTCCATTCAATTTCTAAGCCGTTAAAGTCTGGATTAGAAGGACATGGATCAAAGTCAAAATTAAATTCCTGGTCTAGTTTTTCATACAGATCTTTTGGCGTTTTTCCATCTTGTCTATGAGAAGAAAAAAACGCCCTATGATAAGTTTCAGTTTTGATCATTTTATACTGATCACTAGAAATTCGTCATAAGACAATTCCCTTTTCAGTTTTGATTGAAGGGCTAGTTTTTTTTGTCTAAGTTTCTCATGTGTTTCATCTCTTAATGCTATTGTTTTCATACTAACTCTCAAATAATCCACTATATATGTGTTATAACACTTATAACATACCACTTCCTAGAATGGTACATGGAACAAAATCAACGCACTAGTAAAGGATCTAATGAAAAAATCCACACAGATGAAAAGATTAGACTTGGTATAATGCTAGTTTTTGAAGCGATAGAGTGGAGATCTAGACATACACCTAGTTGGCAACATACGAAAAGTTTGTTTAAACCACAAAAGACCGAATGTTGTAACGAATGTTATGATCTGTTTTATGTAAAGGCACAGCAACAAGAAGAAGGTTATCTTATTCAAGCAGCAGAAAAATTAAAGCAAGAACAAGAATATGATGAGCAAATAAAGAAAATTAACCAAAAACAAATAGGAAAAATGACAAAACTACAACCAGGACATAGGGAAAAGAAAAAATGTGGTAATGCATATTGTAGACATTCAGACGTAGATCATAGTAAAATAACCCCACATCCCTTTAGACCATTAGATTATGTTAGAGGGTGTAGTAAATGTGAGTGTGAAAAATGGAAGAATGGAAGAACACATTATAAAATAAGTGATGTTGTTAAATCACGAATTAGAAAGGGCTTAAAACTATTAGAAGCAGAATTATGTGATCATAGCCAAGTCATGTTTATTGCTAGTAAGTATAGTGATTATAGCAAGTATTGGGAAACATTCCACCCTAATTACATACTATTTGAAAGAGTAGTGTTACAATCTCGCCAAGAACTCAGAAGTTTGAAAACAGGTCAATATAGAAGAAAGGTAATAGAAAGAAGTGAAAGAAGGTATTGGATATGATTGAATATAATCTTACTACTGCTCGAAACATCTACAAACTGTTAAAGTTAGAATTTCGTGACCTTCCAAAGTCGAAGATAGTAGCACACACCACAAAAAAGCATGAAAAAGTATGTGATGGAACTATCGGAAGTGCCTTTGCTCATGCACACAGCGAAACAAGGAAAAATTCACGATATAAAAACCAAATTTGCATCCAGCAAAAATTCTTGGGTAGTGCATCCTTAATGGAAATTGCAGAAATGATGGCACATGAAGCAGCACACCTGGTTATCAAGGGAAATCATGGCAAGAGATGGGAAAAAAGATATGAAAGACATTATGATTTTTTGAAGGAATGTAAGAAGAATGGCGAACTAGAAAGGTGTGAAGAATGACTAAATATACCAATCCAGCATACCTGAAAAAATCTAAACGTGGAACTGCAAAATGTGAGGAATGTAAAAACCCGATCAAAGTTGGAACTCATTATTGGAAATTTGAAGTAAAATTTAGACCTACAAGAATAAGGTGTGAAGAACATCCGTTTAGAATGAGTGATAAGGCACAGGGTAGAAATGCCGAAGTGTATGCAGTTCAGGAATATTTAGAAGATTGGATTAACGGTGTAGATATTCCATTCCTCAAAGAAAAAGATATTGATGAATTACTTGAAGGTGCTAAAACCGATCTTGATGGAACTGCCGAAGAATACGAAAATGGAATAATGAATACAATAAGTGAACTACTACAAGAAGAATCACAGGAAAAAGTGGATAAGATTAGAGCAGGAATTGATTTGATTGATGAATTGTTAGCAGAGATTAAAACAAAAAGTAGAAAGGAACAAGAATCAAGTGTGCAGCAAATAATTGATGAGGTGGCGATATGACCATTGAAACAGTAGAACAAAGAATAAAGATCCTATATGGAAAATATCCAGGTCTTGAAAATGCAAACTATAACTTTTTTTTATCCACATATTTTAAAGAATATTATAATCTCATAATCCCTGCTTATGTCTTTTCACAGTTAATGTCTATTGAAACAGTTACAAGGGCTAGGCGTAAGGTGCATGAAAAGATGCGTTTGAAGGGGTGGGTAGATAAGAAAAGTTTAGAGAAAGAAGAACAAAAACAGAAGATTTTAGACTTTGCAAAAAGTTAAAAAAAAAATTTGGTTAGTTCTTACCAAATTGTGTTCTGATGATCGCCAGAACTATCACGCCAGAAAGGGCGATTATACTTAGGGCTTCTATTTCCATAGTCTAATATCAAAGATTTATGGTAATTTATGTATTCTTTCTCTTTTCTTTGGTTCTTTCTTTTCTCTTTCTTAGGCACAAAGGCATACTAATTCCTGGTCTTTGTCTTTCGCCAAAACTGTATAATGTTTTTTACAATTTGGACAAACAATACTGCTTTTCTTTTTACAGATGATTTTATAGTATAAAACCTTCCATGCTGGTATTCTCGACTTTGTAAGATGATACTCACTATCAATTTCGTACAAAAACCAATATTTTCTAGCTTGTTTGGTAGATTTTTTACCCCTGTACGTACATTTAACCACGCCAATTACGGTCAATACTTACTACACTACAGCTAACACTTATGTGTATTACGAAATTTGCTTATTTTTTTAAGAGAGAGAGAGGGAATTTTAGCCAAAATCATTTAGTTTAGTTAAATTAACTTGATAAACTAATTAAAAAAAAAAAAATTTTAAATTAATATATATTCTCTCTCTATCTCTCTCTATGGAAGTTGTAAATCCTTTCGTTCAATTAAGGGCAAAACGCATTGAAAAGTTACTAGAAGTGGCAAATAATTGTAATATAAAAGATGGCTACGGACATAAAAAATGGAATGACTTTGCAGAACAAACACTAGAAGGTCATACTACATCACATCAAGGCATTAAATCAATATTATTAGATCACATGAAGCAAGATCCACTTTTTGAAGGAACTACAAAAAATACAAGAAATTCATACCTAGAAGAAGTTGAAGAAAAATGGAAGAAACAATAGAAAGACTAAGAAGTTATCTGGAATTTATCATAAATGAGGATAAATGGTCAAAGAAAAAACTAACACACCTGGATCTTTTTAATAAAGGTGTAAGTTACTTAAAATATCACACAGATTTTAAACTTGAAGAAATTGAAGATCATGTGAATAGGGCTTTAATGCAGTTGAATGTCAAGCCAATTAACTAAGAAAGAAAAAAGAAAGTAGGCAAAGAAAAAAGAAAGAATACATAAATACATTTCATTCTAACCTTTACTATTGCCTAAACGAAGAAAAAGAAGAACTACGAAACGTGGGATGCGAAGGCGTACTAGCCGTAGAGCATATATGCCAAAACGTAGAAGGCGAAGAACTACTAAACGTAGAATGTTAAGATCTCGTACCAGGTCAACAGGCGATAGAATTTTTGATACTGTCAAAAAAATTGTACCGTTTTATGTTTTTAGCAAGCAACTTACAGACAAAGACTATTCCATACTAAACACAGATCCAAGTTACAAAAATCAAGACATTGCAACAAAGGCAAAAATATTTGCCAACATTGTATTAGGCAGAATTTCAGGATTTACACCATTTAAAAACGGTAATCTTTATGGTTCAGAAACTACTCCCTTTACCATAAATCCGTCAGGAATCGTAAATCAGTTCACAGGGCTGGGCGTTGCTGGTATGATTTACAAAAACATACCAATCAAAGGACTTCCATTAAAAGGTAAAATTGGCAGTCTTGCAAAATCTACACTAATTTCGGGTGCTATCGGTGGTCTATTTGATGCACCAGGCAACAATCCAAAAGCTACTTATGCTAGTCCAAATATCATAGGACGTAACATGATTTTAAATCAAAACAGATCTGCATCAACACAAACAGGTCAATTTTCAACAAGTCAAGATGTAGTATCTTCAGGGGTGTATAACTAGATGACTTCATGGGATATTGCAACCACAGGAACTTTAGGAACAGGCACTTCCAAGACTCAAATTAACGGATCTAATCCTTTAACAAAACCAACACAAGCAGCAAATCTAATTGAAGTAGTACCATATATGGCAGCAAGTGCTGCCCATACAGCAGCAGAAACAATGTTAGTGAAATGGACTATTGAGAGTAATTCTATTAATCTTCTTCCAAAAGAAAGTATTGTACCACCTATCGCTGGTGGTCTTGGTACTTTTGGTGCTGCTGAAATTCCTATACTTGAATCATACATTTGTAATACACCTTTACAACCAGCATCTACTCAACAGTTCAAGGTTTACGGTACACCACAAATATCCAATACTGCTGCACCAAGAATGGGTATGGCATTTCATTATTCTACTGCTAGTCCTGTAAATCCTGAACATTTCTACACGACCCCATCTTCAGAAACTTCTACGGGTACGGCTGCAACTTCTGTTGCTGGTGGAACTATGACAATTAATGACGGTTTATGGTTAGAAGATCTTTATGCAGTTGTAACTTCTGGAACTGTAACTGCTTCAGAAAGTTACATCGGTTACATGGACTTTTCAAGCAATGACTTTGAAAATTCCATGCCACTAAAAATTCCTATACAACCTGTCGCATCAGGTCTAGGATCTGCAATTTCAGTTCACTTGCCAAAAATGTTTAGCGTACATAATGTTCACATGGGAATGAAAAGCACAGTTACATTAAACACCAC
>Ga0208030_1001830_pt1 | contig 11404 bp, 10 predicted proteins | sample MalvirDeepMed_M9_FD_184246 | JGI IMG/M metagenome (GOLD analysis project Ga0208030, IMG submission 184246) | Marine viral communities from the Global Malaspina Expedition - Malaspina viral metaG DeepMed_M9 (SPAdes) (version 2) | ecosystem: Environmental > Aquatic > Marine > Oceanic | place...
TTTGTCCAGAACGGATGACGACCTAAGTTACCGGCGCTGAAAATTCTAGTCTCGACGCCAGCCTCGACCAATCTTGTAACAATTTCCTTGCGGTGTTGCGTACTGTTGGCCAACGCACCAAACGAAATAGATACGGGTACGTTATCTCCCCACCGCTGAAACTCAACTACGCCCTCTAACTTTTCGGCATAAAGGCGGTGATTTTTGTTACGCTGGGAAGCAGCCCAATCAGCTTTTTCAACCTGTCTGATGCCCAAGAAAGCCTGCAAATCTGTGGATCTTAGGTTGTATCCAGGAATGAAGAATGTAAACGGGGAGTGAAAATCATCAATACCGTATTGTTTCATGAGAGCATTGGATGATTCTTCGCTTAAATCTTTGGCCCAACCGTGGCTGCGCAGCATTAAGAGCATCTCATATAACTCTTTATCTTCAGTGTTTACCATGCCGCCTTCAATTGTTGACAGTTGGTGGCCAAAGTAAAACGAGAACGATGACATATCTCCAATGGTTCCAACCATAGAGCCGTCTGCATACGCGGCTCCTAGGGCAGCACAAGCGTCTTCCAACAGAGTGAAGCCGTACTTCTTCTTAAGTTGCAAAAGGCGCTCTCGGTGGTGTGGGACACCAAGAACCTGCACAAATATTACTGCATCGGGATTCTCACGTTCACAGATTTCTTCTAACTGATCTAAATTGATCCCAAAGGTATCTGGATCTGCGCCACACATGATTGGCGTTAAGCCAAGTTGAATCGTTGGAGCAATCGTAGTTACCCAGCCTACAGAGGGCACAACAATCTTCTTGTTGGCAATTCTACCGCATTCTTTGGCAGCTGCGATCATCAAAAGATTTGCTGAAGAGCCTGAGTTGTTAAACACCGCATATTCAGTGCCTATATATTCAGCCCAATCTCTTTCAACATCCCAAGTTAACTGTCCCTTGGTTAAGCGTGGATAGCTCTTGAGCCACTTACATAGTGCATCTATATCTTCATCATTAATTGTTTCTTTAGCTAATGGATATTTTATCATTATTCCTCCAGTGGATTAAAATTATAGGTTTGTTTTTCTTTATATTTTTTCAATAGACCCTCGAAAACTTTCAAATCGTGATCATCGTGTTTGCTTATGGATTTGTGTTTTTTTTCTTTATCGTTAACAAGCACCTTCATTGATTCCTGTTTTGGTTCATTTTGAAAAAAACAAAAGGCTCCAATCCAATTATCCACCCAGTGATGTTTAAAATATTGATTAAATATAACACCATCAAGGTGCTCATTCACTGTTTTTCTAGAAAAAGCTGGCCATCTTAAAACATTTGGCCTTGGTGATGATCTGTCGTTTATTACCATTCCAGCCATTTCTGCGGCCCAAACAGGGATTCGAACCCCTCCATCATGGGCCCTCATTGCTGTGATAGCCATCTTCTTTCCGGCTTGTTCCTGTCTTTTCAGTTCATCTACTAAATCGAACATATTTTCAGGCGGTATTATAGATCCACCTACACAAATTACGTATTGACCGGTGCTGTATTTAAACATTGTATTATACGATTTCACGCTAGTGCCTTGATCCTGAAAAAAGTGTATTCGAAAATCATATGCATATTTTGACACTCTTATATCAGAACAAACACAAATTTCATATGTATAGTCTGTATTACATTTATCTATCGCTTCAATAATTGGGCTGTAGTCTCCCAAGCATGCCACTAAAATACTCACATCCATTATTTTATACCTTTATCGTTCAACAATCTTAATTGGGGCACGATGGTATGAACCGGGATCGTCCATTAAATATTTGTTCTTTGCTTCTTGCATTGTTTCGTCTACTGAGATAAACAAATCTTTGCCTAGCTTTTTATAAACATCAACATCCAAATATTCATATCTATAAACTTCTAGGCTTGTGTTTTCTCTTTTCAAGGCATCATAATATAGTGAGTTTGGATTATTCATGATGATACCAAAATCAAATGATACTCTTATGCCACCACCGTTCAAACTGGTTCTATGTAAACAGGCATGATCAAAAACACTTATGTGACCCAACCTGGCACATCCCAAAAATGTTTTATTTTTAAACTTTCTTAAACCATCATCATAATTTTCCAATGGTAAAAAGAAATCATTGCCAATTCCTTGAGGTTTATAAAACTCAAGTGATGTTGTTGTATCCCCTAACAATGGGCAACCCATAATTGCATCTCCAACATGAGATGCCCAAGAATCAGAATGCAATTTGGTGGTAGCCAGTGGACGAGTGTGGTCCAAATCCTTTTGTTTACCACACATAATTCTAACAGTACACGGCTGAACGGCCAAACAATTTGAAAGGAATCCGGTCTGTTCTAAGGCAGAAACAATGCTTTTTTGTAATTCATTATATTCTGCGGCGGTGTCTTTTTTTGGATGAAAGGCGCCGTTTGGTGTCCTGCTTGGTAAGTCCAAAATTTGACGTTCATATGTAACCAGAAAATCATTATCAATTACAAAATCTTGTTCTGGGTAAGCTGCTCTTAAAGCTTTAACAATATATTTTGTTGTTATTGCTTTTAATTCTTCAAAAATACTTGAAGAAAGTTTAATATCAAAGTATACGCCATAATCTTTGTCAACATCACAACTATATCTTACATCATTATATAAATCTATTCTTTTTTGTAACATGGCGTTATCGTTCAAGTTCATTTTATATTTCCATCTCTCGCAATATTTTGGCGCGCCTGTCTCTTTCGGAAAGAACCGGAGTATCTGTTGGCCAAGAAATATTTAACTCTGGGTCATTCCACAAAACTGTAATTTGGTCATCTGGTTGTTTATACTTCTCGGACCACTTGTAGAAAAATATACATTTATCTGATAAACACAAATGTCCATTTAAACAGCCGGCTGGCACCAACACCATTGTAGGATTGTCATCTGATAAATAAAACGTTTGCGTTTCCTTAAAGGTGTTGGATTCTCTCCTAATATCAGCGACCGACAAGAAGAGGTCTCCATGCATGCAGCAAATCAATTTGTCAGTTTCAAAATCTCCATGAAGCCCTCTTAGAACCCCTTTGTTTGATATTGTAACTTTATCTTCAACAAATGTTGGCAACATATCGCACTCTTCATAAATAGACCAAATTTGCCCTCTTGGGTCAGAATAAGGGTTTAATTCTATTTCTATCAATCCTTGAATTGGGTATTTTTTAATATTTTTTATATATTTCATACTATAAATTTACACTTTATATTATCATAGTTTAATTCTTCTTTGTTTAGAAAAAAGTATCGATTGACCTTTTCCAATAATCTATCGGGATATTTTGCAAAACCATCCTCATCATAAGCATCGGGATCGTGATTCATGATATTGTTACATTCTTCATAACCAACACCAACTTCATGTGATTCTTGGTCGTTAATAAATTCTAACGCATCTCTACCGCAAAGCAAATTATTCCACGTATTATAAAATTTGTTTGAGTGGTGGTTATAACCAGAAGAAGCTCCATCAATACTGCGATGGTGGTTGATTTGTTTATCTGCCATAATAACCCATCTTTGACTTGATGCTGCAGCAATGTAATTAAATACAGATTCTGAACAGTGAGCCGCGAAGACATCTGGTTCTATCTTTTGATTACAATTCTGAAATATCTCCTTGCTAAACAAATGTACGTGTTGGTTGATTGATTTTCCAATTGGAATTGTGTAGTGTTCCCCTTTTATTTGTATCTTGTCTGTCGTGTGTCTAAATTTTGGATCTAATATGTCCAATGCCTCATCATTATCAACCTGAACAGCAACTATTCCATGAGGGCCCGATTTCAGACAATCATATGTTTTTTGAACAATATCGTCTTCCTCAAACCAGCAGCCCGAATCAACATACATATAGGATTCGAAATCTCCAAAAGCCTTTACAGATTCTTGACAGGCTTTGTTGAAAGTGATGTTAACTGTGTGTAGTTCTGGCGTTAGACAGTAGGATATCTTATTGCCAAACGTGGCATATATCTTCTTAATACATTCGGGACTGTTCTTACAAGAAGAAAGAACAATCTTAAAGCCATCAAACTTTTGTTTTAAAAAAGTGTTTATGCATTTGATATAGTGATCTGTGTTGTCCTGTCTTATCCCACACGTATTATAAACTAATAAAACTTTATTTTCCATTACAAATCCTTAAGGTATAAATTTACATTTAATGTCATTATAGTTCAATTCTTCATCAGACAAAAACAAATGTTTTTGAATTACTTTTCTTAATCTATCGTGATCTTTGCAGAAGCCGTTCAAATCATAGGCATCGGAATTGTGATTCATAATATCATTACACTCCTCATATCCGAGGCCGGCTTCGAAAGCCTCTTGATCATTAACAAAATCCAGAGCATTTCTAGAGTAAAGCAAATTATTCCAATAATTGTCCTTGATAATCTTGCCGTCCTTATCCTCGGCCGCTATTCTATGCTCAAAGCCGCTAGAAGGGCCGTCAACAGCTTTTAAGTGACGAACCTGCCTGTCGGCCATGACAACCCACCGAAGCCCTACAGAGGCCGCTATGTAGTTTAAAACGGATTCAGAACAAAACGCCGCAAAAATATCAGGATAGAGCCTTTTATATGATTGAAAGATTTTGTTATTGAATACGGCTGTATGTTGATTGATCGATGTTCCAATTGGGACCACCAAATGTTCGTTTTTAACTTGAATTTCTTTTGATTCATAAACATAGGGTGGTCCTAAATTCTCAAAACACTCATCTGTGTCGGTTTGTATAACCACAATTCCATAATCATTTTCACGCATTGCCTGATGAGATAAAGAAAATATATCAGTCTGTTTATCCATCGTACACCCAGAGTCAATATACATATACCCCTCAAATTCGCCAAAGTTTTCAACTGATCTCTGTACTGCGTTGTTGAATGTTATGTTTACAGTGTGACGTTCTGGTGTTAGGCAATAAGAAATTTCATCACCGAACGCTTGATATACTTCTTTGATGCTGGTGGGGCTGTTTCTACAAGACGATAACACAACTCTGGCGCCATCAAGATCTTGATTTAAAAAACTTCTTATACATTCGATATACCATTTAGTATTGTCCCTTTGAATACCGCATGTATTATAAACTGCCAACAGTTTGTTATTCAATTTCCTTCTCCTATACTCAACACTTGTTGAATGCTATCTGCCGAAATAGTCTCGCCTCTAATGATAAAGTTTTTGATGATCCCATCATATGAGACTTTGTTTATTATACTTTTTGCTGCCGCATCTAATGATAATAATTCCAAAAAACCATATGGTGAGATTTCATTATTTTTAAGTTTCACTATAGTTCCTTTCCCAATCAACGTAGGAAGCCTGATAACAATTGCTTTCTCACACTTGTCAATAAGATAGGCTTCTGATTTTTGTTTGTAATGGTTGTACCAATTTTCCTTTTCCGAATATGTTGACACAAAAATGATTTTTGCTCTTTTATGTTGTTCGATAAAGAATAAGAATTTTTCATACTCTTTTTTTTGAACTGTCTCTGATTTATCGTCTATATTCCAAGTGTGGTATATGTAAACATCCTCTTCGTCATGCGTCACATCTTTCAACATTTGAGACAGGCGCCTGCCTAACTGGCCTCGACCGTTGATTAATGTTATCATATAAAGTCCGGGTGTTTAATAATACCTCTGATTTCTTTTTTACCCTTCAACAGTGCGGTTCTAAAACTTTCCTTTTCCTTTGCACAAAGATTGTCATACTCATCAAACAAATCCCACATTATCTTATTGCTTTCGTGGGGCTTACAAAGTTTTGTACAGTTAGAAAAGCATTCAACATTATCAATCTGATGCATTACTGATTGTCTTTTTTGTACATCGCTCCAGATATCTTTGAAAGACTTTTCGTGCAGACTACCGTAGCTATATTTTTTATATCCTCTGTGGTTTGTGCATACATAAACGTGTCCGTCAGCGCCGATACACGGTTGCAATTGGGAACCTAAACATCTTTTATAGTTTCGTCCATATAGTGTAAGATCTTCTTCCAAATCAGTCAACTTATAGCCATTAATTTGAAACTTTGTTCCAAGTATATCTTTCGCTTTTTTTAAACGAGGCTCTACTTGATTGCTCCAAAAATCCAAATCTCTTTGGACACCACCTTCTCTCTCTTTATTGACTATTTCGGGCTTAAACTGACAATAATCAACATCAAATTTAGAAAAGAAGGTAGCAAAATCAACAACTTCTTTATAAGTATCAGGAGTTACAACAAATCCAACGCCAATACTTATTTTTTTCCCTTTAGAGTTGTTAACGTTTATCAATGTTTGTAAGTTAGAAACCATTACATCCCAATTGTGGCCCGGTCGTACTCTACGTATACTATTATAAGTTTCTTTTGTGCCGGCATCAATCGAAAACCTGACCCACGTCATATTATCCACCAACACATCATACATGTCGTGTTTGTCAATTAAAGTGCCATTGGTGAACATGCCCATCTTTATGTCAGAATTTGTACCAATAAACTCAATTGCATCTTTTAAATGTCGGTTTAGGGTCGGTTCGCCGCCGCCCGTCCAGTTAATTGCGCGAACATTCATATCAATAGAATCTTGACACAGTGACATTAACATATCTCGCGACATCAGCGACCGATCATATGTTTCTAGATCTTTTGATTCGGGAAGATGGATATATGAAGATATACAAAAATAACAGCCATGATTGCAAGCATTGCTGGGATCTACCTCAAGCAATACAGGAGCCGTGTTTCCTGTCTCAAAAAATTCAATGGCACGGTCTACATTAGCTATTATTTTAGCTTGGGGATTAAATATTTCTGTTCCCTTGTTCAATATTTTATTAATAAATTTATGTACTTTCATCTTTCACTCTCAACCAATCAAAAAGATACTTTGTTGGATCATTGAAGTATTCTCTAATAACTTCATCAAAATACTTTCTTGCTAGGTGGGCGCGTTCTTCTAATTCATCTATAGGCGTATCGTATATGTTTTGTAAGCCCTTCTGCATGCTATCTGGTGTCATATCTGTTCCGACAATTCTGAAGCAGAAGCTGGTATCGTAATGATCTTCGCCAACTAAATAGTAATCTTGATCAGATATCAGAACAGGGACTCTTTGAAAATAACAAGTTTCTATCAACCTAACACTATCAATTCCAGAACCCCGAGGACACAAAGAAATCGGATTTCTCTGCATTGTATCAATATAGTCTAGTTGAACCGCAGAACCTATTTCAGATGGCCCAGACCACTTTCTGTTAACATGCAATTCTTTTTTAAAATGATCAGCTTGATGAAGCGCATATATCATCATAGCTCGACTGTGACAGTTTAAATAGCCACGAAAGCCAAAGCTTTTTTCTTTCGGAAAAGGAAAATCAGCCGAGGGATCTCTGTTATTAATTATATCCAGTAATAGATGTGAAAAAGTAGGTCTAGTAAAAAGGTTGTTTATGTTGGAATACTTTTTTAAAGGGCCCATAGAGGTGACGATAGAATCGTGAAGCCACGGAGCTATAGATCTGCCACCCTCACCTTCTACGTCGCATATATGCTTTTGCGGACATTCTTTTAAAAATTGAAAACTGTTTTCATTGTACAAATTAAAATGATCGTTTCCAATTTGGCCCATATAAAAATATTCTGCAGAATCTGGATCTACTATTTCACAGTGATCGAGGATCCCTTTTTTGCTTAACGGTACTGTGTTTTTATAGATGTCGGTGTCATCGTGAACATGTGGTTTTGCCTGCGGATAAACATATATTTTGGTTTTCATATTATTCCATACTCTCCGTTGAACCAAAAATACTTGGCATTGGTGGGTTGCTAGAAATCTCTAGGGGCTCAATCTCCATATTTTCATAAAATTCTTCTCTTGGAAGATAGGGATACATATCCTCAATGGGTGTTGACCAGCCAACAATCTTTGGCTCATATGTGTGCCACTCATGACAATTTAAATCACATATAATGCCACCGTCATAATCTAAGAACTCTCTTATTTGTGTTCTTACTTTTTCATAATCTGAACCGTCGTCTATAACCATTGTTTTAAGACCAAAAGCATTCGCAACTTTAATAAAATCAGGAGGAGAATACCCCTTTGGGCCGCATGCCTCACTTCTTCCTTCAAAGTTTACTTCTTGAAAAGCTTTTGTGATTCCATAAATGTGATTGTTTAAAATGATGGTTTTGACATTGATACCGTAATTCAAATAAGTCTGCATTTCTTGAATGTTCATGGACATACCACCATCACCAATAACACAAACTATATTTTTATCTTTGTCGGCGGCGAAATAAGCTCCCATCGCTGCCGAATACGAGAATCCCATAGGGGAATTGCCGTTATTAGTAAAATAGTGCTGTCCCAATTTGGTTTTAAACGAATGATTAATAGCAACAATGTTACCACCGCAGTCTCCCACCAGAATGTCGTCGGATTTCATTTCTTCAGATAGAATCCTCAAAAAAGCATATGGATTAACATACTCTGCTGGCTCAAACATATCTTCTGTGACTGGATCGTATTTCTCTCTCCAGTTGAACACTTTCTCATTCCATTTAGAATAATCTGGTATCTGCATATTACTCAGCCGACTGATCATCAACCTGATGAACAACTTGGCGTCTGATAGAATGCATTCGTCAAACGGCAGTTGTTGCATTTTTCTTTGCATAGCAGGGGCGTCAACATCTACCATATACTTTTTAGCACCTCTGGCAAACAACTCTGGTTCACCGCCCGTGATTCGTCCAGATATTCTACTGCCGATTGCTAACAAAAGATCGGAGTTTTGAATTCCAAAGTTTCTGCCAGCACCTCCATAGGTACCAATTCGACCACCATAATATTCAAAATCAGAAGCAATAATATCCAAAGCATTCCACGTCGGAAAACAGGGTATTTTTAAGATTCTAGCTAAATCTAAAATATCACTTTCAGCATTCGCCAAGCGGACGCCACCGCCAATCATTAGGCATGGCCTCTCAGAAGACATAAGATCTTCTAGAAAACTATCAATCTGTTGATTTATTCGCTGAATGTTGAAAAATCTTTCTTCAAGTTCCTCATCAAATCCAATTAGTTCGTCTGGATTAATCATCTCCTTTTGAACATCAATCGGCAAATCTAGATGAACGGGTCCGGGTCTACCACTCTTTGCAATATAAATGGCTTTTTCGAGTTCATATCTAATGCTTTTTGGATCTTCAACAAGTTTGGAATACTTTGTGACTGGCTTACAAATCGCAGTCATGTCGGCTTCTTGGAAACCAATTTGACGTATCGACTTGTTAGGGCGCATATACTTTGTTTTTATTTGCCCCGTCATAAACAAACACGGGACAGAATCATAAAAACAGTTCCCCATCGAAGTAACAAAGTTCATTCCTCCGGGTCCAGATGTTGCGATTGCCACACCTATATTCTTAGATATTTTTGCGTATCCTTCGGCTGCAAAACCAGCGCCTTGCTCATGCATGGTGGCTACGTAGCTGATTTTATCATTTCTAGTAAATGCGTCAATCAAATTACCATTCGCAGCACCGTACACAACAAATACATCCGTTATTCCAATGTCCGATAGATGATTGATAATATAATCGGCTACCTTAACTTCTTTACTCAATGGGAACTCCTTGTGTTTTTAATACAGTAAATCGAATAGTCTAAATCAGACCTTATTTTTTTTTTCAGTTACTGTGTTGGGGGTGGCTGAATGGTTGGTGGGAAAACCCTGATCATTTTCATAAATAATATCGTGCTTCCAGTTTCCTCCGCCTAATAGTTTTTCCAACTCTTCTTCCTTAATGGCATAAAAGTTTTCCTCTGCTGGGAAACTACCGGCGCGAACTTCTTCGGCATAGGTTTTCAGCGCAGATTGCATTATCTGGCCAGCTTCGCAATACCTCTTAACAAACTTCGATTTAAACTCCCAGAACAAACCCATCAAATCGTGAAAAATGACTAGTTGTCCATCGACCTTATCGCCGGCGCCAATGCCATATACCGGAATATCTAATGAATTTGCAATTATTTGTGCTGATTCACGGGGCATCCCCTCTAGTAGCAAAAAAGAGCAGCCAGCTTCTTGCAATGATAGCGCTTGTTGCAAGATAATCTCCGCATGTTTTGCGGTCTTACCTTGTACGCGATAACCACCCAACTTTGCTCTGGTGTGTGGTGTCAGTCCCAAGTGACTCATAACCATAATCCCGGCATCTGCGATAGCCTTGATTCTTTCAGTCATAGCACCCTCGACCTTAACACAGTCCATACCGGCTCTAACAAATCTGCCAGCGTTGTAAACTGCTTCTTCATTAGAGACTTGATATGACATATAAGGCATATCTCCAATAAGGAATGCGTTTTTTGCACCCTTGGAAACTGCTTCACTATGTCTAATCATATCGTCCATAGTTACAGGAATAGTTGTTTTATATCCTAGTGTTGTCATACCTAGTGAATCTCCAACAAGAATACAGTCAACTCCTGCACCATCTGAAATTCTTGCTTGTGGATAATCGTATGCTGTTGTAAGAACAGTTTTCGTTCCTTGTTTCTTATGTCTTCTCAGTTTTAAAACTGTTACTTTGTTTCTATTATCAGCGGCCATTGTTTCTCCTATTGCTCTAATAATTTTCTTTTTAATTTTATTTTTGTAGTATTCACTACATTTTCTCTAGCTCTCAAGCCAAACTTGTTTTCTAAAAGATTCAAATATTTTTCATTTGTATGATACTTCATCCATGCCATATCTCTAAATGCCAATATTTGTTTTGCCTCTAAATTGTCATTTGATAGGTTTAAAGTATCATACGAATGCTGGCTGTAACCAGAATACGTGGTGGGTAAATGTAATCCCGATTTCTTCGCCATTAGGTGTAATGGACTACCTGGATATGCCATAGCGCAGTAAAAATTGACCATTTCGGATGTATTTTCTATTGCAAAATCAAGCGTGTCCTGCATTGATTGTTCAGTATCCATAGGTAATCCAAAGATATAATTTGCGGCGACATTGATTCCCGAAGACCTCATTGTATCCATAATATCAGTTATTCCGACTTCTTTAAAGTTATCTTTATGAATTTCTTGTCTTAGGGTCTGATTTGGGTTTTCTATACCGAGCCCCAACCAATTTACGCCCGCCGCCTTTAAAGTATCCAGATATTTTGGTCTGCAAGTGTCGATTCTAGAATAGGCCCAAATATTAAATCCGTAATCTCTTTCAATCAATAGTTCACAAATTTTAATAAAGTGGCGAGGATTTAAAACAAACAGCTCATCAGCAATTTTGATATTTTTAACCCCCATTTCAGCCAGTTTATCAAACTCACCAATGATATATTCTGGTTCCCAC
>Ga0208030_1001832_pt1 | contig 11395 bp, 10 predicted proteins | sample MalvirDeepMed_M9_FD_184246 | JGI IMG/M metagenome (GOLD analysis project Ga0208030, IMG submission 184246) | Marine viral communities from the Global Malaspina Expedition - Malaspina viral metaG DeepMed_M9 (SPAdes) (version 2) | ecosystem: Environmental > Aquatic > Marine > Oceanic | place...
CTGGGTAACTGGGCCATCAAACCCGCCGGCACCGAAGGTTACCGGAGCGCCTTTTTCCGAACGCATTAAATTGTCAAAAAAATCCCAACCCGCCCATTTTTCGCCTACACTGCAATGACCTACATGTTGTGACAGCTACAATTTTCGAGAGATATTTTTTGACAACTTTTGGGTAGAGATCTCACCTGAGCTAAGGCCGGATCATGCAGATGCTGTTCTTGAAATGCGGGCGCCATTGATCTAAACGAGAACGACAGTTAACGGAAGTAGAGATATAGTGAAAGTCACCCTAAAAAATGGCGAGCATCAGTTAAGAATACAATCCGAAGCTGGGGCTTATAGCTACATCAATATCCACTATCTGTCTCATGTCAAAGGCTGGGAAACTTTCGCACAGCATGCAGTTAATTACTGCACGGGGAAGAAACCAATCACAATAAAGAGCTGGTGGAGTCGCTTAAATAGCGTGTTGCGACCGACCATTACTGACTCTGAGATGAAAGCTTTTCCAAAGAAAGCCGACGATTGGTCGACGCTAATAAAAAATCTTTATTTGACGACATTGATCACGCCTGCAATTAAATCAAGCATCACTACACGGGTTGCTATTTGGAATAAAAATCTTCTCCCCTTTTTGGTGTACTTGCAAGACCGAGATCAGATACCCATTTCAGTTCTCATTCCCGCAATGAAGCAGGTCAATCAAGCCCAAAAAGAATCAAGCTTCAATGTGAGCATAATTGGCGAAAAGGCAGCATACCAAGTTAATAACAAAGACCAAATTGATAAACTAATTTGCCCGGTGAGCTTGAGCAGGACTGACTCTGAATATTTGGACGAGCTTTATTACGATCTTGAACGAAAACGAAATAGACTGCATCAAGCGTTAACAGATTATTGGAAAACCCTAAAAGCATTTTTTGAAAATGGCCAAAAATTAATAAACGAAATTGATCCGGCTATCCTTGAGCAACGGGTCAAAGCTAAAGACTTCTATGACATATATCCTCGCGAAAAAGGCACCCCGCCCATTAGACGCCATTTTTCATCTGGTCATAACAGGAAATCTTTCGCCACCTATCTATTATTGAGCAGAAAATACAAAGGATTCGTTAAACTTTCATCAAAAATTGAAGACTGTGGGCTGGCAAGCAGAACCGTTATGTGGGAAAACAAATCATTATGGATGAGTCATTTCCCCCCGTGCCATATTGAAAAAGATAAAATCGGCTATACAGGAAAACTGAATTGGATGTTAGGGCTTCTGGGAAACATGGATGTTTCCTTTATCGTCGCACTTTTAATGATGGAGAATCCAAAGTTTACTTTTCTGTCCTTGCTTAACTGCAAGGTTGAGGACAAAGATGGTAAATCACGCCTCGAAATTGGGGAAACTTCAATTTCTTTTATGATTGAAAAGAGTCGCGCCAAAGCTTTTAAAAAAGAAGGGTTGTCAGATCTAAGTCTCGAGATTATATCAACGCTTTTAGAAATGCGCTCGGCCAACCTCGCGAATCTACCCACCAATTTATCTAAGTACCTATTCGTTATCCTCGCCATGAATTCAAAGGATAAGGATTTTACCTGTGCGCAAGATTCGAGAGTAACAGCCTATTTGACCGGGAGGGCTGAAGGCTCACTCTTCATCGGCAGCTTGTTTCCGTCCCTTGCTGATGCCGGGATTTCCCGAAATCAGCTAACCCACTCGAAACTGCGAGCTTCAGAAGGCGTTCTAGAGTATTTTCGAACTGGATCAATCAGAGCCGTTTCTAGAAAATTAGGCAACGGAACGAGAGTAGCGCTTGAGCACTATCTTCCAAAACCTCTCATAGCAGCCTATAACACAAGGCAGGTGAGACGGTTTCAAAACCTAATGCTTGTTTCCGCATGTGCAAATGAGGATTATCTACTCGACGCTGTAGATTTTAGTAATTTGAATGAATTACATAGCTTTATTCTCGAAATGCTTGCTCTTGATTCCAAAGGTAACAATCCTCTAATCAGTTATCTGAAGGATAAAATCGACGAAACACACGAAAGGCATCAAGGCGATCTGATCGCAAACATTTCAGAGAGGTCTCTGTCATTATTGTATGCTTATAAACTTATTGCCGAGAACAATAATATAAGCGCATCGACACTTGCGCAGCAAGACTCTAAAACAGGTTTGGCTCCGATCAGTTTCATTACATTAGCAAAGCATTTAAACACCACCCTTTCTCAACATAACGAATCCTCCGTCAGAGAAACCAATTTTTCTGCAAAAGACAAGGCATTATTAATGGCCGAAAAATTGGAGTGGGATCAACTTATCATGCGACGGGCTAATATTTCATGAGAAAACTCAACGCCCATTTAGACTGGAGCCAAGCGGACGTAGTAAGCATTCAAAAGTATCTCGCAGGCTACGACTCTGGAATCACAATCTATTCCGGTGATTATATCGCGGATTGGCTGCTATCTGGAATTCATGAAAGTAAATGGATCATTAAAACAGCAAAAACTGTTAAAAGGGCTGACGGTAACTATAAGTACGTGCGAACGATAAATTGGAACAGACGGCTCCCTGATGGGACCCTTCTCTATTCACCTCAAAATCGTGATTTTCTTCACTTCCTCCAGAAAGCAATTTTCGTGATAGTAGAATCAACCTCTATCGCTCCAAACGTCTCCGTGGGATCACTACCTGGCTTAGTTAATAACCTTCTATCTTTTGCTCAATGGTGCTTTCGTAAAGATATTAATCTATGCCCACGATCAGAGTTTCTTAGAAATCTCACTCAGGAACGACTTTTTCGCTACGTAAGAGAGAAAATTCACGGCGGAATCATGGAGTTGTTCGGCATTGCAGAGATTTTTAAAGCTCGTTTTTTTGAGATGTCCGGTACAGCTTTAATCAGTGACGATATTTACCATTTAACATCCGCTGATATTACCGAAGCAATCAGAGTCTTTAAGTCAAAAGGATTTTACCGAAAAACCAAATTCGGTGATTCCGTCATCGATCGCATGCAATTCGTCGAGGCATTCGAGCTCCCACAACAAATTACGCATAGCGATAAATTCAGTGCGTTTTTGAGACAATTTGAGCCAGATCTACTAAGGAAAAGCCAAGACGTTCTCGTGCCTGTGACGCTTGAGTATGAGTTTCCTGGACATACGACTCCGCTTATTTCTGAAGTTATAGCTAACAAGGAAAACATAAAGCAGTTCTTGGGTTACTTTAAAATTTTTCTCTCTACAAAGAAGTTGTTCCACCGTGAATTGCCCGATTCAGAGCAGTTTAGGTTTGAAGAGATCCACACATACATACAGAACAATCAATTGCAGATTAAACACACACCTTGGATTCCGCTGCCCATTTGTTTGCAGATAATCAACTCCTCGGTTGATTGGGTACTTAACAAAGGAGAGGCGATTATCAGTGCTATGGTAGACGCTTTCGACACTTTGCACAACGAGGGTTTATTAGTCATTGAAAAACCATTTACTAATCTCTATAAGAAACGAGAAATAGTTGTTGAAAACGTACTTCATCGACATCGAAAGAAAATAGAGATCGGTTCGTTTGATTATAGCGTTCGTGATGTAAAATCATTCAGATCAAATCCTCCATTAACTTATCTCATTGATGTTTTGCAGGGTGCTTGTTTCATTATAATAGCTTCAATGAAACCGATCAGAGTAAACGAACTCTCCTCATTAAAATACGATTGTTTATATTTCAAGGATAACGATGGCTTTTGGCTCATGCAGGATATTGAAAAGTCGGGTATACGCGGAATCCTTCCAGAAGATGCGAAACCAATTCCGCGTGTTGCAGCTAGGGCCATCCTACTACTTCAAGAAATGAACAAACATGCGCGAAAACATGTCCCTTCAAAAAAAGAAGAACAATACCTGCTGTATGGAATCAACTACGGATTTGATTGGAGATCCGCTTCGATTGCCGATCATGAATTCATAAGGTCACGGCTTTCCTATTTCTGTGACCATGTCGAAGTCCCACTCGATGAATACGGAAGACGGTGGTACGTCAATACACATGAATTACGCAAATCGTTTCTTTTGAACTTTTTTTGGACATTTAAATTTTCCTCCTTAGATAGTGCTCGTTGGATGGCGGGTCACACCAATCCAGATCACATTTTCGAGTATATTCAGGATAACTTTGAAGGCCAGGAGATGGTTGAGGTTGAATCTGAATATGCGTATCAGCAATTAAGGCTTTTCAAGGACGGTAATAATCTCTCTGACGTCAGCAACATCGAAGATGTTTATGACGAAGTCTGCAATCAGTTCAAGGTGAACTCTATTTCCGAGATTAAAGAAGACGAACTGAAACAATGGCTTGAAATTCAAATTGAGTCGGGTCATTTCGAAGTGACTGTTTTTGGTATTGAGAATGTCGATGAAGGAATAAAGGTTGACATTGCTATCAAGATTTCGTAGGCGGTGAGATGTCTGATATAAGAAAAGAATCCATTAGAGTGCTCTATCATTCAATGATTGAAGCACTGAAAAATCCTGACGCATATTCCTGGATAACATCTAAGTGCGGGAGCCAGGCTGCGATTGCTTCTGTTGAGCGAAAATCAGTAGGCATCCATGCAATGACTCTCAATACGTTCAAGAAGTATTCCGATAGCGCACTCGATGGAGGTTTCGAACAACTCGAGAAAATAAGGGTCGCAATCAAAAAGAAAAGCAAAAATTCGAGAAACAAAAAGTCGGATAAAACTAAAAGTAAGGCTCTATTTTATAAAGAAAAACTCGACGAAGCCGAAAGGTTTCGAGCGATCCTCATCCGAGCATACACCGACTTGAATAGGATCTGTCTCGATGCAGTCAAAAAGAGCCCTGAATACCAATACGATTTGGACAGGCACAACGAATTGTATCGGGAGTATTTTTCTTTGAAGCTCGTTGCCGACAATGACTAGTCAACTTTATCGCCTCGTCAAAAATGTTCAACTTCCGGCAATGGACAGATTCGATAGTGAAACCGGTGAGATCTTTTTGAACGATCGTATGCGGTATTGCTATTACTCATTTGTTTGGCCTAATGGCTCGCCTTGCTTAATCGCAGAAATGTATTTATGCGATAGAAGTAGGACTGTCACGGTGAACCAAAAGGATGGTGGCACACTTGGGAATTACGCGCGAAATCTTTCCCACCTAGTTCGATTTTGCTACGCGAGAAAGGTGGATTTCGCTGATTTGAAACACAGCCATGTCGATGAGTTTATTTATGAACTCTGTCAAGAAACTGATATCTATAACGAGCGCGTCAGGAACAACAACACGGTTAAAGCCATTGTGGCTACCGCCATTAATTTTCTGCTTTGGGTTCAGCAAAACATTGCCACTGAGCGACTGATTGTGGGAGTGGATGATGCTGATAAAAGGTATCAGATTAAGCTAAAGCAAGAGGTTTATGCGCATAGAACTGGTCGGAAAATCATTCACAACGTTTTCCCGATGAACATACCAAGAGCGACAACGACGAACGCAACCCCTATTTCAACAATAAACATCAGAAAATTGTGGGATACCCTTGAGGCTTCACGAAGCGATACGAATGTGAGTAGAAAACTGCGAGGTCTTTTCTCTAAAAAGCAGCAGGCGGACCATCTTGAATACATGCATAGAAGGCGTGAGCTGCAACTGGTGTTGCTTGAAGCAACAGGGCTCCGACCTCAAGAATTAATCACTATACCCTGTTCTAACAATGCGGCTAGCCTGAGAAAATCGCAACTGATTCTCCCCACACTCAAAGGCCGGATCGACTCCAAAAATAATATGAGAACAATTCCGATCCCACGCAGCCTGGCAATGAAGATTGAAATATTTATTAGTTCTTACAGAAAAAAATTAATTGAACGTCTTCTAGCTTCAGGAATTATCCAATCAGAGAAGGATGTGGACAATGTAATCTATCTAAATTCTGAAAGTGGTAAAGAAGTACTTCCAGATGCCGCTTATCAGGAATTTCGGAGGCTTACGGTAAGAGCTGGCATCAAACAAAAAAACTGTCAGAAAATGTTTAGACATCGTTTTATCACCAATATGGTAAAGCTCCACTTTATTAGCTTCATGGATAAGAATCCATTGAAGACCCGCCACATCATTACCGACAGTGATTACCGAACAATACTCAAAAAAGTCGCGAGTTTTACAGGCCACAAAAGTGTTGACTCATTGTGGCATTACATCGATTTGGCTTGGGAAGAGCTTGATGCCTTCGCACACTCCTATGAGGTGAAAGAGCTTCAGGACAGATTGAAGAGCATCTTTTACCTAACCAACGAGTTGAAAGGCGATGTTCAGAATATTTCTGGAAAGCAGATTAGCAACGTAACCATCGAGAAGTTAAATGCCAAGCTCAATCAGATCGAAGATCTTGTCGCGAACTTCCGAACTTAGGCTACGAGCCCTAACGAACCATTGGCTCATTACACCGACTACCCTACACTAGCGGGATTTTCCTCAGGAGATAATATGTCCAGCACTTATGATGTTATCGTTATAGGAGCAGGTGCCGCCGGGCTAATGTGTGCTTCAACAGCGGGATATCGCGGCAGAAGCGTATTGGTGCTTGATCATGCCAATAAACCTGGTAAGAAAATCCTCATGTCCGGAGGCGGTCGTTGCAATTTTACCAACCTAAACAGCACCCCGGCGAATTTCCTGTCTGACAATCCCCATTTCTGCATTTCGGCGCTCAAGCGTTACACGCCTCAAGACTTTTTAGAATTGGTAGATCGCCACGGCATTGAGCATGAGGAAAAAGCGGCAGGCCAGCTTTTCTGTAAAGGCAGCAGCAAGGAGATCCTCAACCTGCTACTCACTGAGTGCGAGTGGGCTGGCGCAGAAGTGCGACTTAAAACAATCGTGAATAAAATCAGCGGTGTCGATCACGGTTATCAGCTACAAACCAACAGCGGCACCCTTACCTGCGAATCCCTGGTCATCGCCTGCGGTGGGCTGTCTATCCCCACTATGGGCGCCACGGGCTTCGGATACGACGTTGCACGGCAGTTTGGGCTTTCCGTGCTTCCAACCCGCGCAGGACTTGTACCCTTTACCCTGTATCCAGAACTAAAGGAGCAACTGGCGCCACTCTCCGGCGTGAGCTGCCCTGTGGACGTGCACTGTAACAACGAAAATTTCCGCGAACCGATGCTGGTCACTCACCGTGGTCTAAGCGGCCCCGCCATGCTGCAAATATCGAGCTTCTGGCATCCCGGAGATACAATACGGATCAACCTTCTTCCGAGCGTATCAGTTCGTGATAGGCTGCACGAATATCGCAAAACAAAACCACAGAGCCATATCCGCCATTTTCTCGAAAATTTCTTGCCGAAAAGGTTTGCAAAAGCTTTCTGCGAACTCCAACAGTGGAACAAACCGTTCCAGTATTGCCGCAATGAAGACTTAGAGGCGATAGCTGACGTCCTAAGTCATTGGGAAGTCCGACCCGCAGGAACGGAAGGATACAAAACAGCCGAGGTTACCTTGGGCGGAGTGGACACTCGTGACCTGTCATCAAAAACGATGTCAGCAAACAATCAGCCAGGGCTTTTTTTCATTGGCGAAGTGCTGGATGTGACTGGTCATCTGGGCGGTCATAATTTCCAATGGGCTTGGGCTTCTGGAGTAGCCGCTGGACAACATGCCTGAATGGTTTTTGGCATTTGAAATTCAATCGAACAGAGCGGAAGAACAGACGACCTGGAGTCAACGGCTAAGTGAGCAGATCCTTAGGTGAGCACTGTAGATGATCTGCTAGCAGGTAGATTTTTTCGATAGTGATATTCACTTCTCCTCTCTCAATCTTCCCCAAATAACTTCGATCAATTCCCGTTTCATGAGCGAGTCGTTCCTGAGAAAACCCTTTCGATTTTCGAATCGCACGCAAATTCCGGCCAAACGCCTCACAAATCGGTGAGCCCATTTCTTGCCCTCACAAAAGACAAGACTATGGTTTCTTGAAGCATGGGAGACCACGGCATATACTACCCATTTTTCGGGGGTCGACCAGATCGACCTAGAGACCAATCGGACCGCCTTATGAAAAAATCGCAACCACTGAGCGTCGACAAAATCCTGATCGAACTCCTGAGACAGCAGCCAGATACTCCTTTTTCCAATACCAGCATTCGGGATATGTATCTTCTTCAAATACCCGAAGTTCAGCGGCCAAGCCGCAACAAAGTTCGCAAGCACATATACAGAGAACTTCTACGCCTTGAAAAGGCAAAAGTTATCGATCGCTACGAGGGATCGACTGGTCGCGGATGCAAGTTTATCTACCGTTCAAACAAACAAGACATTTCCCTGGAATCCAAGCCTTCTCCATTTAGGGCTGCATATGGGCACGTTGAATCGTCGATGGATAGTGATACACAGCGGGCGTTGCAGGAGGAGCTTTCTAAAAGAAAGGTCGAACTGATTGCCAGTATTGGTGAAGCGGAGGAATACCAGCGCCTATATCACAAATACCCGGCACTTCGGAGCGCCGTGAAGGCGCAGTACCTAGAGTCTCGGGAGAGAAGCACAAAGCTACTAGGTCAACTTCGTGCTGTAGAGTCGGTCATCACTAAAATTGGGTTTCCCGCATGATCCAATTGCGTGTTTGGCAGCGCGAGTGCGTCGATCAAGCTCTTCAAGCGTTTGAGTACCAAACCCACTTTCTATGCCACGCAACACCTGCGGCGGGCAAAACCGTCATGGTAGCGTCAGTGGCTAAGGCCCTTCTGGAACGCAATAAAATCGATTTCGTCCTATGCTTCTCCCCTTCACGGACAGTGTCGCAAAGCGTCGCCTCGACATTTAGCCAAATCCTTGGGCGAAGCTTCAATGGCCAGATTGGGGCCGCGGGTGGTTCTTACACCTATCAGTCGATGAACACGCTTCCCAGAGAGCTATGGCAAGTACTGGGTGAGCACAGAGTCTTCGTGGTTTTGGACGAGATTCATCACTGCTCCGGTAGCAGTTGGGACGAACTCACAATTGGCAACAGTTGGGGGCGAACAATTCTCGATAGGATTCAAGGAAAGGCCTCCCTCACAATGGCGCTATCAGGAACACCTTGGAGGAGTGACGACAACCCAATCGTACTTTCTCGCTACACGCAGCCTGACGGAGAGCTCCATTGCGATTACGAATACGGTTTAGAGCGGGCGGTTATCGACGGCGTTTGCCGAGCCCCAAAAATCGTGCTCACTGATAATCAGGAAATCAGCCTGAGGTCATCGGAACTCGGCCTCAAAACCTACTCCAGCATCCGGGAAACAATCAGTCAGGGTCATATTACATATCCTGATTTTCTGTTTCGGGACGAAGTGATCGACCATACACTCTCGGAAGCATCCAAAAAATTATTAGAGATCCGGAAGCAGGCTCCATCCGCTGCTGGCCTCGTCGTAGCTGCGACAGCGGCACATGCAAAGCAGATTGCAGTTCGGCTTGCGGCGCTCGGAGAAAGGCCTGTTGTTGTCACTTACAACACGCCCGGAGCCCATCAAATTATTTCAAACTTCAAAACATCATCTGATCGATGGATCATCTCTGTGGGGATGATCAGTGAAGGAACTGACATCCCGAGATTGCAGGTGTGTTGTCATCTCAGCAGGATTCGAACAGAGCTCCATTTTCGGCAAGTTCTCGGCAGAATACTCCGGCGTCAAACAGGGGAGTCCTCTGGCATTGGTGGCTGGCTTTACGTCCTTGCTGAACCCAGTTTGACAGAGTTCGCACGCAGAATTGGTGAGGACCTACCAGGGCATCATGTGGTTTCATTTTCACCAAAATCATCAAAGCAAAGCACGGACGAAACTAAAAGGTCTGAAGTGCTGCAGAAAGAGAATTACACAACGGAGTGGGAACTCGATATCGATAATACGGGCACATGGGATGCTGCACCGGAACATAACGGGGCTAGGGAAACTATTGATCTATGTGTGAGCAATCAATACTGGAGTGAAGTTTTGTCCCTATTCGGGGAGAAGGCATTGTAGCTTGGTCGGAAATTTTCATATGAATGACACAAAGCATGAGCCGGCGCGGCAACTGCTGGGACAACGCCCCGATGGAAAGGCTGTTCCGGAGCCTGAAATCCGAATGGATACCGGCCCTGGGATATCGGAACTTGCCCGAGGCAAAAAAAGATGTAGGTGGCTATCTGATGGACTACTACAACCGGCAAAGGCCTCATACGTTCAACGGTGGCATTTCTCCCGTTGCAGCAGAGGAAAACCTTAAAAAGTCGGTGCCACCATCTACTTCGGTGATGAAGCCAGTATCCGGTCTGATTATCACAGTGGCACGACCTGGGCACCCAAGGGTGAAACTCCGATCATCCGCAATACGGGCAGTCGCTTCGGCATCAATCTGATCTCGGCCATCTCACCACGCGGTGAGCTTCGCTTCAAAACGATTCACGGCACCATGAACACTAATGCGTTTCTCGGTTTCCTCAAGGCTCTGGTACAAGACGCTGACAAGCCTGTTTTCCTGATCCTCGATAATCACCCGGTTCACCATGCTCGTCGCGTTCGCGAGTATGTCGAGACTCTTGACGGCAAGCTCAAGCTGTTCTTCCTGCCGCCGTACTCGCCGGAGCTGAATCCTGATGAGTCTGTTTGGGGCTACATCAAATACCACCACGTCGGTAAAAAGATCATTAATAGCAAAGAACAACTTCGGAGTATTGTTTACCGTCAGCTCCGCCGTTTGCAGAAATTGCCACGGCTATTGAAATCGTTTTTTGGTCATCCGGACCTGGCTTATATCTCCGAATGATGTTCGCTTACTTTATTTCGGATTAGTAAGTCTGCCCGAATCCCAGCAAAATGTGTTGACGCGCCACTTGCGTGTCAACGCTACCAAGCCTCTTCACAACCCCAGATCCAGGTTCAGTGGCTGGGCAAATGTGCGCCGCGGCGAACATTGTGATGTCTGCGGCGATTTGTTCACGGCCGTGAACAATCCATTGAGGTGCCAGTCCCGGATCCGGTTGCCGGACAAATGTTTACCGCGGTAAACAAGGCAGCTATCGCAGCTGTTGAGTCGTCTATCCGGGGACAGCCAGTTACTCCTGGGCCCAGGCGGCAGGAAAGTGTTCACCGCGGTGAACATGCGCTTTAACCGGAAACGACCGCAAGCGGATGCCCCCCAGAATGAAAAGCACACTTTTCCGTCAAAGGATTCCCGCCATTTTGTCGCTTATTAGAGACAATATGGCTAAAATTCCGTGGTTTGTCGTTAATAAGGTACAAAAATGAAAAGTATCGGGGCAACCATGAGGGAGCAACGCAAGGCGCGGGGACTCACCCAGCAACAGGTCGCCGAACTTGCGCGACTGCCTCGCAGCGAAATCAGTGAAATGGAA
>Ga0208030_1001841_pt1 | contig 11350 bp, 16 predicted proteins | sample MalvirDeepMed_M9_FD_184246 | JGI IMG/M metagenome (GOLD analysis project Ga0208030, IMG submission 184246) | Marine viral communities from the Global Malaspina Expedition - Malaspina viral metaG DeepMed_M9 (SPAdes) (version 2) | ecosystem: Environmental > Aquatic > Marine > Oceanic | place...
CCAGGCCGTCGCTATCTGCACGCGCTGGTGAAGACGTATGCGGGCGGGCCTGTAGGCGTGGAGACGCTGGCGGCGGCCCTGTCTGAAGCGCGTGACGCGGTGGAAGACGTGATTGAGCCCTATTTGATGCAGAAAGGCTATGTCGCCCGCACGCCGAGGGGCCGGGTTGCAGCGCCGCTGGCCTATGAGAGGCTTGGCCTGCCCAATCCCGGCGGGCAGCAGTCTGGGCTATTCGGCGAAAAATAGTCGATCCCGGGCGTGCGCAGCCACTACGTATTTCCCCCGATTCCGATGTAGCGGGCGTCATGAGCACATGATTGGCAGACACAGCCAATCAGGGAGAATTTCTCTATGTCTCATACGCCGCACGAGCTCGCCGAGGAATTTCCGGACGCCGCCGACCGAATTCATGAGCTGAAGCAGACGGATGCGCATTTCGCCCGTCTGGCGGATGAATACCATGAGCTGAATCGCCAGATTCACCGCATCGAAACCGATATTGAGCCCGCCAGTGATGCGTTCCAGACGCGGCTGCGCAAACAGCGGATGACGATCAAGGACGAGATCAACCGCATTCTGGGCGCAACGGCCTGAACAGCACGGAGAGGAGCGGGCAATGGGAAACCTCAGCGTTGATGCCCTGGCCATTGCGGCGCTGGTCGGATTCGCCACCTTGCTGCTGATCGGAGCGGGCCTGACGGCTTGGCTCTGGAAGCAATCGGGCAAGTCCGAAGGCGACCTTTAAGCCATCAAACTGCTATTTTTCCCCTTATTTGCGAATTAGGGGAAGACTCTTCAACCTAATGGTGCTACTAGAAATGCAATCGATTGTAGTGGGGACTAGCAATTGGCACATTCATTTGCAGGACTGGCAGGCGAATTTCCCGATGTCATCGCGGAAATCTTCGAACTGACCTCAACCGATCCGGAATTCCGTCGCCTTGCCGAGGAGTTCGAAGACGTGACGCACGCCCTGGCGGAGGCGGAATCCAGTATCGAGGATGACGCGTTCAGCAATCGCGAGGCGTTGCAGGCGCGGCGGGATGAGCTGCGCGAGACGTTGTGCGCCATTCTGTGTGACATGACCGGCGATGCGCAATGGTGCGACCAGGTTCCGCTGGAATCCCCCGCGCGTCGTTCCCGCCGGTCTGCCGCCTGACATTTGACGCAGCACGTGCGGCCGGCATGGCGGGGCCATCCGGGCGCAAAAAGGCAAATTCCGATCAGTTCGGGCGATTCAGGGCGGGGCGCGGGCAATGCGCGCGGCGCCGGGCAGGGGGCGTTCCCCTTTGGCATGGCCCGCCCATGACGCATCCACGGCCAACCGCGAGGGGCATGGCAGCAACGCCGCAAGGCAGGCGGGCAGGTCGCTGGCGAGGCTGGGCCGTTCCCAGCGCGCGGACCATTCCGGCAGAACACGCCGCACCGGCGCATCAGCAATATAGCGAACGCGGATTTGCCCGGTCCGCGTAACCGTCACCCATATGTTCCGCTTCACCTTCCGCTGCACGGCGGCAAGGCGCATAAGGTTCCACCACAGAATGGGCCAGCAAAAGGCCCAGACATGCTGGTAAAAGGGGCGGTAGCGCGGGTCCATGAGCCAAGCATGGCATACCCGCTTATCAGACGGATTGGCGCAGCGCGATCAGTTTCGTGAAGGGAAGATGCCCTGTGTCACGACGCATTGTTTGAGGGCGAGATAGGGCTGCATGTTGTTGCCCACGGAGGAGTCGGCCAGCGCATCGCCATCTCCCGTATCGGCCAGCGCCGGGGCGGCCACGTCAGTCTCAACGCCGCCGCGCTCACCCAGACGGCGCTCTGTCAGGCCGGGGCCCTGGCCTGCGCCGACGACAACCCGCCCGCGCAGATCGGGCAGGGCAAATGTGGTGCGCCCATCCCCGCCATACATGGTGCCGAGCAGGGAGAAGAGGGCGGTGTTCTGCGAAATCGGCAGCAGGCGGCCATCCGCCTCCAGCGTGCCGCGCGGGCAGAAATTGAAGCCGACGGTCAGGATCTCGCCGAGATATTCGTCCGGGCCGGCCTGCGCCGATGGCGCGGCCAGTGTCGCCGTGATGATCGCTGCCGTGAAAATGGAAAGCCGGGCCATGTCGTCTCCTCCCCTTTATGGATGGAAATCAGTCTACGCAGCTTTGGGGGCACGGCAAGGGGGGGCGTCGATTGCCATCAACACCGCATCCCCGGCGGACGCCGGGGTCTCCCGCGGTGAGGGCGGGGCGCCAGCCGCAGGGGACTTCGCGCCCTGCGCTTGCGCTTGGGCCTGCTGCGGGGCGAATGCAGTGCATTCGCTTCATCCCTTCGCAGCGCCGGAGATGCGGAGAGAGGGAAGTTTGTCATCCCGGAAAGCGCGCAGCGCTTATCCGGGACCCATCCTGCCGAAAATCACCCATGCTGCTGAGTCCCGGATATTTGCTGCCGCAAATTCCGGGATGACAAGATTGAGACGTGGAGGGAGTGGCGGGTTACGCTTCGCTAACCCGCCCTACGGGGGGTGGCGAGGCGCTAGTAATGCGGGGGCGGCCGGTCCACGGGGGCGGCCTGGCCAGCGGATTGCTCGGCGTCCGCTACGCGCTCGGCAAGGCGCGCCACCTGTCGCTCCAGCCGCTCGATCAGCTTCCATTGCGCCGTGATGGCGGCGTTGAGATCCTCAATCGTCTGGTCCTGATGGACCACACGCATTTCAAGCTCGTCGAGGCGGGATGAGGTGTTGGATGTGTCTGACATGATGGCGGGACTAGCTTCGGCGCCGGTTTGAGGCAAGGATATTTGAAGGTTACGAGACCGTTAGGCCCTCTGTCCCGATTCCAACGGCCCGACATCGCTCCCAAGGTTCGATTTGCGGGCGCGTAAGTGAGCTTAGGCGGGATTGGAGGGCTAAACATAGACAGAAGTTTAAAGATTCTTGGCGCGCGAATCATAACCGGACCGTGCTACGCAGCCGTATGATCTTAATGTTGATTGACCTATTAAAGTACCGGCTGCGCATTGATCGTTACGGCAACGATCCTTACAAAAATCATATGTCAGCGGGGTTTGATAGCGGCATTCCTCAAAGTGTGATTGAGCAGCTAGATGTCGGTGACATGATATTCACGCAGAAACGCAACAGCATATTGTCTTGGGGCGTTATGTATTTCACCAAATCCGACTGTGATCACTGTGTCCTGTACGCTGGCGATAACAAAATAATGCATATGACTCTGGGAGGCATGAGGCACAGCAGGATCGATGTGTTATTCAACAACACATTACTGCTACCGATAAAGCTTACTATGCCCGATGGTGGTCCGCCTTACGGAATGCGCGAACCCGATCGTGACTACGCTACTGAAGAGCGGAAAAGCCCGATTCCCAAGTTTAAGCACGTTAAGCACTCGCAAGCTGCTGCTAAATTTCGCCTAGTTTTGGCGGGTATAAAAATTCATCTCGGATTCGACCCAAGCATATTTCGGTGGAGTATGTTGATAGACAACGTCCTCGTTGCTTCTCTCTTGGCTCTAACGCTTTATTTTACTGTGCCATCAATTTGGAAATGGCTACCCATCGGCCTTATCTCGGCCTTTCCGTTTGTCATGGTCGGCTCCCACTTTGCGTTGAGCAAACTTGGCGTCTCATTTCGGAGGGGAACAAGGCTTGAACGCGAAAAATGGAATCTTCTTCGTCACGGAGCTTTAGCCGTGTACGATATAAATCGCGTTCCTAGGGCATGGATAAACGCAATCTATCGAAGAGACTAATTTGCTAAATTTAGCGTTTAACGGCAAAGTTCGCCGTCAGCGCACCAAACGCTGCTCCGACTACAAGTTTCATTAAATCAAGTAGCGCTGCAAACAGTGATGTTATACGGTCACCACCCGTGTGGTCCGCCCAAATTGAGGTGAAGATAAGCGCAATAAGAAAAATAAGCGTCAGGACCAAATAGGCATTAACGACCGGCGGAAAGCCAAACAGAGTAAGTCGCCAACTTTTTGAATTCTTATTTTTTTTCTCTTCAAACATTATCGTGAGCTTCCAAAACCTTCGAATAAGGGATGCCTGCATACTGTAGAGGAAAACACGGGCGCGCTTTCACTTCTGCTCCAAATAAATCTCTCCACCCTTCTCCATAAATTCCCGGCTCTTCTCTTCCATTCCCTTACGCGCCTCAGCGGCCTGCTTCTCCAGGTCGTTCCGCTCGTTCTCCGACATCCCTGCTGCATACTCCCGCACTTCGGCGGTGATCTTCATCGAGCAGAATTTGGGGCCGCACATGGAGCAGAAATGGGCGACCTTGTGGGCGTCCTTGGGGAGGGTCTGGTCGTGGAAGTCGCGGGCGGTTTCGGGGTCCAGGGAGAGATTGAACTGGTCTTCCCAGCGGAATTCGAAGCGTGCGCGGGAAAGGGCGTCGTCGCGGATCTGCGCGGCGGGGTGGCCCTTGGCGAGGTCGGCGGCGTGGGCGGCGAGCTTGTAGGTGACGACGCCGACTTTCACATCGTCCCGGTCCGGTAGGCCGAGATGCTCCTTGGGCGTCACATAGCAGAGCATGGCCGTGCCATACCAGCCGATCATCGCCGCGCCGATGCCGGAGGTGATATGGTCATAGCCGGGCGCGATGTCCGTGGTGAGCGGCCCCAGCGTATAGAAGGGGGCCTCGCCGCATTCGCGCAGCTGTTTCTCCATGTTCACCTTGATCTTGTGCATGGGCACATGGCCCGGCCCCTCAATCATCACTTGGCAGCCCTTGTCCCAGGCGACCTTTGTCAGCTCACCAAGGGTTTCCAGCTCAGCGAACTGGGCCGCGTCATTGGCGTCTGCAATCGCGCCGGGGCGCAGGCCGTCGCCGAGGGAGAAGCTGACATCATAGGCGCGCATGATGTCGCAGATGTCCTCGAAATGTTCGTAGAGGAAGCTTTCCTTGTGGTGGGCCAGCATCCATTTCGCCATGATCGAGCCGCCGCGCGAGACGATGCCGCACACGCGGTCTGCCGTCAGGTGGATATAGGCGAGGCGCACGCCGGCATGGATGGTGAAATAGTCGACGCCCTGTTCGCACTGTTCGATCAGCGTGTCGCGATAGACTTCCCAGGTTAGGTCTTCGGCGACACCGTCCACCTTTTCCAGCGCCTGATAGATCGGCACCGTGCCGATCGGGACGGGGCTGTTGCGGATGATCCATTCGCGCGTGTTGTGAATGTTGCGGCCGGTGGACAGGTCCATCACATTATCGGCGCCCCAGCGGATGGCCCAGACCATCTTGTCGACTTCTTCCTCAACCGAGGAGGCGACGGCGGAATTGCCGATATTGGCATTGATCTTTACAAGGAAGTTCCGGCCAATGATCTGCGGCTCCAGCTCGGCATGGTTGATATTGGCCGGGATGATGGCGCGGCCGGCGGCGATTTCCTGGCGGACGAATTCCGGCGTGATGAATTCCGGGATGTGCGCGCCAAAGCTTTCGCCCTGTGCGATCTGCTCTGCGGCGCCCTCTGCGGCTTTCGCGCGGCCAATGTTCTCGCGCGTGGCGACATAGATCATCTCTTTCGTGATGATGCCTGCCTTGGCGAATTCGTATTGCGTCACCTTGTGACCTGGCAAGCCGCGCAGGGGCTTGTGCTTCACGGGGAATTCGCGGGCCAGATATTTGCCGGTGGCGCCGCCATTGTCTTCCGGCTTCACATCGCGGCCGTCATATTCCTCGACGCCGCCGCGCTCCAGCACCCAGGCGCGCCGGTCGCGGGCGAGGCCTTTTTCGACATCAATGGTGACGGACGGATCGGTATAGGGGCCGGACGTGTCATAGACGGGCACGGCAGGCTCGTTCGCGGAGGGGTGAAGGTTAATCTCGCGGTGCGGCACGGCGATGTCCGGCGCATCGGCGGGATGGGAGTAGACCTTGCGGCTGGCGGGCAGGGGACCGGTGGTGACTTTGGGGGTCTCGAACTGGCTTTGATCGGCGGGCTTGTTCATGGGGCATCCTCGCGAGCGTTGAGGCCTGCACCATTCGGCATGGGGGGAATCCGGGCAGATTTGCCCATTGTCGCATTCCGTCCCTACGCCGGCGCAAACCGGATCAGGTTCAAAGGGTGCTCGGGCGGCATCAGCCCAATCTCAGCGCTTACCAGACGCGCCCCTCGGATGCGGTGCAAACTAGTCCAATCACGTGGCGATTGAAAGAGGGCTTTCTGCCGGTGGCGGTCTGGCGGCTTTACGGGGTCTTCGACCAGCCCGTCACATCAATATATGTTTGCTCGTCACCAAGACGGAATTCGAGATGCGAGTCCGTCTTCGCCTTCGAGGCGTAGAACGCGTTGTAGGCCTCAGCCGCGTCGCGGGCGCGCGCATTGCGCTGATCGAGCAAGTCTTCGCGCAGCTGGGTCACGATATCACGCCGGTCGCGGTCCACCCGGAAGTCCTCAATTGCCAGTTTGATCTGATTGGCCTGACGGTCAGAATACTGCGCCCACTGGCCCATGACTCTCGCGCGATCATAGAGGAATTGGGTTTCACTTGCGGGGCAGGCTTTCGCGAGCGACGAAAGGCGATTCTTCGCAAACTCGACCCGCCGATCATAGACGGCGAGATTCTGGTCGTAGAATTTCAGATCGTCCTCGGCTCCCAAGCCAGCGGTTCCGAATTTCGAAGAAGCCTCCAGCAGCGTGACCCAGAATCGGCCTTCCACCTCGTCTGACAAACGCGGCGTCTCTCCATAGGGGCATACAGCGGGGGCGCCTCCGGTCAGGCTTGGCTCGACAAGACCGGACTCCGCAAGCAAGATCAGGTGGGGCAGGAACGTCAGGCCCAGGGCGTTGCGCGCATGGCCCCACGCCCAGAAGCTTTGCTCAGCGCCGCTTTCGTCTGTGTAGGTGAAAGGCTGCATCTTGGAATCATATGTGTCGGAGGCCTGGCGCAGCATTTCGAACGCGAAGTTGATCTGCTCCATCTTCGCAACGGGGTCGGTTTCGCGTGCCACAGCCGATGTCATCAGATGGATAGACATTGCGATGCCCTGATAGTCGTTGGGGCAATTCGCGAAGTCAGCTTTCAGATCCTCGTATACGGCGCCGGTGTCCACGTTTTCGCCTGCAGCCTGAAGGGATTGCAGCTTGCGCACCAATTGCTGGTGATGGTCAGCCGGGCAATCGGCCAGCGCGGCTGGAATGAAGCAGGCGGTCGCGGCCAGCAGGGCGGCAAGTTTCAGGCGCATAAATCCTCCGGGAAAGCGTGGGTCGGGAGAATCTAGCCGGTGTGCTGCGCTTTGCGAATACCTTGTTTTGCCGGGGTGTTGTGGGTGGCACTCACTGTGGCGACAAAATAGTTAGCAGAATTACTAAGTGACTTGACGCCTCTGCGCGCTTCGAGATAGATAGCTGTATGGCTAACTATTCTTCTTCCGATTCATCCGCCCTCAACCGGGCCTTCCACGCCCTCGGGGATGCCACACGGCGCGGAGTTCTGGCGCAACTGGCGCTTGGCGAGGCGCCGGTGTCGAAACTGGCCGAACCCTATGACATGGCCCTGCCGACCTTCTTGCAGCACCTCAAAGTGCTGGAGGCTGGCGGTCTGGTGTCCAGCCGCAAGAAGGGACGGGTCCGGCTTTGCCGACTGGAAGCCGCCCGTCTTGCGGAGCTGAAGAACTGGATCACGCAATATGAACAGGCCTGGTCTGCACGGCTCGACCGGCTTGATGATTTCCTGAACGAGAACGACCCCAACAAGGACACCTGACATGACCCATCACACCGCTCAGCATGGAACTGCTACGCTTGAAAAAGGCCTGTCGGCCTCACCCGCGCGCGTCTTCGCCGCCTGGGCCGATCCAGACCAGCGCAAGGTCTGGGGATCGCCTTCGGATGAGATCGACATGCGTATCGATGCAGCTGACTTTACCGTAGGCGGAGAAGATGTGACGACCTGCCTTGCGGGTGGTGAGGCCGTCGCTGTGGTGCGCGGGCGGTATCACGATATCGTGCCGGACAAGCGGATTGTCTATACGGAGATCATTTCTTCCATGGATGCGCTGGAAGGAGCCTGCCTTGTTACTGCAGAGTTCCTGGCCGAAGGGGCGGGCACGCGTCTGGTTGTGACCCTGCAAACCGTCGCTTTGGACGGATCAACCTTGCTGGAAGAGGCTCAAGAAGGTTGGGGCAGCGCATTGATCCGGTTGGAGGAATTGCTGCAGGCAGGATGACAGGGAGTGGAACCGCGTTGGTCCCCAATCATTGGCTTACAAGACAAAGCCAGATTGGAGACCAGCATGTCAGACGCCCCAACAGTTATTATCACCGGCGCCGGATCGGGCATCGGCGCGGCAACCGCAAAGCGCTTTGCTCGCGATGGCTACAATACGGTTCTCAATGGTCGGACCCGGGAGAAACTGGAGTCAATCGCCAGCGAGATTGAGGGTGACCGGGTAAAAATAGTCGCTGGAGATGTGTCGAAGGTTGAAGACGTCGATTCTTTGGTTGCCGAGACCCTTGATGGGTTTGGTCGCCTGGACGTGCTGGTCAACAATGCGGGCATTGCGCGTGGGGGGCGACCGGGAAAACTGTCACGCGACGACTTTCAGAAGATGCAGGACATCAATGTCGGCGGAATCTTCAACACCGTTACAGCGGCGCTTCCACACCTGAAAAAGTCGAAGGGCAACATCGTAAATGTGTCGTCTGTCTCCGGTCTGGGAGGGGATTGGGGCATGTTCGGATACAACACGTCGAAAGGCGGTGTCAGCCTGATGACCAAGGGTATGGCGCTGGACCTTGCTGGTGAGGGTGTCCGCGTCAATGCGGTCGCGCCAAGCCTGACCAGGACGGACATGGCCGATGGCATCATGGATGATGATGGATTGCTGGAGCGCTTCCTGCAGCGAATACCAATGGGGCGGCCCGGCGAACCTGAAGACGTTGCGGACGTCATCGCCTTCTTGGCAAGCCGGGATGCGCGTTTTGTGACAGGTGTCGTCCTGCCGGTGGATGGCGGCGTATCGGCGTCAAACGGCCAGCCGCAATTGGGGTAGGGGCCTGGCCACTGCGGAAACTGCAGTTGTTTAATGCCTGAGGGCGATTTGTTAACCTTATGGCGACACCGAATCGCCATGTTGGGCGCGAACCCGATGACGGAGACGTGCCCAATGGCTTTTACCGCGACGTTCGGTCCTGCCGAGGAGACCAAGGCGAAGTCGAAATACAAGACGTTCAAGGTGGACCTCTGGGCAACGGATCTGAATCCGACCGAGATTGGCATCATGAAGCGGACCCAGCACGAGGCTGCGTCTGATCAGTTCACCAAGGACATGGAAATTTTCGGGCAGGTCAAGGATGGCCGCGAGCGGACGGGGATTCTCGCCTACCGGAAGGAATTGTGGAAAACCGAAGAGGGCATGAAGCGCCGTCTTGTGCTGAAGCTTTTCTCTGAAGGCATGCATTGGCGCGGGACCGCCGAACTGCTGATGGGGCGCTCACTCCAATTGAGCATTGGGGCGAAGGGCGTTCCGGTCCCGGCTTATTCCGTCAATATCAGTCGCCACGACCAGATCATTCAATTGGAGCGTTCGGCGCATAAATGGCCCTTGTTTCCGGAGAAATTTTCCTTCTTCATCGATACGAAGAATGGGCCGCGTTTCTACCGTCTCCGCCGCAATGTGATCGGCATTGGCGCGGATTACAGCCTCTATGATGACCGGGGCCGGAAGATCGGCAGCCTTGACCACCGGATCATCAATCTGGGTGGTTCCTGGATCGTGAAGCTGGATGCGGCCGAGAGCTACGCAAAGCTGGAGGCCGTGCTGCAGATATTCTGTGCCCTGCTGAAATTCAATGGATCTGCGCGCAGGCATGTCGCGAGAGAGGTCGAGCAACTTCACATGGGGCGGGCCGTGCGTGAACTTGATACACAGGAACGTAATCTTTATCTCAACCCGCGCCGCAGGCGCTGATCGCTCAGGCGACTGCCGGTTTCAGTTCGATCCACAATTGCTCTGATTGTGCCAGCAGGCGTCCGTCGCGGGTGAACAGACCGGTCGCGGCGCCATGCTTGCGCCCATCATCGAACAGAGACCATCCGACCACGATCAACTCATCGCCAGGGGCGGGCCGGTCATGGATGTGCGCGGCGATCTTGGCGAGCACCATCGGATTGTCTTGAAAGCCGATCGCGAACGCGCCGGGGCAATCCAGCGCGGCCCAGAGGATTTCCGGGCGGATCAGGGCGTCTTTGCCCGCAAGGCTGGCATCGGGTTTCCAGACATCTGTCACGCCGTCATAGCCGTCAGGTTTCCCGGTGAACAGGCACAAGCCGTCCTCGGTGCGTTCCGGCCCGCAGACATAGCAGCCAGGAAAAGCGTGCGTTTCGACCGGCGGGAAATGGTCCGGGCCGGATTTGGCAATCTCGAAGCCTGGCGCAGCAGGGGGCGGAGCAAGGGCCTCGGTCGGGCGCACCAGCATGACGGTTTGCTCGTCATGGCGGACTTCATACCCGTCATCTGTCTTGATCACCTGCATCGGTGTTTCCAGCGGCGGTGGCGCACGCAGGGAAACCTCGGCCGGGCCGTCGATCTGGCTGGCGGCAAGTCCGGCAGAGATACCACCATTGGCGGAGCCCGGCGGGCCGTTGAACATGGCGGGGACGGAAATCGTGAAAGCGGTGGACATAGCTGGCTCCTGTCCTGCGCGCATGGCCCAGTCACAGCCTTGGCGTCAATGCGACACGCGGGTTGGTTTAGTCGATCAGGCCAAGTTCACGCTGCTTTTTCTTGCTGAGCGCGCTGCCGATCAGCCGGAAGGATTCGGTGAGATATTCCTTGAGGTCCTCATCCGACAGGGTTTCTTCGGAGAAGCGCTGAATCCATTTCATGCCGCGTGAGGCGAGATAGGGCGCACCTTGGCACCCGGGTTGTTCCTTCAGGATGTGAAAGCTGATCGGGCGCACCTTGAATGTGCATGCCGCCAGCTGTTCCCCATCGGGTGTTCCAATGGCGAAGACCTTGTTGCCAATCTTCCACACATGGGACCCGCCCCATTGTACCACATGTTCGGTCTGGCCAAGCCCATCGCAAAAGGAATTGTATTCCTCCAGGGTCATTGCGTCAGGGCCTGCTGCGCGCCACTGTCCCACCCAACAAGAATATCTGCGCCGGTATCAATGACGGGTCGCTTGATCAGGGTTGGATTGGCCTTGAGCAAGGCTGCTGCGCCATCGCCCAGCGCGCCGGATTTCTCCTCGTCCGACAAGGTGCGCCATGTGGTCGAACGGCGATTGACCAGCTTCTCCGCGCCAACGGCCTTGAGCCAGGCGGGCACAAGCCGATCAAGGTCGGCCTCTTCGCGTATGTCCACGAAGGCGGTGTCCCTGTCGGCAG
>Ga0208030_1001843_pt1 | contig 11340 bp, 10 predicted proteins | sample MalvirDeepMed_M9_FD_184246 | JGI IMG/M metagenome (GOLD analysis project Ga0208030, IMG submission 184246) | Marine viral communities from the Global Malaspina Expedition - Malaspina viral metaG DeepMed_M9 (SPAdes) (version 2) | ecosystem: Environmental > Aquatic > Marine > Oceanic | place...
GTCAAGAAGAAAGCCCCAGACTGCGGCAAAAGGTAGCAGCCAGAGCCAGGGCAGGTAACGCCAGGCGGTGGCTCTCACTTCCTCGATACCGGTTAGCAGTGCAATGAGCCAATGCCCGCCGGCCACAAAAACAATGGTGAGCAAGAGGGCGCCCCAGAGTGACCATCGCAGGGCACTTCGAAAGACCACCCGGAAGCGCCGCCGGCTGCCTTTGCCGATAGCCTCGCCAATCAGCGCCTCGGCAGCATTGGCAAAACCGTCCAGGGCGTTGGAGATCAACAGAAGAAAGGTGATCAGAACGGCATTGGCAGCGAGGATGGTGTCTCCCTGACGGGCGCCCTGGGCGGTAAAAAATGCCAGCACCAATAACAGCGCGATGGTTCGGACCATGATGTAGCGGTTAACCTGGAGAATCCTCAGGTAATCCTCGAGTTTGCCGAACAGAGCCTTCGTCAGCCCCTGCCCCTCAGGCATTCGCCGTAATACGATCAGGAAACCGATGGCGGCGGCACCGTATTCGGCGATCACAGTGGCAATGGCCACGCCACGGCTGTTCCAGCCAAGCACGGTAACAAAAAGAATATCCAACACGATGTTCAGGCCGTTTGCTGCAATCAGCATGATCATCGGGCCCCGTGGAAACTGGGTGCCGATGAGCCAGCCAACCAGCGTGTACTGGCAGAGAACGGCCGGCGCGCTCCAGATCCGGATTCCGGCGTACTCGGCCGCCAGTTCGGTCACGTTGTCACTGGGATTCATCAGGCTCAGGCCGGTCTGTATCAGAGGCTGGTGAAACAGAATGAGAAGAAGGCCGATCCCGGTTGCCAACAGGATCGAGCGCAGCAGCAATGCCACCTGACTGAAGTTGTCCCGCTTGCCCCATGCCTGAGCGGCCAGGCCGGTCGTGCCCATGCGCATGAAGCCAAAGGTCCAGTACAGGATGCTGAACAGATTGGCACCAACGGCGACGGCGCCAAGATACTCCGGGCTTTCCAGGTGGCCGAGCACGGCCGTATCCACCAGTCCCAGGAGAGGGACGGTGAGGTTGGTGAGCATCAATGGCCAGGCCAGGGCCCAGAGACGTCGGTCGGTTGCCGGCAAGTTAAAAGGCATATGCGTTTTAATTCTTAAAAAATTCTGTTTAGCTTTTTTGGGTTTAGCCGATTTTTTAGTCTTTTTTTGATCTGTGTCTATACTCCAAGCTGAGTATCCGAAAGCAGGCTTCCACTCTGGTTTTGCGGTGTATGCGACGCCGAAAATGCCAGCGGGATAACGCAAAATCCGACAAGAATAACACTCTGTGGAGACACAGTATGCGCGTGCACGCTCAGCGGGCAGGTGCCCTTTTAGGCGGTCTGATGTTCCCCGCCTGGTCCATGGCGGACTGGACACTGAACATGACCCCGGGGGTGACCGGCACCAGTAACGAAATTTTCAGCCTTCACATGACCATACTCTGGATCTGCGTCGTCATTGGCGTCGTGGTCTTCGGAGTCATGTTCTGGTCTATTTTTGCCCACCGAAAATCCCAGGGCGCCAAACCGGCCAACTTTCACGAGAACACCCTGGTAGAAATTCTCTGGACCATCATACCGTTTGTGATCCTCGTTGTTATGGCGATTCCTGCCACGGCGACCCTGGTCGACATGTATGACACCTCCGAATCGGAGGTGGACATCAAGATCACCGGGTATCAGTGGAAGTGGCAATACGAATATATCAATGAAGATTTCGGCTACTTTTCCAACCTGGCGACGCCACGTGACCAGATTGAGAACCGACAGGCCAAAGGTGAAAACTACCTTCTCGAGGTGGATAACCATCTGGTGATTCCGGTCGGGAAAAAGATTCGTTTTCTGGTAACGGCGAACGATGTTATCCACTCCTGGTGGGTGCCGGACTTTGGTGTCAAGAAAGATGCGATTCCAGGCTTCATCAACGAGACCTGGACCCGCGTCGACAAGCCCGGCATTTACCGCGGTCAGTGCACCGAACTTTGTGGCAAGGACCATGGCTTCATGCCGGTGGTTGTCGAGGCGGTTCCCGAGGAGGAATACAACACCTGGGTCGCGGAGAAGAAGGAAGCTGCCGAGCGCGAGCGCCAGTTGACCCAGAAAGACTGGACCATGGCCGAGCTGATGGAACGGGGCGAAAAAGCCTACCAGACCGCTTGTGCTGCCTGCCACCAGGCCGACGGCAGCGGTGCGCCACCGGCGTTCCCGGCGCTGAAGGGCAGTCCCATTGCAACCCAGGACATGGCGGCTCACATAGACATCGTTGTGAACGGCAAGTCCGGCACGGCCATGCAGGCTTTCGGCAACCAGCTGAGCGAAGTGGACCTGGCGGCGGTGATTACCTACGAGCGGAACGCCTGGGGTAACAACACCGGTGAAATGGTCACTCCGAAAGAAATTTTTGATTACAAGAACCAGCAGTAATCAACGCCAGATAACAGATATCACCAGCCACAATAAATGGCGGTAACGGGGGTTTTCATGAGTGCGGTTGCAGATACCCACGCCCAGGATCATCATCACGGCCCGGCAAAAGGCATCAGCCGCTGGCTGCTTACCACGAACCACAAGGATATCGGGACCATGTACCTGATATTCAGCTTCGCCATGTTCCTGTTGGGCGGGAGCATGGCCATGGTCATCCGGGCAGAACTCTTCCAGCCCGGGCTGCAAATCGTGCAGCCGGAATTCTTCAACCAGATGACCACGATGCATGGTCTGATCATGGTCTTTGGTGCGGTCATGCCAGCGTTTGTCGGCCTTGCCAACTGGATGCTGCCGTTGATGATTGGCGCCCCCGACATGGCGCTGCCCCGGATGAACAACTGGAGCTTCTGGCTGCTGCCCTGCGCCTTCCTGATTCTGGTTTCCACCCTGTTCATGGAAGGCGGCGGTCCCAACTTCGGCTGGACCTTCTACGCGCCCCTGTCCACAACCTACGGGCCGCCGAGCACGACCTTCTTCATTTTCGCGGTCCACATCATGGGTATCTCGTCGATCATGGGCGCGATCAACGTGATCGCCACCATCCTGAACCTCCGGGCGCCGGGCATGACCCTGATGAAGATGCCCCTGTTTGTCTGGACCTGGCTGATTACGGCGTTCCTGCTGATTGCGGTGATGCCGGTCCTGGCCGGTGTGGTGACCATGATGCTGATGGACATCAACTTCGGCACCAGCTTCTTTGACGCCTCCGGCGGCGGCGATCCGGTACTGTTCCAGCACGTGTTCTGGTTCTTCGGGCACCCCGAGGTATACATCATGATCCTCCCGGCCTTCGGGGCGGTCTCCCATATCATTCCGGCATTTTCCCGCAAACCCCTGTTTGGCTATGCCTCCATGGTCTATGCGGTCGGTGCCATTGCCCTGCTGTCTTTCGTGGTCTGGGCCCACCACATGTTCACCGTTGGCATTCCCATCGTTGGCCAGCTGTTCTTCATGTACGCCACCATGCTGATCGCGGTGCCCACCGGGGTGAAGGTGTTCAACTGGGTGGCCACCATGTTCCGGGGTTCTCTCACCTTTGAGGCGCCCATGCTGTTTGCCGTGGCCTTCGTGATCCTGTTCACCATTGGAGGTTTCTCCGGTCTGATGCTGGCCATCGCGCCGGCTGACTTCCAGTACCACGATACCTATTTCGTGGTTGCCCACTTCCACTATGTGCTGGTGCCGGGTGCCATCTTCGGGATCTTCGCTTCGGCTTACTTCTGGCTGCCCAAGTGGACCGGGCACATGTATGACGAAACCCTGGCCAAGACCCATTTCTGGCTGTCTTTTGTTGGCATGAACCTGGCGTTCTTCCCGATGCACTTCCTGGGACTGGCAGGCATGCCACGACGGATTCCGGATTACGCGCTGCAGTTCGCCGATTTCAACATGGTTTCCAGTGTCGGTGCATTCATGTTCGGTGCCACACAGCTGTTGTTCCTGTTTATCGTGGTCAAGTGCATCAGGGGTGGCAAAGAGGCGGCCGCCAAGCCCTGGGATGGTGCCGAAGGTCTTGAGTGGACCGTGCCCTCACCGGCGCCTTACCACACCTTCTCGACACCACCGGAAGTTAAGTAACCGGAGGCCGGCACCATGTCGAACCAGCAGGCAAACAAGGCAGGCGCATCCCGCAGCACCAACCGTGTTGTGGGTTGGTGCCTGGCCGGGGTAGTTGGCATGTTTGTCTTCGGCTTTGCCATGGTGCCTCTCTACAACGTGTTCTGTGAGATTACCGGGATAAACGGCAAAACCGGCGGGCGATACGAGTCCACCGAGGTGGCCGAAGCTGACATGAGCCGGACGGTAAAAGTTCAGTTTCTTGCGTCCAATGGCCCGGGAATGACCTGGAAGTTTCGCCCGGTTGTGCGCTCCGTGGAAGTGCATCCCGGAGAGCCGACGACGGTGAACTTCTATGCCGAGAACCCCACGGCCGAGCCGATGGTCGGGCAGGCGGTTCCCAGCCTTGCGCCCTCGGAAGGCACGCTCTACTTCCACAAGACCGAGTGCTTCTGCTTCAACCAGCAACCGCTTGAAGCCGGCGAAAGCACTGAAATGCCCCTGATTTTTATCGTCGATAAAGACCTGCCGGCGCACATCACGAAACTCACCCTGTCCTATACGCTTTACGATCAGGGCAAGCAGCCGGCGGTAACGCAAACTTCCCGGAAAGACACAACAACAAACGATAACGGATAAGCCATCGGAGACTGTCATGGCGGAAAACCAGACCTACTACGTTCCGGAACAGAGCAAGTGGCCCATCATTGCGACGGTTGGCCTCGGCGTGACCCTCTATGGGGTTGCGGCCATCATGGTCAACGGCAAGCAGGGCGAGAGCACCACCGGTGCCTGGATCATGTTCATGATTGGCGCCATCATCATGGCGTACATGTTGTTCGGCTGGTTCGGGAACGTCATCAAGGAAAGCCGGGCCGGGCTGTACAGTCCGCAGATGGATCGTTCTTTCCGCTGGGGCATGAGCTGGTTTATTTTCTCGGAAGTGATGTTCTTCGCCGCGTTTTTCGGGGCCCTGTTTTACGTTCGGGTTTTCGCTGTGCCCTGGCTGGGTGGCGAGGGCGACCGGGGTTCCTCCAACATGCTGTGGGAAGGCTTTCAGTCGAGCTGGCCTCTCATCAATAACCCTAGCCCGGAGGCCTACCCCGGACCCAAAGAGGTCATCAGTGCATGGGGCTTGCCGTTGATGAATACCATTCTGCTGGTGACATCTTCCTTCACGGTAACCGTGGCTCACCATGCCCTGAAGGCGGGCAATCGGGCGAAAACCAAGCTCTGGCTTGCCCTGACCATTGCGCTGGCCATCGTGTTCGTGTTTGTCCAGGGCTATGAGTACATGCACGCCTACCAGGACCTCGATTTGACTCTGCAATCCGGGATCTACGGCAGCACCTTCTTCATGCTGACAGGCTTCCACGGGGCACATGTGATTCTCGGGTCTCTGATGCTGATCATCATGCTGATTCGCATAAACAAAGGCCACTTCACGGCCGATAATCACTTCGGGTTTGAAGCGGCGGCCTGGTACTGGCACTTTGTGGACGTGGTGTGGCTTGGTCTCTTTGTCTTTGTCTACATTCTCTGAAAAAGGTTGATCAGGGCGTCGGGTTCAATGTCAGGGCGCCCTGCCACAGAGCAATCAGAATGACCGCCAGGAGCAGTATGCTGAGTGTGACCCGAACCGCCAGGGAGTTCACCACCCGGTTGGTTTTGCCGCCATCCTTGATGAGAAAGAACAGGCCACTGAACAGACTCACCACGACGGCAAGCATCAGAAAAACGATAAAGCCCTTGAGCATGGGAGTTCCTGTTTTTGTAGGTGCAGTGAATGTACGGGCAGGAACAGGTTCCAGACCCGTTGAGGTCACTATAGCAGAGCATGTCTGATTCGCAGGGCCAACACCGTCAATGGCACTTTGACTGGCGATTGCTGGTGTTCAGCGGCGTCTTCCTGCCCATACTTATTGGCCTCGGTGTCTGGCAGCTGAATCGGGCGGAAGAAAAGCAGCTTCTGCTGAACCAGTGGCAGCAGGAAGCGGAAAACCGGGCCTGGCAGGACATGGAGTCCGGTGATCTGACCCGTGGTCGGCCTCTGACACTGACCGGGATGTACGGAAGCCGAAACTGGCTGCTGGATAACCGGACCCGTGATGGCATCCCGGGTTATGAAGTCCTGACAGAGTTTCGTCCTCTGGAAGGGCCGCCGGTTGTGGTTAATCGCGGTTGGGTCCAGGCGCCGCGAACCCGGGATCAGCTCCCGCAGCTGGAAACGCCGGAAGGGATTTTTACCCTGGAAGGTCGACTCAGTGACTATCCGGTGCCGCCGGTGCTGGTGGATCAGCCAGAGGCAGGCGGTCCGTGGCCCCGGCGGGTACAGAGTCTGTCCGGAGAGGCCGCACGAAAGGAGATTCCGGATCTTCCCGACAAAATAGTAAGGCTTTCCGGCAATCGCCAGCCGGGCGCTTACCGGGCGGATTGGGAACCGGACCTGATGGGGCCACAAACCCATTACGGATATGCCACGCAATGGTTTGCGCTGGCCGTGGCGCTGACTATATTGACTATAGTGGCGAGTTACCGAAAGACAGGAGCCAATAATGACAATGACAATGGCTAACCGGATATCCGACCAGGAACACAACGAAGGGCCAACCCCGGAACAGGTGCGTCGCGGCCGTCGCACGGCATTCCTCCTGTTTGCGCTGGGTTTTGGCCCGATGATTGTTGCAACCATCATGTTTTATACCGGCTGGCTGAACCCGGCCGGCCACACCAATAACGGCGTTTTGCTCCAGCCAGTGGCCCCGGTTTCAACGCTCAATCTCGAAACGGCTTCCGGTACTCCGCTGGCAGAACGCTTTGGCCCGGAAAAAATCGATCCGGACTGGCTCATGATTGTGGCTGCCGGCCAATGTGGCAGTCAGTGCGAAGAGCTGCTCTATCTGGCCAGGCAGGTGAATATCGCCCTTGGCAAGAACGCCAACCGGGTCTCCCGGGCTGCCGCACTGGGTAGTGTGCCCTCCGATCTGCAGGCGCGTTGGTCCTCCGAATACAGCTCCATGGAGCGCCTTGTGCCTGCGGCGGGTGCCCGGCCGGACTGGCCAGCCGGTATCAATCCGGAAGCGGAGCCGCGCATCCTGCTGGTTGATCCGTTCGGTAATGTGATGATGCATTACGGTTCCGAGCATACTGGTAAGGATATGCTGGAGGACCTGAAACACCTGCTCAAACTGTCGCAGATCGGTTAATGGCCAGAGCGGAGAGTCAGCCTTGAATCAGTCATCTGTTTCCCCAACTACGGCAGCCCACAAGATGGCAAAGTGGGCAACCTTTGCCGTTTTGCTGGCGGTTGTCGTGATCATGCTGGGTGCCTGGACCCGCCTGGTGCACGCAGGGCTGGGGTGTCCTGACTGGCCCGGGTGCTATGGTTTTCTCACGGTGCCCCAGAGCGAATCGAACATTGCCATAGCGAATGCCCGTTTTCCCGATACGCCGGTGGATGTGCAAAAAGGCTGGCCCGAAATGATCCACCGTTACGCCGCCGGCACCCTGGGGCTGGTGGTGTTCGGCCTGGCGGCCTACGCGGTTCGTAACCGGCGCCAGGGTGTTCCGGTAAAGCTGCCTTTGTTTATCGCCGGTTTCATCATTCTTCAGGGCGCTTTCGGCATGTGGACGGTGACCCTGAAACTGTGGCCCCAGGTGGTGGCGCTGCACCTGCTTGGCGGCTTTACCACCCTGAGTCTCCTGACGCTGCTGGCCCTCCGGTTGCGACGTCAGGCCAGACGGACAGGGGATCGGGAGCCCCCGCCATCCAATGCCCTGTCCGGTTTCCGGCCCTGGCTCTATGGCGGGCTGCTGTTAGTGGTGATGCAGATTGCCCTGGGGGCCTGGACAGCGGCCAACTACGCGGCCGTTGCCTGTACCGATCTGCCCACCTGTCAGGGCCAGTGGTGGCCTGAGGGCATGGATTTCCGGCACGGCTTTGACGTGACCCAGCATGTGGGCCCGAACTACCTGGGTGGCCAGCTGACGGCGGATGGCCGGGTGGCCATTCATGTCACTCACAGACTCGGTGCCATGCTGGTGCTGGTCTATTTCGCCGCATTACTGGCGTTGATGTGGCGTCGACGTGGTGATTCCGGCCTGGATAACGCCATCCGGCTGGTGGCGGTCCTGCTGGGTGTTCAGATCCTGTTGGGTCTGGCCAACGTAATTTTCCATATTCCCCTGTCCATCGCCGTGGCCCACAACGCCATGGGCGCAGGTCTGCTGTTGTCAGTCATTCACCTGATCTGGCGGCATCAGCTGTTACTCGAACCACATAGCATCCCGGCAACACACACAACAACAATGAACCAGGAGGTTACGGCATGAGCGAGCAAGTGGAAGCACTGCCGGCCCAGGCAATTGCGAGCGACTCCAGAACAACCATTTCCTGGCGTGACTACCTGGAGCTGACCAAGCCCAGGGTTGTCGCGCTGATGATCCTCACATCGGTTATCGGGATGCTGCTGGCGGCGCCAGGCGTGCCCGGTTGGGGCGTCTTGGTCTGGGGCAATCTGGGTATCGCCCTGCTGGCCGGCGCGGCTGCAGTGGTCAACCATGTGGTAGACCAGAAAATTGACACCGTCATGGCTCGCACCCGCAAGCGCCCGGTGGCCACAGGCAAGATCTCGCCTGTGGATGCGATCCTGTTCGCAACGATACTCGCGTGTGTTGGTATGGCCGTGCTTATGTGGCAGGTGAATCACCTCACTGCCTGGCTGACCCTCGCCTCCCTGGTGGGTTACGCCGGTGTCTATACCCTGTTCCTCAAGCGTGCTACGCCCCAGAACATCACCATCGGTGGTCTTGCCGGAGCCATGCCACCGCTGTTGGGGTGGACCGCTGTGACCGGCCAGGTTGAGGGCCACGCTCTGCTGCTGGTGCTGATCATTTTTGCCTGGACCCCGCCGCATTTCTGGGCTCTGGCTATCCATCGCAAGGAAGAGTACGCCAAGGCGGGCATTCCCATGCTGCCGGTCACTCATGGCAACAAGTTCACCGAGCTGCACATCCTGCTCTACACCCTGATGTTGCTGGCGGTCAGTCTGCTACCTTTTGTCACAGGCATGTCCGGCGGTATCTACCTGGTGGGCGCCCTGGCCCTTGGCCTGCGCTTTCTGCAGTATGCGGTAAGGCTGTTGAAGGGTGACGATCGGCGGGTGGCCCTGAATACCTTCAAGTATTCCATCACTTACCTCATGGCCCTGTTTGTGGTATTGCTTGTGGATCATTTTGTATTCTTCTGAGTCAGACATTGTGCTGACGCAGGCGGGGATGGCTTTCCGAAACACGCTGTAAATACGTCCGTGTACGCCCGGCTACGCCATCCATGGCTCCGCACGGTTTCGGAAAGCCATCCCCGTCTGCTTATCTGATCAACGAAGTGGACCACCCATGAAAAGCTCCAGCTCTATTCGCCTTACCCTGTTCTGCCTTCTGCTAATCGTTGTTCTGATCTTTGGACTGGTTGTTGGACGGCAGGTATTTCTGGTGGGTAACCAGGAACCGATTCCGGCGCCGGAGCTGACGGAGTTCAATACGTATGTCTATGATCAGCCTCGTCAATTGGCAGAGTTCACGCTGACGGATGAGAACGGTGAAACGGTCACGCGGGAGAGTCTGAGGGGTCGCTGGACCATTGCATTCGTGGGCTACACCAATTGCCCGGATATCTGCCCGGCAGCCATGGCCAATTTGCGCCAGACCGACAAGCTGCTGTCCAAGGAATTGCCCCAGCCTGACTATCTGCTGGTCAGCGCTGACCCGGAGCACGATACGCCGGAGAAACTCAAAGCCTACACGGACTTCTTCGGTGAACATTTCCATGGTCTGACCGGAGATCTGGACACCTTGCGGGAACTGGCCAAAAGCCTGAACGCGGTGTTTGTCCATCGTGAGGTGGATGGCGAGCTGCTGGTGGATCACAGCGGCCATTTTGCGCTGCTGAACCCCGACGGCGAACTTGCTGCTGTGATCCAGCCGCCCCATAATCCGCACAACCTGGCCGAGGCCTTTGAGCGGATTTACCAGTGGGCAAAGGCCAATCGTGAGCGGGTGAGCTCCTGACGCTTCAGAAACCCGGAATCCGATGCTCCCTATTGATGCCATTCTTCCAGACCTGAAAGCGGCCCTGGAACGCACGACTACCTTACTTCTGCAGGCTCCGCCCGGTGCCGGTAAAACCACCCGTGTGCCTGCCGCCCTTCTGGATGCGCCCTGGCGCGGTGACGGCAAGATCCTGATGCTGGAGCCCCGTCGGCTTGCAGCTCGCTCTGCCGCCCGGTTCATGGCCCGGCAACTCAATGAACAGCCCGGACAGACGGTAGGCTATCGCACAAGGCTGGATACCCGTGTGTCTGCGGCCACCCGGATCGAAGTCGTGACCGAAGGCATCCTGACCCGGCTGATCCAGGCGGATCCGATGCTGGAGGAGTACGCGGCGGTCATCTTTGATGAGTTCCATGAGCGCTCTTTGCAGGCGGATCTGGGCCTGGCCCTGGTGCGGGAATCGCAGCAGGCGTTGCGGGAGGATCTGCGGTTGCTGGTGATGTCCGCAACCCTGGATACCGGGCCGATTGCGCAAGTGCTTGGAGACGTTCCCGTAATAACCAGTGAAGGACGGGCGTTTCCGGTCGATGTTCATTACCGGCCGTTGCCGCGCAGTGGCCGCATGGTGGATCAGGTTACCGCTGTGGTTCGGGAGGCATTGGCTGATCAAAGCGGCTCACTGCTGGTGTTTCTGCCCGGTGTGGGTGAGATACGTCGGGTTGAGCAACAGCTCCGTGCAAACCTGCCGGACCGGGTGATGCTTGCTCCACTATACGGCAATCTGAAATCGGAGCAGCAGGACCAGGCAATCTCGCCGGCTCCCGAAGGCCAGCGCAAGGTGGTGTTGGCTACGGCTATTGCCGAAACCAGTCTGACCATTGAAGGGGTTCGGGTTGTTATCGATTGCGGTCAGCAGCGTCGGGCCGTTTTTGATCCCAACAGTGGCATGACCCGCCTGGTCACTGGCCGGGTATCCAGGGCTTCTGCGGAACAGCGTAAAGGCCGGGCCGGCCGGATGGAGCCCGGGGTCTGTTATCGATTGTGGAGCGAATCGGAACAGTTCGGATTGGCCGATTACACGCCGCCCGAAATTCTGGAGGCCGATCTGGCACCCTTGGTGCTGGAATTAGCCCAGTGGGGCGCGCGGGAAGCCGATGCCGTCGCCTGGATTGATAAGCCCCCTGCCGCCCATTGGAGGCAGGCTGTGGCCCTCCTGCGGTGGCTCGATCTG
>Ga0208030_1001853_pt1 | contig 11289 bp, 12 predicted proteins | sample MalvirDeepMed_M9_FD_184246 | JGI IMG/M metagenome (GOLD analysis project Ga0208030, IMG submission 184246) | Marine viral communities from the Global Malaspina Expedition - Malaspina viral metaG DeepMed_M9 (SPAdes) (version 2) | ecosystem: Environmental > Aquatic > Marine > Oceanic | place...
AAATGTCTCTATGCTGATATCTTCCCTCAATACCAGCCTCATTAAAACTGGATGTGTTCCATCTTCCGATATAAATATATCGTCAAAATGCATCTCAGAACTTGACATTTCTTCAAAGATTTTATTAATATTTTCTGTAAAGACCATTGTGAGCGATTGCATTCGGCGTTTCCACTCTGTGAAAATCTGCTCTGCCTCATCATCAAACAATTCACCAATCCAGAAGTCGCCTCTTGCTATAAAATTTGCAACAAGAAAGCCGAAGACATCTTTCCCCTTCTTTTTGGCAATCTTGTCAAAGAAGAAACGGTCTTTCCTATTATTATAGACCTTTACAGATGACTTCGTTTTCCCATTAAACTTAAAATAGTCATAGGAATCTCTAGTAAAATGTAGTTTCAGTCCTAAATAAATACAGAAGGCATCATACCCTTTCATATGGGTAGTCTTGCCCCTCTTGGGAGAAGATTGGAATCTTGCCCCTCGGTCTGAAGTTTTTCGATTATCGGTTGTGTTAAAAATTTTGCTGCTACCTGTGGTTCAATATTATACTTATCACACAATAATATAATGGCTTCGATATATCCACCGCCATTCGTTTTCACATAGTCTTCAACATCGGCAGAAAATTTGTTGGAGTCCTCAAAAATCATAGTTCTTTCCTTACATAAATAATGATATCATAATTTACATACGATACAAGATTATTTATACATAATAGGTAAACAATTCTCAAGGAGTTTAGATAATGTCGCACACAGAACCTGATAATGTTACCATAGGTCCTTCGCCGGAAGCAGCCACTATAATAACTCATAGTCAAGATACTGGATGGGGTCCAACTGGACACTTCCAATTGATAGGAATAGCCTTTGATAATGATGGTAATACTTGGGCAAATGTAACAGAAACTAAGGGTCTTCCTGTTAGGATGGACACTTCAGATAAGCATACTTTTGGTAATTATGTTGCAGACATGTGGGCTTGTGTCGGAACTGCCGCTGGTGCTTCGGCAATGAATGTGGATATTGTCAGTAGTGCAGGACTTACGGTAAATGCAATCGTTGAAGACCTTATTGTTGGTATCACTTCAAATCTGCCATTCGCACAAATTGGTGTGTATGGAACGGGTGGAACTGCTGTCGGTATGACAGGTTCTGTTTATATTATTGGTGCGACAGGTGACATGTACCAACACCAAGGTATTGCTGTATTCGGTACTGGTGGTTCTGCTCTTGGTGGTGATGTGGGTGTTACTGGTTATGTTGGTATTGACCCAAGTAGTAATATTGGTGTATATGGAACAGGTGGTTCTGCTCTTGGTGGTGATATAGGTGTTACTGGTTATGTTGGAATCGACTCAACATCTCTCGTAGGAATTAGTGGTGGTATTACAATTGGTACGAGCATTGCACTTACCGTAACAGTAGCAGATGGTCTTACACACGGTGGAATTAGTGGTGGGTTGTTGCTTGCGGGTGGACAAGGAGTATCTTTAGGTATACACGGACTTTCAAGTGGTGTAAGAGTTCTTGCACTAAGTACAGGTTCAACTGCTGAATATGTTTATGTTGGCGGGGGTACATCTGGTGGATTAACTGGTACTGGTTATCCATTAAGAGAAATGGACGATGTGTTTATAGAAATCGATAACTTAAGTAAGGTTTGTATTGTAGCAGATAACGCAGACGCTAAAATTAGATATATTGGTAGTTAATAAATGGGACGGCATCAGGCTAAAAAAGCACTTAAGTATATGCTCCATGAAGGACTAACTGCTGGCCGGGATGCTGGTGGTCATCTTCACACTCAAAGAATTCAGAAAAAAATTACCCCCACAAAAGATTGTTGTGTCAACCGAGAAAATCCACACAGAAAATTACCAACTTCTAGTGCTTTAGTTGTAGGGTTTGATGCCAAAGGAAATTTTCAAGGTACGATTCCACATGGATTTACTCACGGGTACTGGACAACGACATTAAGACCTTACGGAGATGCCGAAGACCACGCTGGTTCGAGTGGTAGTGCTGGTTATGTTGCAAGAACACTGATGGAGTTCGATTTAGATGAAACGGGCATAACTTCCAGTGATACATTAGTATCTGCTGTTTTTTCTTTCTTCGTCTATAAATCAGATACTATTCCAGATGGTAACAAATATCTTTTTGACTTTCACCGTGTTCATCCAGGCCTGACTGCTAATACTATAGGACGAACCTCTGCCACTGCGGTAGACGCTATTGATACAACTGGCTACACCACTAGCGATGCGGACGCTTCGTTTACGATATCGATACCAACCTCTGCTGGTGGTTTAGGTGGCACGGCTGTTACAATTTTACTTGATGAAGACAAAGATGATATCAATCAAGCAACGGCAGCGGCTAACACAATCACAATTGGCACCTTTGACGCATCTGAAAACGATGACCAGGTCGCAGATTTTATTATCAATGCTATTAATGGGGTGGCCGCTGGTCGCTTCGTATATGCATCATCGGGAAATGGTCAAGCAGGCCACAACTTGGGTATTACTGCAAAACAAGGTTCAAGTGGTACTAAAATTACACTTACAGTGGATAATGCAGGTACATCTGGTAATATTAGTTCTGCACTATCCAGCACTGAAAGCCCAGGCACGGACATAGTTGATGAGGCAAACTTTACTGGTGGTGCCAGATTACCAGATAACTTTAATGAAAACGCAACTTGGTATGAATATAATCATAGCGGTACAGGATTAAGTGGTCCTGGACACGGAGAAGGTGGACCAACTGGAAGTCGTGGTTTCCTTGCAACTGATGGTACTACACACGGAAACAATCGTTGGGAATATCAGGGGCTTGGTTGGACTGGTGCCACCGCAGAACACACTGGTGATGATGTTGGTGGTGCTACTCAGTGGAATGATTATAGCGGTGGTGTGTCTGGTTCAAACCAAATTGAAATATTAACTGATAACATATACAGTTATGGATTTACCGCAGACAAAACAAATATTAAAGCGGGCAACAAACTTGATGTAGACTTTTTGGCGGCGGTAAAAGATGCAATTGCTAATTACGACAACAAACTAAGATTTATGATAAAACTTAGAAATGACCACGAATATGATTACTCTACTACAATAGCATTTATGGCAATACAGGGATCAGAACAAGGTTTAGCAGATTCGGTAGATCATACTCAAAAAGGTGCCCCCGAGTATAGCCCAAGCCTCAGGGTTGAGTACTTAAGATGATTGTTCTTTTCTAAATCTTTCTTTAGCAATTTTTGCTATTTCATTAGCAAGTTCTGTGCCTTCTAAACCACTATCTGCTAATTCTAAAGCAACTTCTTGACGAAGTTGTCTTTTTCTTTCACAACTAGGACAACCCTTTTTTCCCTCACCCTGCTGCTCTTCACTTATTATTTTTTTAATCCGTTCGTCTTCAAACCAAAGTTTACGAAATCTAGTATTAAACTTTACATCTTTGAAATTTGCTTCTAAACCTTCTGCTTTTAGTTTATCAACAATTTCTTGCCGGACTTTTGTTTTAGTTTCACAACTAGGGCAAGGCTTTTCATTATTCTTTTTTTGTTCTTCTGGTGACATCTCTGGCTTGATAAGATTTTTTGTTGAGAGAATATCATCACCAAGAATTAGTTCAATTGTTCTTTTTCTTGTTTCTTGTACATCATCTGATTCTGTCGATGGTTCATAATCACTAAACCCTGGCATTTTTCGTGGACAAGAAAGATAAGGATGGTCTAGTTTTGTGTACTCTTGCTCTGTTCCATTCAACCAACTAGTTGCCTTGTCACCACATCCACATTCATTACATAAAAATTTACCCATCTTTACTTCGGAAGGACGAAGAGCAGGACACACAGCAATGTCATCACCATTACCAAAGCAACCAAGAAGTCTAATGTCCTTTGTGGTCACATCAATCTTTTTACTACCAACGCCTTTAGACCATTTAGACTTTACATAATTTGAAATCATACTTAGGTTCATAGCCATCCATTCTCCTCATAAAAAGTTTTAATGTCTTCGTACAATCCTTTGACATAAGAAAAAGGTTTCTTTACAAATATCTGATTAGTTCCATCCTCATTAGCAATCATAATTACAATATTCTCAATCTTCATTCCAGTTTTCTCTTGGAACATAAGAGCATATGCAGTTGCTTGGTGAAAGTAATTTTCAATCCAATCTTCTCTTTTTGATTTAGTACTTCCCTTGAAGTCAATAATTGAAAGTTCGCCATCGAATTCGGCGACACAATCTACCCTACCAGCCACGCCTACATTCTCCGACCACAATGGCACTTCTTGCACATATACATTGTCGATGCGATTTAATTCTGGCTTTAATTGGTTGAAGAGTTCTACGGCGATTGGTATCTTATCGCCCCAAAGAGAATTATTGTTGTTTAGATAATGTTCGACCAGTTCGTGTAGTTGATTGCCTCTTGACAAACATCTGATTGATTCTTTTTTGTTTTCGGGGTTTTCGCGCCACTCTTTGAAGAACTCACGCTTGCTCCAACCAGTAACGGTCGTAACACTTGGAAGCCATGTGCCATTTGGCGTTTTGTAATATCGAACCCCCTCCCGTTCGTGTACTTTAAGGGAGTCAAAGTTTGAATCTAATTCAATGTGCCTAAATGTCTTGGTGTCTATCATAATTTACTATATTATACCTCACTGTATCACAAAGTCAATCTTTTTTTGCAAAGTAGGAATTTTTATCTGCCACCCTATATTTATATCTAATAAATACTGTGCCAACAGATTAAAAGAGAACTTTAAGATTCTTTATAGACCACTAAAACGGGGAGCCACCCCGTTTTTTATTTAACCTGTTTCCAAGCGAAGTCTGCCATCTTTAATAAGCCAGCACGATTTTTATTAATCGTAGCAATGAATCTTTTCCTGTTATTATCATTCAGCGAATCAGCAACCTGAATAAGAAGATTGGCAGTTTGAACATCAACCAATTCGCCGTGAATCTTTTCGGCTGTGTGAGATGATGCTATGGTATAAATCTCTCCAAATGGAGTTCCGCGTACATCCTGTTCTTTTCTTCTTCTTAAACTTGCTCTGCCTTCGGGACTCTTGAGATAATCTTCACGACCTTTAGATATCTTGCTGGATTGGCCAGAAATGTTGAGTCCTCTACCGACTTCATCCAGTTCAACGGATTCAAAGTTTAGACTCTTGAGAAGAGATTTGTTGAATTTCTTCTTTGCTTGCTCAACTGGTCCTTGATTTGATACTCTACCACTCTTGAGCATCCATACATGACCATCATATTCAAAGTAAGATTTGCCCATCCAATCGCCAAGTTTCTTGCCCTTTGATTGTATTTCTTTGAAGGTTGGCATACTATATGAAGGTAGTCCTTCATCCAGTTCAACGGATTCTTTGATACCATCGAGATAGGGATTTCGGTTCACATCTCTTTCGAATTTCTTACGACTTCTTTCATCTTTAAAATGAATTCTCACAGTGTACTTTTTATATTCACCAGTAACACCCCTTGTTCCAGTCAATCCTTTGTGCATCGCCTGTTGTGCCTCACTCATAAATTGTTCATATTCTTTTTTATCTTTACATTGATAAACCACTTCGTTCGCGGAGATAATCTTTGCCTCATCCAGTTCAACGGATTCTTCTCGATATCCGCCACCACCACCCTTCTTCGATGGCCATTTTGCCCCAATTGGTTTGCTAGTAATGCCGATGAAAAGGTCTTCTCTGCCCAGTTTAGGATTATCCTTTCTCATCTGTTTAACTTTTTTGAGCATCTGTTTTTTATTACCCTTTTCCGTTACTTTACCTTTGTAAACGATTGAGTAATATGTTGATGGTTTAAATCCCTCATCCAGTTCAACAGACTCCTTTAGTCTCTTTTTGAATTCTGGAGAGTCAGCATTATAGAACCTGTCTGCTTTTGTATCATAGTAGAACATTCTGCCTTTTACTTGAGTGCTTGTATATGGGCCCTCAAATCCTTGCTTCGTTCTATCTGGATATTTTTTATTTTGCTTTGCAGTTAGGTGAATATCCTGCCACCGTTTGCCGCCCTCATCCAGTTCAACGGATTCAGTAACAAGGTTGTTGTTCCTTGCAAACTTCTGTGCTTTAGCAACATTTATATGTGTTCCCATATAACTGAAGATTTTTCTAGAACCACGGTCAGGGTTGCTGATGATTGCCATTAGAACATTATCTTCGCCCCTTTGTATGCCGCGTTTTATAGGAATCACAACAAACTTACTATTCCCTCCAAGCACGGAGTCAGCAGACCAAGCAAACTCTGATTTCTTCGTTTGTAGAATGTGCTTCTTTACTTCTGGACTTGGGGGCACAGAAAAGTGACGAACAGACTTCTCAATCAGTTCAACGGATTCGTCTATAAAGAAGTTTGTAAACTTAGGTATAATCTGCTTCTTGTATTTTTTCTCAACATACGTCTTTGCTTTTTCAACTTCTCTCTTTGGACCATTAAAACTTACATCAAATCCGTCGCCGTCTGAACCGCTCCCACTATAAACTCTTTTAAATCTCTTGCGTAGGTCGCCTAATATTGCATCGCCTTCTTTGCTTGATTTATCTACATCAAACTGAAAACCAAGAACCCACTCTTCTGCTTCTGTAAGTACTTCTTCCATTGCTAACTTGGTAGCAGTAGCGTACATTACTTCCTTCCACCTTGCACCATATCTCTCAACGAATTCTTCTTTCTTCTTCTTGAGAGATTTAACAATTTCCTCCTTTTTTGCTACTTGGGCAGGAGTCATTTTTGGTTGTTCGGATTCGGTGAATAGTTTTAATTCAGTAAATGTTTTCATTAGAGTTCTGCCCTTGTAATGTTGAGTAATTTTTCAATTTGAAGGTTGCATTGTGCTTCTCTTTGACCTCCTGGCCAATAAAGATAATCTTTTTCTTTATTTTTGCGAAGATTTACAAGAAGAGGCACCACAACCTTCTCTACTTCTGTCATTTGTGCTTTGAGCAGTTCATCATATTGTTCTTTTACTTGAGTTGCGCCATCACAAGTGGAGTTCATTGCTAAGATTTGTGCTAATTTGTTTTGGATGTCAAGAAGTTCATCAACAGAAGTAGTTGCGGCATCATCTCCCAATAAACTACCTAATTCATTTTCATCAGCAGCCGTAAAGCCAAAATCAAACGCTGAACTTGTGTATTCTTCTGGAATGTCGTGTTGGAAATCGTTGTCTGTCATTGTGTTTTATATCTCCCACCAGTTCGGTCTGAGGCCCTATCTAGGTTTTCGTGATATCTCTTTGGAAGAATTTTCTTCGTATTATTTAGGATTTCTCTAAAGGCAGGGTGTGGTTTTAAAGTTGTATCATAACCACCAACAGGTGCAGTCGAGTGATGTCTATAAATATTTCCTTTTTTTGCGCCGCAATGTGGACACTTTTTATTAACAGGCACCAAACAATCTTTGACTGTTTTAAACTCTTCCCATATCTTTTCACACCCCTTACAGGCATATTCGTAATTTGGCATATAATATTTCCTTCTTATTATGTATTATATAGGAAGGTTTTAATTCATCAATTTTTATACATATATTAGTGAGTGAAAACCACACATATCGAATTAATAAACGACGACGCCTTAACGGCATCGTCGTTTTTTGCTGACTGTCGAGCCAGTGTAACCAGTCGTTACGCTGTTCATTAGGAATTTCGCTACCTTTCGACCGTCATTCATAGTAGGCATCCCTCCGACCAAAATCGGAGGGTTGTCTTTATTTATACTATTTGCTGTTTCTTATTTCGTTGTTGGCCACTTATCGAACGATTTATCCCAAGGTCCGTGATGTCCAAATCCACCGAATTGATTTCGTGTTGCTTCTCTTGGAGTGTACTTTACTGCATTTTCTACCTTAAATGATTTATAGAATTTCTTTATGCTCCATCTACCACTTTCACCAATATTTGTATCGTATACCTTTCCCTTATCTTCTATCCAAGCGTGAGGAAATGTTTGTCCTAAACCGTTTGTCACTATACCGTGTACCACTTTGTGTGTTCCGCCCTTGTGGTGTTCTATGTTCCAATCATTTGCCCATTTGAAACAATCACCACATACCATTGATTCTACTAGTTCCGTCCATTCACGGAACTGTGCCATCGTGCGTCCAATTTCTGTTCTTCCTCCACCTATATTAGATGGGTCTGCACTTCCACCGTCTACCCAAAGACCAACATCATATGCATTATCAAGTCTTCCTGCCAGTTTGGTGGTTGCTAATTCACCAGACTTGATGGAACCTTTGCCCTCACCATATTCCCACAACTCAAGACTTTTGATTCCTTTTGTCCAGTCTTTCTTCTTATCAATCTGTTTTGCCACTTGGTGAATTGTTTGGATATCATATCCACCAATAGATGCATATTTACCAAGGACAATGCGACACCAACCCTTCTTCATTGCAAGGTATTCTATGGAGGAATCTCTGTCATAGGGTGTACCAGCGATAAGTTGTTCTAAATATTCCTTTGCCTCTTTTTTTGGGTTGGGCGCACCAAATGAAGAATCAAACCGTACTTCCAAAACATCTAATACTTCTTTTTCTCTTATACCAAACTTGGATAGGTTCTTTACAATATATTGAACATGGTATGGTTTCATACCCTTCCATACTATTATCTTTCCTGATTTGTGTACAAATCCCTTTTCATCTCTTCCACCACCATGTCCACCAGCAGCAACCGCTCTTCCTAGTTTTGCTTTTATTTTTACTGGTGCTTCTGTTAATTCTGTTTCTTCTGCTAAAGATTTAAGTTGTTGAGCAATTGTCGATAATTTTAATTCTATCATATTTGCAGGGATTTTCGTCCTTTTATGGTCATTCCAGAGTGCTGCCACTTCTCTTGTGCTACCTGCTCCAATTATTGGAAGTTTTAATTTACCCGAAGCCATTGCTGTTATGACTGCAAGAATAAACTTGAGTGGGTCATCATGTTTTTTAACTAACTGCATAAGACGAGGAATCTTTTCAAAAGAGGAAGGGTATATCTTCTCCTGTTTTGCAGGGATATAGTCTTTTCTTTCAAGATGTTGTTTAAATGATTTCATTTTATCTCCAAGGCTCACAAGATAGTTTTAGTGAAGATGCCATTGCTTGTGATTCTTGCTTGAATCTTATTTTTAATATTGACATATCACCTGCTGATACACCAACCGAATCGTTACCCACTGCTTGTATTGCAATTCTCTCAGTTGCCAGTACAGTTGCTTTGTCATTTGCAAGTGGGTCAGAAATGCTCGCAGTAAATGGTCCTCTTCCATGACCCGTTACTTTAATATATCTAGGAAGAACTGGTTTTGCATCCATACATTCATCCATAATAAAGTTACGAAGTTGCTCTTGTTTCATAGAAGATAGTTTTGTTAACAATTGATTACGAAGAGCGTTGAGCATCATATCTCTTGCTTGATTTGCGGGTGCTGTAAGTTTACTGTTTGCTCTAATTTCTTTTTTTCTTGCAGAGGAGGATAAACTTAAATTAAATTTATTAGCAAAATCCTCTTGTGCTTGTTTGTGAGTTCCAGATAAATCTATTCCTAAAATTCTACCAAATGTGCCTGAGCCTGGATTCTTAAATCCAATATCACCCTTACCCTTTGTAGATTTTGCAGACAATCCCAAGAATTGACCATCAGAGAATAGTGCAAGCACATCTGTTGGATTCTTTCTTGAATCAACTTCATAACCAACCGCTCTAGAGAGAACACCCTTTCTTGCAGTCCACCAAGTGCGGGTAATCTTTCCTCTGTATCCATTAGAAGCCGCCCATCTCTCAACTTCTTCCGCCATTACCCATGCTCGTTCGCTTTGTTGTTCAAACTCATCATCGTCTGTTATAGAAGATTTTAAATCATAAGTTTTCTTAACATTTCTGCCGTCATATACTTTACTCCAATCATTATCAACAAGATACCAAGCGAGCAGTATCTCATTAATATCTGCACTAGCAGTCAAGTCTCTTTCAACAACAAAATGTTTAAACGATTTCAATTGTCTTCTTCTCTTTCTTTTTCCATTTTGTTAAATGATTTTTCTAAATTCTTTTTTGTGTTTTCAACACCAATATCATCAACATCAAATTCTATTCCTTTTGTTGGATCACCTATTGCCCAGTCACCTTCTACTTCTTTGTCTTTCAATACATTTTCATCTTCATCAGGTTTTACCTGAGATGGATATTGCCTCATTGCCCAGTTTTTAAAAGATTGTGGTTTCATTCGTCTTTCCACCAGACTCTATCTTCACCCTTTGAGTTGATTCTCTTAGCAAGTGCTTTCAATGTTCGATTCTTGAGTGCATATTTGGTGAGGCGACTATTGAGAATCAACACATGTAAATTACCGTCAGACACATCGCTCGGTGAGCCAAATTCATCTGAATTGAAAAAGTTTATCATTCCCTTTGCATAATCTCCATCAAACTTCTTACCAGTCATCGCATATACCACTGGTTCGTGTAGAGCATCCTCCGTGTCCCATGCCCACATCTTGCCTTTCATGTCTACAACGAATCTCAACTCTTTGAAATTTGACTTCTTCATCAATGCTCTCATCTCTGGTTCGGTCGGATTCTCTAGACCACGAAAGTCTTCCCATTTTGCACCTTTGTATGGTGCTATAGAACTGAGTTTAGCGGCTTTCTCTGTGATATGTTGCTTGAATGATTTCATTATTTGCCCCGTGGATGTCGAGGTACTACTGCACCGCTTCTCCTACGAACTGTAACCTTTGGATATAACTCAAACCCTTTTCTGATTAGTGACATAACCGACATTTGTAGACCTTCTGGAGTCTCTATATCACCTAAGGTCGCCATTTTGTTATCATACCTATATCCCAACTTAGGAGCATATCGTTTTACTAACTTCTGATATAAGTTAAGTCTACTACCAATCTCATTGTCTTTAGTTTTTACTCCTATCACTCTTATGATATCTGGTTTGTTTTTCTTAACATATTCTTGCACAACATCCAATACCGTAGCAAAGATTCTCATTGCATCACCTCCACCTGATATATCTGCTCTCATATCTGTTCGTGGGAGCATAGGACTAATATCTGATATCGCTTTCCCAAGTTTATCACTGGGGTCTTGAACAGCAAAATGCATCTCCATATATCTACCCTGATTTCGTGGAATTGGTGGGAGCAGTTGCTTGGGACCAATAATGTCCCATTCGTATATGTGTACCTCAACCTTTCTCTTATCAACAGTTTCAAACGCATACTTCT
>Ga0208030_1001856_pt1 | contig 11275 bp, 14 predicted proteins | sample MalvirDeepMed_M9_FD_184246 | JGI IMG/M metagenome (GOLD analysis project Ga0208030, IMG submission 184246) | Marine viral communities from the Global Malaspina Expedition - Malaspina viral metaG DeepMed_M9 (SPAdes) (version 2) | ecosystem: Environmental > Aquatic > Marine > Oceanic | place...
GAGTGGTAAGGTTGTTAATGAGAAGGGTAAGGAAGTAAAAATTAAAGATGAGATTCTAAAAGAATATAACGCTTTCATGAAGATGAACTTTTTATGGATGTCCAACGCAGGTGTTGAAGTTAGAATTTTTAGTAAAAGTAGGATGGGAAGTAGGTATGTTCCTATTTGGCAAGGGAAATACAAGAACACAGAAAAAAATCTTCCTGAGAAAGATTATAAGCGACTTCAAAAGATGAAGAAAACCATGAGAACCCAAGGTAAGACATCAAAGGAGATAAAAGAGAGAGTAAATCAATTCTTAACCAACACTGTAACAGGCCCTGATGTAAAGAACATAGGTGTAATTACAAAAGCCAAAGCCGGTGATATGATTAAATTAAAGGATGGTAGAGAGGTTAAGCTTACAAGCGTAGAATCTAGAAGGCTAGATGATTACTACCCAAGAGTATTGACCGCTGAAGCTATGACGGAATTTGGCACGAATAAGTCCTTTAGAAATCGAATGCTTGAGTCTTTAAAGAAGCATGATCCTGAGCTACAGAAGATAAAAAGTGCGACCAAAAAGCATCAGAAGGCAGAAAAAATGTTAAATTCAATGATGACCTATATAGACGAAAGAGGCGTGTTTGGCTCTCAGATTGCAAGACGTAAAATTGATTTACCTTCTAGAGTAGCTTTTGATAAAGACGGTATAGATATACCCTTAAAAGATTACAACGTTAAAAAAGGTGATCTTGTAAACGGCAGGAAGATAGAAAAAATTATTGATGTTTATCATAGAGATTTCGTAGATGTTATTAGCAGGTATTCTGAAAAGGTTTCTCATGTCGTACCTACGTATGAGTACTTTGGGCGTAAGGGCGTTAAGGGTGCTAAGGCGCAGAGCATGATAACCAAAATCTCTGATGAGGTTAAAGGAGATAAGGGAGTTGAAAACTGGGTTATAAGAATTATAGAGCAACAAGCCAATGGAATGGATGTTCAGGTTCCCAAGGCACTGCAAGGTGTCTGGTCATTTGCGGCGAACATAGGACTGTCAGCACCAAAGACAGGTTTTAAAAACTTGCTTTTAGGTCAAGTACAAACATTTACCACATTTAGTGCAAGGCAAATGGCTAAGGCCTATAAAGAAATTTTAACAGATAAGAAAAAATGGAAAGCTGTAACTAAATCTGTGGGTGCTGATGAGATGAGTATTCATGAGCTTGAAGCTATGAAAACCATACAAAGAAAAAGATTTAAAAGAGTTACTCCCATTAGGTGGTTAGGTAGAATGGGTGGCATGCAGGAGACAGAGTCTTTCAATAGATTGGGTGCCGCTGTTACAGGTTTGTTTACCGCTAGGGAGGCCATTAAGGTTCTTACAGGTCAGATAACGCCGTGGCAAGCAAAGATGTCGAAGGCTCAGGCACGTCACTATCTTGAGAATACATTCAGGCTTGATGTAAAGAAAATATTGGCATCTAAAAGAAGGACGCTTACAAAGAATGAAGAGACAAAGATAATGCAGATGTCTCACATCATGAGTCAAGGCAGTCCTGAACTTCCATTCATACCATCTTGGATGGCCAAGGGTTGGGCAAAGCCATTAACACTATTCTATAGAACAGCTTATAGGATCACAGAGAACGTAGGTCAAAATGTTGTAAGGCCTTTGTTGGAGCAGGGCAATCCGCTACCTTCTATGAAGTATTTAAGTGGTAGTGCCTTGGCTGGCGCTGGCATGGTAGCTACTAATTACCTTGCGTTACAAAAGGGTAGCAGTGTCTGGAAGTCTGATCAATATCATGATATAGGGCGGGATGTAATAGATTATATGTACAAGGCAGAGACATTAGCTGTGCTTGGATTCGTTACAGATGAGGACTGGACTGAGAATTTTATTGATAAATTCTTTATAGTAAGAATGTTAAGCGAAGCAAAGAATCAATTTTCTTACATCACCAATGGATCAAAAACACCTTACAATGCATCTGTAGATTGGGCCAAATCTAATATACCAGTATTTAATGACATAGTAACTGTTTGGGAGAACAATGCCAAGCCTGAATATGCTGAGGTTAAACGATTCAGAAGGATGCAGAACGATTGGTCTAATGCTGTAGGTGATGTAAAGGATAGTGGTGTCTACCCTAGAACCGTAAGGAAGAGAAGCTATGAAGCTATAGAAGCCTCTTTCTGGGGTAGTGATAAAGATCAAGAGAAAGCAGATTTATATTACGTTGAATTGACGGATGTTGCCAACAGCCTTGAAAAGGATAGGTGGACTTGCTTGCAAGCCAAGGATCTATCAAGAACGAATCTTAGGACTGCTATTGAAAGCACTAGACCTGTAACATTATCTCACGAAACTTTAAAGGCTGGCAAGTCAGACTACAGAAGGTTTGTACTCAGCTTGGCTCCTAAGGATAGGAAGAGACTACTAGATATAGAAAAGAAATGGCAGGCTAAGAGCGATAGCTATTGGAATGCGGTAGGTAACAATAGACATTTGGAGGTGAAGTGCAGTGAACGGTGATTTCCCTCAGACATACTCAGCAGAACCTGACATGACTGCCACACCTCATGGCAACATAGATGAATTGATTATGAGAGCATCGCTTCAGGAGCTTCTTTTCATTGAAGCGGCGGTACCACAAGATGAACCATTTGAACGATTTAGACGAGAGTTCACCGAAGTTGATCCAAGAAAACTTGTAAATTTAATAGAACAATTAGATTTTTCTGCAACAGGTTTTTCTAATCCTAAAGAAAGAAAAGAATATATTTTAAGAAAATTGAGACGTGGCGACAAGCCTGGTGGTGCTGTATCTTATAAAACACCTGGTACATTTTATACACCTACTTCTGGAGAGGTAGGTGGTATTGTAATGCCTTCTCCAAAAACTAAAATTGACGAATTATTAGATGTTATACTTCCTCAAGCTGATCCTGATACCTTATACTATGGACAGGCCGAATCACCAGAAGAGATGCATTCAAGATTTAATCAACCGGATTATCTTGAAGAGTTATTTGGGCCTGATGATGCCGAACCTTCTGAATATGATGAAGAATTTTATGGTAATATATATGGGATGCCTTATGAAGATCATATGTTAAAAATAATACTGCATGAACTGTTTCATCTACCCAGAGATACAGAAAAATATCCTGGTGCGTATCACGAAACATATCAAGGTGTTGAAGGCAAATCTCAAGAGTGGTATGGTGAATTTGTTGAAGAACCATTATTGAAACAAGTAAAAGAAATCTATCCTGTTAGAGGGAATTTAAGAAAATTGGTAGATGATATTTTGAGTCCAGTAAAATGAACGGCGATTTTCCCATAACATATTCAGCAGAACCTGAATCTACAGGTCAAAGACCACATGACCAGATAGATGCTCTAATAGAAGAATCAAAGTTATTTAATATATTAAATTTTCTAACACAGATTTCACCAGAATATTCTCCTTTAGAAAGAATGATGAATAAAGAAACATTCTTACAGCAAATAGGAGAAGCACCTTCGGCTTTAATAGGATTTGGTCTTACTATGGGTGGCGGAGGGAAGAAGAAAGCTAAGTCTTTGATTGAAATGGCTAAAAAAGAAGATTTGTACAAAAAATATATAAATGATATGACAAAAATATTAAAATCTTCTATTCAAAAAGGAGACACCAAGAGACAGGTGAGTCAAAAGGCGACTGCTATTATGGGGCAATATGGGAAAAGAGAATCTCTTGCAGGGGCTAAGAGCAAATATGGGATAGTAAGAATGTCGAGCGATTCTCCTCAGTTAAAATATGGAGAGGAAGTTCTCCCTGGTTCCAAAGAATGGAAAGAATTTGAAAATCTTATCGGTTTAACAGACCCGCATACTGGCATCACAACAAGCAAACAAGATTTATATGATTTTTTAAATGCGACAGGTAGATCACGACAGCTTCCTGGACATCCAGACGTTGTAGGCTTTCTTGATTATGATGAAGAACTTGGTGCTGTATACAATGATATAATTGACGAAGGTTTGGATAAAAAATGGGTTCAAAAATTTCATGGAGGCAAGTATAGACCAGATCCAGAGACGTGGCGACAAGTTAAAGACTTTCCAAGTTTAGCTAGTGATGATTTTATGCTGGCAGAAGAAATTATTAATTCATATCTAGACTCTTGGAGCGAACATAAAGGTCTAATTCATATGGTTGATTGGGTTGAAAATATTCTCAGATGAACGGATTCCCTGAAACATATTCAGTAGATCCAGAATCTACAGGTCAAAGACCTCATGATCAGATAGATAATTTAATAGACGAGCATGAAGGTTCTAGCCTATTTAATCTATTAAGTTTTCTAACAGAGCTTGCACCTGGCTATTCTCCTCTAGAGAGAATGGGGGAGAAAGAAACATTCTTACAGAAAGCTGGAGAAGTACCTACATTTTTGATGGGTCTTGGCTTGCTTGCTTCTCCAGGTGGAAAAGTAAGAAAGACAGCTACTAAATTAGGTACTAGAAGAGTCTTACAAGAATTTGGTGAAGAGGTAGCCGATCCTTTATATCACAATACTTCACTTACTAATCTTGTAGATATTTTAAAAGAAGGTCATTTAAAAGGGGCTCCTGCTCTTGGGAGAAAGCACCTCCCCAGTAAAGAGGGTTCCGGAATTTCCTTTACCAGAAACCCTAGACTAGGAACTGGTGAAGCCAAAGGCACACCGGGGGAAAGATTATTTCAGACTAAATACGGGCAAGCCCAAATTATGGTTAGCAAAGAGGGGATAGAAAATTTAGGGAAAATTACAAAGCATGGCCCTAAAGAGTTATCACAAGAAGTATTATTTTCCCCTTTGAAGAGCGAGACAAAAAGAATACAACGCCTACCTAAAATTCCTACAGAAAAATTTGAAGGTATTCATATAAGTGAATTTATGGTGGAGGCTCAGCTACCCGGCAGAGAGTACGACAAGGCTACTGTTCAATACATAACAGAATTAATGAGAGAAGCTCACAAAAGAAAGGTACCTATAATTCTAGGGCCTAAAGCTACAGAAACATTTGAATTTTTAGGGATGGATAATAAATTACCTAAGGCTTGGCTGGGTAGATTGGTTAAGAATTCCGGAGAAAGTAAAGAGTTTCTTCCATTATTTGAGTCAGGCCCACGTACTCGGAAAGCAATAGAAATCTTAGACAAGAAAAAAAGTTTAGGAGTAGAAAAGAAAACTGGCAAGAAATTTTGGGGAATAATTGTAGACCCCTTAGACGGGGAGATAGAATATGCTATTCCATATTCAAAAGCATCCGCAGTTGGTTTTCATCATTACAACTATATGCCTGGAGATTTAGCTGAACAAGTTACTACTGGTGAAAAAGTTTTTTTGTTTCTTGATGAAAAATTAAAAGGGAAAAAACGGCCACTCGCCTTTGTTAGAGATGCCGCTAGTTGGGGATATGAGAGGAGAGGTGGTATTTCAGGGGAACTTCCCAGTCTCGCTTTGTCGCCCAACACCAGACTAAGCCAAAGAATATTAGATAGAATTTACGAACAGATAGAGATTCTACCTTCTTCAAAATCTAAATTACCAGGCCCTTAATCTTCTCGGCATATTTTTAGCTAGCTTTTTTTGGTGTGTTCTCAATGCACTGACAGTCATATTCTTTGGACAGTCGGGGAGTGATTCTACTCTAGTATCCCAAGACGGTGGTGCAAGACCACAAAATAATTTATAATCATCATACTCTCCTGTATCAGGATTGTATTTAGATTTCCCACACATGAGACATTTTCTATCTATCTTAGGGCATACATTAGTCACCTAGATTTAAGACCTCTTGACGTAACCTATCCCTTGATATATCACAATACTTATCAGATATATCAATACCTATATAATCTCTACCTAAATCTTTTGCGGCCACTAAAGTAGAACCTGTACCGCAGAACGGATCAAGTACTACATCACCTTCCTTGGTGTAAATGTCTATAAATATAGAGGGTAGGCTCTTTGGAAAGGCGGCTCTATGAACCTTGCTATACTCTATATCGTTAGGCCTCAGTGTTAGTATGTTGCTGATCCAAGGCCCGAACTGCTTCTTGTAACTCTTTCCTTTATTAGACCTGAAGTTATTTATCTCAAAGTTTTTATCCTTCGTGAATAGGAATATGAACTCATATCTTTTAGCAAGTATGTTTCCTATAGGTGGTTGGGAAATCTCTTTATTCCAAATGATTACCTCTCTCAGATTATCTGAGTTCTCCCACACCCATCTAAACAATGACCCTTTATTGTTGGACATATAGTTTAGATTATAGAATACTCCCCCATCACAAACTCTAAGGGATTCTTTTAATGTCGTATCTAATAGCTTATAATAATATTCATCTGTTAGATTATCTCCATACTCCTTATACATATCTTTATTCTTACCTGTCCCGCCAGTGTTGTAGGGAGGAGATGTAAAGACAATATTTACTGAGTTGTTATCTAATCCTTTTAATATAGTTGATGAATCACCATGTACTACCTCATTGTGATAATTCACTTATTCTCCTTTTTAATTTATCCCTGAGTTCTTCTAGCTCCCGCTTCTTCCATGTCTTTTTATTTTCTGAACGCTCTGTAAGGTCGTCAAATTCTTTCTGGCCTAACTTTTCTAACATAAAGTTTCTGTATTGTTCTCTATCTTTACTTGCCCATATTCTATGACAACCATAGCATAAAGCTATACAATTATTCTCATCCCATCGGACAGATTTTCCTGATCTGCCGAAGTAATGTGAGCTGTGTAGTCCTCTAGAGTTTTGTTCGTGTTGGGTTCCGCATCTTTGACAGGTATAATTGTCTCTTAGTCTTACATATTTAGAAAATAGTACATCTTCCCTACTTCTCTTCAATCTCTTCTGTCTCCTGTGGCTCTACGTATACTCCTATTTTCTTTTCTAATTCTATCATCGTTGGTTCTAGTGTACCTCTAACATCAGCAATCAATATCATTACTATTATCACACCATGTAAATAAAACCACGTCATTGGTTATCAAGGTTAATTTTGGGGACAACTGAATCATCAACATATATTGGATTATTATTAGAACGGCTTGTACTACTGGTTACTTTTATTTTAAATCCATCTTCATTAGTATCTTCTTCGTCCTCTAGGTAAATATGAAAGACATGGCACCTGTCATATAAGCTCTCTACAAATTCGAACTGCACATCATTGTCTCTTAGTATTAGTAGTACTTCATCGAAGGTCATTATATCTCTCCGTACATTCTCGCTTTGTTCTCGGCCATGTCCCTTGTATCTAGTATACAACAAGAGTCGCCATGAAATCCCATCTCAAGGAATCCTGTCTCAGCATATCTGGACTTGCCAACTATAGTATTGATTTGATACTTGCCTAGCTTTCCTAATTCGTGCTGTTCACCTAAATACTTCCAGGGATAATAATTAAATATAACTGTCTCAGCATCTTGCTCTATGGATCCTGACTCAGCTAGATCAGACAGTTGAGGTCTCTTGTTGATACGTCTCTCAAGCTCTCTATTAAGCTGAGAAACGAGCAATACAGAGAGGTTCTCGTCTTTAGCTAACCATTTATAGCTCTTCATAATTTCAGAGATTTGGAGACGTTTCTCTTGATACTGAGGCACATCTATAATCTGTATGTAATCATCCACTATAACATCAGGTTTAATCTTTTTGGCCTGTCTTATACTCGACCCAAGGTCTCTTATATGATCGAACATAATCAGGTTATCATTGTACATATTTTGGATAGAATCTTTTACTCTATGTAATTCCTGAAGTTCTTCATCTCCGTAATTGAAACTACGAAGGCCGAAGTAAGATAGGTTTTTAGATTCCATAACCATTATCTTCTTCATCATCTCTTTGTTGGGCATCTCACGATTAAATACCAATACTCTATGACCTTGATGAACAAGTCTTCTAACAATGTTCACAGATAAGGTTGTCTTACCATGTCCAGGTCGGCCAGCAATAACTGATATCTCTCCTCTGGTCATACCACCTGTCATCTGATCTAGCTGACCGTATCCATATTTTACTACGCTGGACTGGTCATATATCCTATCTATTGTGTCATCTAAAAGCGAGTCAAGATCAAACTTTTCCGTTGGTCGCATATTAATAATCTTATAGGTTGAATCGTGCAACCTTTGAACAAGCTCATACGCATCTGCATCCTTCAATGTTCCTGCGTTAGAGATCGTCTCAGCATCGTTTATGGTCTTTCTGAGTAGCCACTTCTCATATACTTTTTTAGCATGGATAGGTGCAGTTAATGTAGTGGGAACTCCTTCGATTAATCCTGTAATGTAATATGCACTAAGCATCTCTTTGTATTCTTTAGGAATATTATCTATAACAGTAACATATCCTATCTCTTCCTTTCTATTGTGCATATCTGATATTATTTTCCACAGCACCTGATGTGCGGTAGAATAAAATACCTCATGAGAAGGGATAAGGTCTTTAACTTCCTCTATACACTTAGGGTCGGATAAAATCTGACCTAATAATTCTTTTTCTGCTTCGTCTGACCTCGGCAATTCTTTCAAAATAATGATTCCTGTAGTTCTGTGGGCTGTATATCCATTATTTCGGATACCCACTTTTTCTGATATTTCTGCCTGCTTTTATATTTTGATCCTCTAAGATAAGGATTTATCTCTTGAACTCTCTGTCTGGTTCTTCTTATAGTCTCAGTCTTTGTAAAGTGGCCTGAGTAAAACGCCACAAGAAAGTCGTTGGCAGAACGAATGTCGGAGTTCATTTCGTCTGACCAAAGGGTGGCTATTAACTTATTATCATCATCTCTTAGAGGGGGTGTACTTGTCAGAAGTTCTATTATCTTCTCTTCTGTGCTCATGCTTCCATCTCCTTAGCTTGTTATATCTTTCTGTAGCCATCTTTGCTTCTCCACCCTTTGATTTGATAGAGTCAATGGCTGTCCTATAGGCTCTGAAAACTGTTACTCGTCTCTTTTTTAAACTCACTGTCTCACTTCTGGAAAACAGGGAGCAAGGCCGTCCCCACCTTCTTGGACTCTGCTGTGAACGTTATGACGTTTCAGCTCCCCATCTTTCCATACTTTATTTGCGGCCATCACAGCATCATACCAAGTCATATTGTTGGACTTTAAAAATAGTAGCAACTCTGTCTCGCTACCATATCTAAGGATCGAATCTATTTCGGACATCACACCCATCTATTACTTCGCTTCGTACATCGCTATTCCTTTTTCGCAATCACATGGCTCTTCCCACGCATCGTACTCTGTATTGCCATCTTCATCACATCCGATAGGGCCACCGTAAGTAACCATGCCGGTGTCGTAACAACATGTACATTTATAATAATCCAGATTCTTTGCTTGTTCCATTATGCTCCTGCTCCACTGTATTTAAATCTTGAGGACTTTGCTGTACCATTTTTTGGTCGAGCCTCATTCATTTCATTCTTTATCCTCTTTAAGTCTTTTAACAATTCTTTATTGGGGATAAGTTTAAGTGCGGCAAATTCCCTCACAAAACTTATAGTGGCTATCATTGTATCTAATTCCGATTCTTTTAAACTAATTGTAACTGTCGCTTCTTTCATCCTATTTCCTTGTATCTATGCCTGGGTCTCTCACAACACTTCGGGCAAACTTCTATATCACATCCTATGGTGGGAAAATCCTGTAGATATTCCCACATGGAAAACCATCTGGTTCTCCCTTCTACCTTCAACGGCTCTTTAATGGAAGTCCACACCATCCCGCATTCCTCACAAATTTTAGGAGGGATAGCAGACTGCCGGGTACTATCCCGGTGTCTGCCGTCCCATTTTCCTAACTCAGTCCAGTTGGTCAAAAGGGTAGGGCATCTTCAACCTCAATCTTCTTCCCTTCTGTCCAGCCACTTTCTATAGAGGCTTTGACTGATACCCGTTCTTCACCAGAGCTTTGGTATTTCTGGTGAAACACTTTGATAAGCACGGGGAGGCCCACGACGTTCTCTTCCACGAGGCGAGGTAGTTTGTACAACTTTCTTCCATCTTCCGCTTGATGTTCTTCAGCCTTAATTTCTAAAGCATCAAGAAGGGCTTTATAACCGTAGTTACCGCCACCCTTTCTATCATCAAGACCTGAAGATGAATCCGGTTTTTTGAATCTAAAGACACCTTGACCGTAATTAGAGTCGTTGACTTTCATTCCGGCCGCATCATTAGATTCGTTGGCTATGGTAAATGAGGGTACGTATATATCCGCTAACCATTTCCTTTTCACGACCACATCTTCTTTTACATTCAAAGATGTAACGTGAGCAGGATACACACCTTCAGGAACCATAGTCATTTCATTTGCTTCAGGATCGAAGTAAGCTTCATCCTGATTAATCTGATCCATGAACTCATTGATTTCCATCAATTACTTCCTGTATTCTTCTTATAGCATTGTCCAAATTTTTGTTGTTTAGGTCACCTAGTTCTATAGCTTTCCTAACATTCTCTTTATAATCTTCGTCTACACCTTCCATTAAATCTTCAACAGCTTGGATCTGTTTGTCTGTTAGTGATATGTCCTCAACCTGCTTTCTATATACATCGTCACACAGATTTCCTATTCTATTACAAGCCCTCTTGAATGCGTTGGAGTTAGCTGAGGCCAGGTTCTTATCAATATCAATAACATTCTCAGGGGTGTGTGTCTCGCCTCTTTTAAATTGTATCCTGGCCGCTCCAGGGCTAAAGAATTTTCTTGGTACACCGTTATCTACGATGACTAGTTCAGCGGTAACGATAGCCCACTCAGCACCTATCATTTTAACACCGCCACCGACTGCTTCCCAAGACCATATAGGAAACTTCTCATTTAATTTCGATCTTAGGTAGCCCTCTTCAACGTAGTCAAATCCATCGGGTCTCCTTTTAACGAAATGTTTTGGAGTTTGTTCGAAAGAAATTTCTTTATGGTCGCTTTTTATTTTCTCTTGAACGCTGTCAAGTTCTTCTATCTTAACTAGTTCGGTCATAACAGTTCCTTTTAATAGTTAGATGGGACTTGGCGTAGGCGTTAATTCGCTGTTCTTTAACCCCGCAGAAAAAGAACAACCAAGCCCCCTCAAATCTAGACCACGCAATTACAACTCGCAGGATATACCAAAACTTCGATCTAATTTTAATGGGTAGCTGAATACAATAATCTGCTCCTTTTAAATTAGTTATCTGTTTTGTGTATTGCGTTACGTGGCCCATTTATTTTAATAACTCTGGTTTCAGAC
>Ga0208030_1001858_pt1 | contig 11268 bp, 14 predicted proteins | sample MalvirDeepMed_M9_FD_184246 | JGI IMG/M metagenome (GOLD analysis project Ga0208030, IMG submission 184246) | Marine viral communities from the Global Malaspina Expedition - Malaspina viral metaG DeepMed_M9 (SPAdes) (version 2) | ecosystem: Environmental > Aquatic > Marine > Oceanic | place...
AATCCGAAAATTCAGTACTATCATCTTCCATAGTATTCTTAATTTGAGTAACTAAAGTACTATACGTTAATGCCGCCATTAGCTTATGCTGCCCTTCGTTCTATGTTCCAACTTTCCGTAGTGCCACCACCTGCTTCGCGGAACCAAGCCCAACCTCTGTCATAATTTAATATCCACTGTGCTTCAACTCCCGTAAGAGTAAGAGAATTATCAGCCGTTACAGTTACACTTCCTACTGCAAATTTAGCAGATTGTCCGGTTAGCGTTACAGTTGCTCCTGCCGTAGTTGTAACATCTCCTACGGCAAATTGTGACTCTACTCCTGTAAGCGAGAAGTTAGCATCACCTGTAATTGAAGGCTCACCTACTGCAAATGTAGATTGTACTCCAGTAAGAGTGACTCCTACACCGCCAGCTATATCAACTTCACCTACAGCAAACGTAGCTTCTTGGCCTAGAATAGAATAAATTGATGAAATAGTAACATCACCAACTGCAAAAGTAGCTTCTTGTCCGGTAAGACTAAAGTCTGCGTTACCAGTAACTGTAACATCTCCTACAGCAAATTGTGATTCTACTCCAGTAAGAGTAACGAGTGTTTGTCCAGTTACCGTTAATTCACCTACTGCAAAGGTAGCTTCCTGTCCACCAAGACCGATACTAATAACAATTGTAATTTCACCAACTGCAAAAGTAGCTTCTTGACCTGTAAGAGTAACAGAAGCACCTGCTAAAATTGTAGGAGTACCTACAGCAAACTGTGATTCTACTCCTGTAACATCAACTGTTATACTTTCAAATACATCTACAGTACCTACTGCAAACGTAGCTTCTTGACCAGTGAGCGTTACACTTGCACCAGCACCAACCGTTACATCTCCAACCTCAAACGAGGCTTCTTGCCCTACAATACTAAAGGAAGCACCTCCAGCAATTGTAGGAGTACCAACAGCAAATTGAGATTCTACACCCGTTAAGGTTATAGATGCTCCACCTGTAGCCGTTACAGAACCTACCGCAAACGCAGCTTCTACACCGGTTAAGGTAACACTTGCATTATCAGTACCATGACCATAAGAAAAGTCACCATACCCCTGACGACCATAACCAAGAGCCATTTATAAGCTTCCTCGTATTTAAGAAAGTCTTACAATAGCAGTAGCCGCAGCAGCGGCTGGCATGGAAACAGTGAATGTGCCATTGGTAGCTGTTTTAGCTCCACCAAAAGAAACAACTGCAACAGTTTTATTACTGGCAGATGAATTATAAATCAAACACCCATCAGCCGTAAAGGTAGCAGAAGTCCAAGATTGATCAGCAAATTGAAGATAAGCTACACTACCATCAACAGATACACTTAGAACAGTACAGATATTACCGCCCGTAGTATACCCATTTCCACTTGCCACTTCAGCAGAAGTAGGATAAATAGAAGTATTATTATCCAAAGAAGCAGCAGCAGAAAAAAGAGCCATTTTCAAACCAACGTATCCGGCTGATATACTGTGTACATCCCCTGCTAAACAATCCTGTTTAAATCTAATTGCAATTCCTGACGCAATAGCCATTTTTAATTATCCCCTTTTAACTTGATGTAAACATCGCTATGCTAGTTAGGATAGGCGTAGTCTGACTAGGTTCCCAAGTAGCATCTCCTGTAGTTGCCAGAACCACATCAGGTCTGGCGTCTTTAAGAATAATAAATCCCGAAATACGTGGGGATTTATTTTGTGGATGGTTTTTTAAATTAAAACGACCATCCGATTCACCTGGGCCAACAACCCATCCGGTGTCTTCTACTATTCTATCTCTATATTTAAAACGGAATCCGCTTAAATCAGAAATAAAATAAGATTCAATATTCCCTTTCATTCTTTATATCCTAAATGCTGGACGTAGAATAAAATTAGATCTTTCCCTATCAGCTAACATTGCATTTGCAAAAATATCATCATAAGCAGTCTTTAAAAGAGTAATCCTACTATCAGGAACTCCCGGCCTCTTGAGAGACATCTTATATGCCAACCCAGCTACCAAAGCCGGTAACATAAACGTAGGAACGTCTGCTTGATCAACCGCACTGTTGTTATCATCCGTATATCCAAAATACCAATATCTAATAGTATAAGTCGATAGATCAGGTATAGGCCAGAGATACATTACCAATCCGGTACGTTCATGTTTAATTGCATATTGAATAGGTCTGCCAGTACTATTCTTAGCAGGAATCTTTTCGTACTCTTCCATCGTAATACGTGACATTTCAATATCACTGTCATCACTTCTTGTCGTAGCAAGTAAAACATCTATAGCATTTGATACTAAAGTTTTAGTCGGTAATCTAAAGGTAAGAGTAAGCCCATCATTTATCGTTTGTGAAGTAGATAGAACTAAAGTATTTTGATCGGTAACAGTAGAAATAGTAGGAGTGGAACCACTAAGTCCTGTAATCTGATTTCTAAAAGTAAGAGGAACATTATCCGCTAAAGTTTGTGTAGAACTAATATTAACAGTTCCTGAAGTACCGCTTATTGAGGATGAAGAAACTGTAGGACTAAGACCTGTTGTTCCGCTAATACCCGTACCAGATACGACCATATTATCAGCAATAGTTCCTGATACACCGTCTACCGTTATAGCTGTACCTACCTGTGAACCATTAACAGTAGCTGTTGCCGCATCTCCTGCACCTGAAACTATCATCTTTTCAACTAAAGTACCGGAATTACCATCAACAACTACACTCGTAGAGGAGGTTACATCTCCGTTTACAACAGCCGTAGCAACCGGAACAGGGCTAAAGGATTCTAAATCTGTTTTCCATAAAGAATACCCTCGTGTTTGCCATTCTCTTAAAAGCAAATCGAGAGTAGTTCTAGCTTGTCTAGGCTCATCGCCAAGGACAGCTTCTCCTCCAATCTGAAGAAGAGCTTCCTCTACAATCTCATCTAGACTTAGATTAAAGGTTGTCGTACCTGATAACGCCATGATATTTAGAAATACGTTATAAAGCCGACACAGCTTGTATCTACTGAAGCATATACTCCGTTTTTAAAATAAATACCTGTCTGACCATTGTACGTTTGAGTTATTTGATTACCGTTCTCACCAACAGAACCTAATTCAACATGAAAAACTTCAGATCCAAGAGTTTTGTCAGTTTCCAGTTGATAAAAAGTTATACCCGCTCCATCAGTTGCAGATTTATTAGTAATAGTAAATCCAGCAATACGAGTACTATTACTGGTTACTGTTCCGCTTGCAGTAAGAATGGCCGGTAATAGATTAAGACTTCCACTCATTTGTTTTTCCCTTTTTTTTGATAGAAAGTGTGACGGAAAAGATTTAAGAAAACCTCTCCCGTCACATAAGTCATATCAATAGTCTAGTGTGCATATTTTTATTATTAAACTTCAGCACCAAACCACTGCCTCCAATCTGACCAGCCAAAGCTATAACGCTCACGGGCCTTATACCGGAGATTACCAGTATCAAAATCTGGCTCCATCTTGGTAGCAAGAGGCATACGAACAAACATCTTGGAACCATTAGGAACATCAGTCTTGACGAACCAGTTATCAGTATCGGTAAACCGCCTGTTAACGAAAAAGCCCTTCGGCAACAGCCCCATGTTAGGAATGGGGTTGAGGTCGTTAGGAGCGTAAGTACTACCAGGATACGCCAAAGTCCCATTAGGCAAACCAGCCGAATGAAGAAGCATATCCGTTTCCATTGCCAATTCCGGTGGAATATGTACGGATTGGGCAGAAGCTGCTACCAAAATACCACGATCATCTTTGATCTTACTGATATTAGTAATAGCAGTTTCCAAAGTAGTCATGGAAATTGCCGCAGTACCAATCTTATTACTTTGGTTGCCATCGCTAATAGTAGGATGAGAATCTGAAATCAGAGCCACACCATCACCACCTAGATAGCTACCGGAGAAAGCGTTGTTGAAAGTGTTAGCAGCTTTAACCTGCTTGGTCGAACCCATCGCACGGGCCAAACCTTTTGCACGTACCTTCGCAAAGGTATCATACAAGTTATCTTCCATAGCTTCCTCTGTAACGGCAAAAGCAAGCGCCACTGTCTCGTGTGTGTAACGAGAAGCGTAACTTTCTTGCGCCGTGTCGTATTGAACGGCAGAGCCTTCCCCTTTAACAGGAGCCTCTCCGAACATTGTGAAGAGAACTTCTTCCTCAAAAGCCTTATCTGAATTCTCAACCTCATATAGCGGTGCGAGTTCATCATCGACACTACCATATTCCAGACCGAAAATTGCATTTAGCCCTGGAAGGAGTTCTTTTGCAATATCTGCACGATTAATAGCCATTGTAAATTCCTCCTATTAAATTGGGCTAACAACACAAGCGACGACATCATAAACGGCGTCTTCGCGGCGTTGGATACGACATTCGACTTGAGTGTAGGCATCGGCCCATGCGTTATCTGGCACTTCGTAAAGTGCTATGGGACGAACCATTGCTGTAGTGGCTGCACGGCTACCTGCTTTTATACCAAAACCAGATTGGCCTGTTACCGTAGAGCCAGTACCAAGAGTGACATCGAAATTCAAATTCAAATCACCAATGGTAAGAGAAGCGTCTGCTTGGATGACAAACGATGCTTGCATATCATCTTTAACGATAGCATAAGTATTACTATCATCGGACGATACACTAGAATTGATATATCTAGACCAAACAGGTTTCTTAGATACTTTATCCACGTAGTGAACACCCTGTAAAACACCTACAGCATAATCTGTAGTTGTCGTAATCGGAGTGACATAACCACCGGAAAGCTTCAACAGATCACCGGAATACATTGCAAGATTTGTACCCTGTGCAATCTGATATCGGCTACTACCAGTAGAATTAGCACCACTTCCTCGTACACGAGATGGGTGAAAACCACTCAAAGCTAATGTAGAACTCATAATGGTTTCTCCTTTTCTTAAAAGCTTTGTTCAAAAAAAATGAGAAACAAAAGAAGTTAAAAGGATGTTATCCTTCGTCAAACTTCGTAGGTCGTTGCCCACCTACGGTAGTCTGTGAATGACTGCTATTTGAGATAGGCATCCTACGATCTTGCATGGACATCAGACGTTCATTGATTGCTTTGTTCATTTGTTGGTTCTTCTCAATAGCATTTTCCTTTCTATCTGACCAAATGTCATAAGGAATTTTAGCTAAAGCAACATCTCCACGAACAATACAATTTTCAAAACGATCTTCTGCCTTACTATAACCGTAACCTACCGTCATTTCAGGAACTTCATCAGAAGTAACGAACTCCCATCCCTCGTTAATTTTTTTACCAACAGCTTTGTAATCTTCTGATCCATTAAGATAAACACGTAACCAACCTAAATGATAACCTTGATCTTTAAAAGTTGATAAGATACCTTCAGGTATAGTTAGCCAGCTATCTGTTTCAAGATAGGATCTCTGATTACTTTCCCGTGAATCTGTATCACGAGTACTGCTTTTCTTAGTTCCTTTTTTAATAGTATCCTGAACTTCCGTATTTGTTTCCATTTTGTGTTTCTCTCTTTCTCTCTTTCCGAGTTATGATGTACTAATTATTACCAATTGCCGTATAGCCATCGCCAGCTTTATTGACTTTGGCTTTTTCGGCGGCGTATTTGTCAAGAGGTATTCCCCATTTCTTAGCTAAACTTACATCGTGAGAAGAGAGTTTAACTTTTCTTTTGGAGGAGGATTTTCTCGATGATCCTGCTACCTGTTGAGGCGGTTTTGTCGTGTTATCCGCTGCACGGAACTTATGGGGTAATTCTTTCCTTACTCTAGCATCTACCTCTTCGTAGAAATCTGAAGAGGAAGGATTATACCCTTCATTCTTTAATTGCTGATCAATTGCCAAAGCTACTGCCGTTGCTACTTCATCTTGACCAAACCACTCGTTACCTTTTGCCCACTCTACGGCTAACTTATCGTACTGTTGAGTTGGTTGGGCTGGCGTATAGCTCTGCTCTTCTTTATGATCTGCTGTTTGAGCCAGTTCTGCTTGCTGCTTTAAACCTTCAAGCTGGGCTTTCCTGGCTGAAACAAACTTTAAATCAGTCTTTGCATCATTTAAAATATTCTGTGCTTCAAGAAGTTTTTCTTTTTCTCCATCATCGTAAGCTTGGAGATAAGCACTTTCTGCAAGTTTAATCCGTTCTGTTAAAGCTGTTTCCTTTGAACCTAAAGATGAAACCTCCAAATCCTGAGTTGAGTTTTGAGCATTTAAAAGTTCTGATCTTAATTTAGTTAACTCATTATTTTGAACGGTAATGACATCTTCACGTTCTTTTCTTTGTTTTACTAATTGCCGAATTCTTTTTTCAGCACCCTTTGTATTTATACCTTCAAGCTCTTCTAACTTTTCTGATCCTTCTTCAACCGGAACTTCTTCAACTTCTTCTTCCTCTACTTCCGGTTCTACAGTTTCTTCGGTAATAGGAACTTCGGCTTCTTCCTCTACTTCAAACTGTACTTTATTTTCGTCTGTCTCCGGTTTATCTTTACGATAGGATTCAACATCCATTTCATTCCAACCGTCTTTTTTATCTTCTGGTGTCATTTAATTTATCTTTCCATTTTTACGTAGATTGCGAATCCACGTTTACGCTGCTTCAGTAGTTAAATTAAACATTGTGTCGAGATAAGCTGGATCTTCGACTTTCATGATAATTTGGTCATCAAACAATAATATCAGACATATACCCTTATATACAAATTTATGTCCTACGTGACGGCCATAGGCAACAAAGTCTCCGTCTTTATAAGCCGTATCGCCTACCTTTAGAACTCGACCAATAGTGGTGAGATACTTTACATCATCAGTAAATTGATCTGGTAATAGTATACCACCTTTTGTTTCCTTACGCACCACTACCGGACGAACCAATACATGGTATCCTGGTAAATCTGGTAAAGGTTTCGGATCAGATAATTTATCGTCACTAATCCAATCTTCGTTTTTAATAGCGCCACTAAGTCTTGCGTGTTGCATGATTACTTATTATCCTCTTCATTATCAATATCACCATATTTATTAGCTATATCTTTAAGAATAGTTTTAGATTTTTCCATTCCTTCGATAACACCAATCAGATATTGATACTCATCATAAGAGTTACAAGCACCTGATGCAAGATTTAATTTAACAGTTTCTAATTCCTTTTCAATTTGTTGATCCAAAAAATATGTATCTATAAATTTACTTTCAGGAACCATTACAATCCTTTACTTCCGGTCTTCTTACCTTCTGCTACCCAGTCTTTCTTTCCAGTCTTAAAAGAATCGTGTTTACGACTCATGCCAATACCACTCCATTGTTTGGTACGGCCTTGTTTAATGTTGTCTTGTGATTTAGCCATTGTAATACTTCTCCTTTTTTATTTAATCTTACCACCACGTTTAGCTTCTCTATATTCTATTTTTTTAGGACGTTCTTTTCTAAATCCTTTAGGAAGCTTTTTTTTAGGCAACCTTTTTTGCTTCTGTTTCTTTCTTTTTTCTTTCCAGTGCATCTTACGCTTTACCTAATAACCGCACCACCGCCACGCAGGGCTACACCAATCGAACCGCCCTTCTTGACGTTCACACGACCACGACGACGTTTGCCCCAATCACCATAAGACTCATCACGCCTTGCAGCCATTGATTGCGTCTTACTAGCTTCAGGACCAGTCCTCATACCAAGTGACTCATCTTCACGATCTTTATATCCCTGTCCACCAGCAGCATACTTCTTAATCTTACCACCGGCCTTCTTTTTAACGGAACCGCCATCTTTCTTAGCAAGTCTTATATTTAATCTACGAGCTTTACTACTAGCAGTACCTTTTCTAGATTTCTTTTTTTTCTTAGGTACGCTATCTCCACTTTTATACCCTTCTGTACGACGGTTAAAGGGAATTACACCAGCCCTTCTCTCTTCCTGGGGATATAGACCGACCCTGGTCATGCCACCACCTTGCTTCTTAATAGCGCCACCTGTCTTATTTTTTCTTGCCATGCTATTTCTCCTTTTTGCATTTCCTAAATTAGGAGTTAGTTGTTTTGATATATCACTTCTGGATATTGCCATCCCTATGCTCCCGGTTCTGTTATATTAAACATTATATCATTTCCTGTAATGGCTTTAATATAGTTTTTAGTACCGGCTGGAAATTTATCTATAGTTCTACCACCTTTAATCCACTTCTGTGTTGCCGTCGGCCCCCAATTATAACTAGCTAAAGCATCAGGTACATTACCGAATTCATTAATCAAAGCAGTTAAATAACTTCTTCCGAAATATTCATTTTTAAGAGCATCTTCTAAATCCTCTTTTGTTGGAACTCTTTCCACCCCTCTTAATTGTCCTGCTTTGACCTGCATTAAACCTATTTCATTATCCTTACCTCTTATTACTTTTCCTTTTGCATCAAGATGCTTACCACCGCTTTCTTGCATTTTAACTCTTTCTATCAAAGCATCAAAATCTTTTTTCTTCATTGTTCTAGGAAGAATCTGGGAAAAATCCCATTCATCTTTTACTACATCTGATGTTGGTACTTTTTCATCTACATCTATATCTTCTTCAAAAGATACAGATTTATTCATAAATTCTTGTACCGCTTCTTTAAAAGTTTTATCTGTATCTTGAGCATACTTTTTTATGGCTTTTAATGTTTTTAATAATGAAGAAGCTCTAGAAGATTTAGGAGATTTAACTTCTCCTTGGCTGGCGAATTTCTCTACAACTTCCGGTTTAATATTTATCTCTTCTTTTAAACTCTTGACGGTTTCTCCCGTTTCCTTTACCAACAACTTCATCATTTCTATAAGGAACTTATCATCCCTATCGGCACTCTTACTCTCTGAAAGAACATTACGATCTCTTTCCAGTTCTTTTATCTTTGCCAGTTTCTCTGCTGATTCGACTTCAAGCGCATCCTTTTTAAGATCCAGTTCTTGTTCTTCAAGAGCAATACTAGCTGCTTTCTGTGCAGCGTCTATCTTCAATCTTTCTCTTTCAAGATTAAGCTGTTCTTTTTGAAGCTCCAAAGTCTGCCTTTCAAGATCTTCTACCGTACCCATTTCAGCCATACGTTGGTTATTCTGTAAAATCTCTTGAGCGGCTCCCTTGGTAATTTCATTTATAGCTTCTTCACTACCAACCCCGGCCTGTTCCACACCAGCTTCCAACATACCTGTCATCTGTTCCTCATATTGCATTATCATATGTTCTCTAATATTAGCTTGCAATAGCGGAACAACCGTCTGCATAACAGGATTTTGTCCAAGCGTAGGATCAGCTATAAAGGATTCCTTAACAACGATATGAGCTTGATGATCCTGCCCAGGAAACGCCTTTATAGGAAGACCTTGAGAAACAGCATTTATATCGGAAATAGGATCACGGGGAATTGCTTTTTTTTCTGGTATGAGGAATCGATCTGGATTTTCAATTCCTGCTGCATCAAGCATTACGCTGTTTATCTCTCTCATGTCATACATTCCGGCAGGAGCTTGTGAAGCCATCTGCATCACCATCTGTGCCATAGCCAATCGATGCGAGGAAGAAGGTACGTTAGGATCGGAAACAGGAATGATATCAACCCGTCCGTCAAAATCACTCTTAAATATCTGACCTTCTATATTGGGAATATCATAAGGATACTCATCAGGAAGAAAATCGTAATTGATACGAGCTAAAATACGAAATTCCTGCCTTTGACTATAATGAAGACGTTTATGAATAGCACTAAAGAATTTAGTAGAAGCCTCAAGAAGAGCAAGCGTAGTTCCTACCGGACCATAGTTGGTCGAATCCGCAATGACCTGTTCCGTCGAATCGGCAAACTTCTGCCCTGCCGCTGAAACATACTCCAGCATCTTCATTAAAGTTTGTGAAGGTTCTTTATATGGTAGGGGAATGATTGCCTTTGATAAGTCAACACCAGTGGCTTCAACTTCCTTAAACTCACCGGGAGCAATAGGATCGTTATCTCCTACAATCCTAACACCTCTGGATTTAAACCCGCCGGGAAGAGTGGCAAACTGTCCAGCATCGACAAGATTACGTACAGCAGAAGTTGCCGTTGCTGTAAGGTTGCCTAGGAAATGGATGAAGCCAAGACCATAAAAACCGAACCCAGGAACAAACCTATAATGAGTAAACCACATAAGCTTTTCTTTTCGTGGATCATTCTCTCTCCAATTACGTCTAATACAAAGTATCTTTCTACTTTGTTCATCGACAGAAACAATATAAGGTAAAGCTACCGTAAGAGCATTTTCATCTTCATCTACCTCTTCTTCAATCTCTAGATAACAATGCTGCTCCAGAATAGTATATTGAGGTTCATCATCATAATTAGGCTCAATCCCCATAATCCTATCCATCTTCGCTTTAATAGGTGTAGGTTCGACTGGGAGAGCCTCTGGTAGCCCTTGAGCGTCATAATGGTCAATAGTGTACATCCCTGCTTCGATGTCACGCTTGAGGTCGTTAGGAGAGCGGTAGAGAACATGAGTATAACGATCCGCACGTTTAAGATCTGAAGCAAAGTTGGAAACATAAAACTGGTCGATAGGAACGAACTCGCTAACCGGACGTTCAAACGACATATCATAATAAATCTTTTTAAAAGCTGAACCAAAGATAGGAAGGTTAAATAGCATCCGTTCCAGTTCTTCAAAATATTCTACCATTTGATCCGTCAACTGGTAGTTCATGAAGTTCATGACACGGTTAGCTTGACGATCCTTTTCAACAGTAGGATTACCAACTATCTGTGTTTTTACCGGCCCTTTAGAAGGGAATAGTTCCTGAGTTGCTTTTGATTGAAACTTAACGGCTGATTCAATTAACAAAGGATGAACGGCAGTACAAGCTCCTTCAAACGGTTCACTGGTTTCTTCCAGTTTAAGCCCCAGAAGATCAAACCCTTTTTCAAAAGTAGCTTCCCACTCTGCTCTACTTTCCTTATCGGCTTCAAACCCTTCGATAACTTTACCAGCTATCTCATCAAGTTCATCTTCATCAAGTTCAGTTACGAGGTTTTCATTATGGTTATAGGTTATCTGTCCTACAACCTCCATCAAACCTTCAATATCAATCTCCCCTTCTTCATCAGGAAGAACAACCTCTATACCTTCCTCGACAATACCAAGAGTATCTTTAGTACCGTTTCCCCCTTGATTTGCATAAGGATTACGTTCTACGTTTGTTATCTCAGACATCGTCTTTTACACAATCGCACCT
>Ga0208030_1001864_pt1 | contig 11237 bp, 1 predicted proteins | sample MalvirDeepMed_M9_FD_184246 | JGI IMG/M metagenome (GOLD analysis project Ga0208030, IMG submission 184246) | Marine viral communities from the Global Malaspina Expedition - Malaspina viral metaG DeepMed_M9 (SPAdes) (version 2) | ecosystem: Environmental > Aquatic > Marine > Oceanic | place...
GGATCCAGGCTGCCGGTGGGCTCTCTGGATAGCCAATATAACTATTTCCGGCATCGGGGAGTCCACGGTCTTCCTTCCAAGACTTAAGTGACGCTGAGACCAATCCATCTTTTGGAGCATACCCATTAATGTTCTGTAGCCTTCTCCAATCTGATCCTGAAATTGTGTTTCTAATCCAGCCGTATTGAAAGTCACTTCTTGGTAGTGTTGAGCCGATATATGCATTATCATTCCTACTACCTGTAATTATGCTGTCACCAGAATATTCATATCTATACCAGGTATTTCTATGGTATTTATGAAAAGAGCCCGAAGTGGGATAATCTGCTGCGGTGATCACTCCAAATTGATGATCTGCGCCAAAGCGTCCCATAGGTATCGCTAGAAGGCTTTTTAATCCTCTACGGCGGCCAATGTGGTCGTACATTCTTATAGTGCCTTCTTCACCGCTTCCTGAGCCTCTAACGGTCAGGTTTCGATATGGCAAGGCATTGTGTACTGAATAAGACTTGCTAGCAACGTCTAAATAACCGTCTGTTTGTACTTCTGGGCCTCCGGGTGCTGAGAATCTTGTGTTGATCTCAAAGGTGGAAGAAGTCAAATCCGTGCGTGGTATTTCGATCACGATGTCTTTAGTGTAAGCCGGGAAGGTGCCTCCTCCGACATTAACCATGCTCGTGAAAGACAGCGGGATACTATTAATAACATCACGTGAGAAACTCAAAGTGTATTGATCAATCACACTTGAAGTTAGTCTAAATATTGCTTGTGGACTGGTTGTGTCTATGTTTATCTCTGATATACCAGTGTTGGCAATGATTTTAGTTTTTAACATATGCCACATGGCGGCATCCGAGCCGGTGTTCTGAATGTAAAAGGAAGTGCTTGTATCAGACGCTGCATCGTCGTCGAAATGAAATCTCAAAGTTCCGGAGGAAGAAGCGAAAAGAATTGTGTGTCCATCCTGTGCTCCTCCTGAATCTTGTCCGCCTGCCATACCTGATAAAGAAGAATAAGAGGTTCCGGTTTCTGTCATTGCAAAATTAAAGCCATCTTCGATAGTACTTGATGTGATATGGAACGTGGCATACTGAGTACCAGTGGTTGATCTAGTTACGGCGAAAGGAAAGACCGCTTCTAATTTTGTTTCTAGAGCATGCCATATCTCAACACTAGACCCTGTGTTCTGAATATAATAATTTGTTCCGGAGTCCGAGGTACCGTCATCATCGAGATAAAAATTATAAGTACTAGCAAAACTTAACAAATCTCCGTCCTCTGCTCCGAAGTCGCCACCACCGGATAAATTAACGGAATCATAATAAGAGTCATAGGCCCCTGTAGTTGGAACAGTGACGGCCCCGTTATACGTAGAGGACCCAGTCAGCCCAGCTAAATTAAACAACGCATACGGACGAACATTAGCAACAGCACCGGTGCTACCAGACACCAAGGCGAAACAGCCGAGGATATTAGTAATAGCTAAATCCAAAGGAGCGGCTCCCAGGCAATCGACCGTACCTGCATGGTTAACGTTAGCATCAGTTTCGAAACTATAATATTGACGTATACTCGCAGAAGGTATGATGCAACTGGCGGCAACTGTGCTATTAAGATTGAGTCTGGCGCCCTTATTGAATAATAAGTTTACCGCATGATGGGACGCTGTTGTGTTAAGAACAACAATTTCATCGATGAAAGATTCACCACCATTAGATAAAGTAGTTGAAGTTAGCGCGGTGTCGTTAAACATCCAAAGTTCGGAAGGGGTGTTTTGTGGCGTTGAGGTGGGGCCCGAGCCGCCAGCACTTGTTATGAGGGACATTTTTGCACCATTTATATATAAGTGCCCATCGGTTGTAGAGTTAAGAGACCCGGAGTGGGTCCAGACAACATGAGTTGGTGAGCCAGCATGAAGATTAAACCCCTCTATATAATATTGATCATAAGCGTTGGTGTAAGATCCTTCGTTGTTTCTTCTGTAATTTACGTATAACCTTAATCTGCCAGCGGAATCTACATAAACTTCTCGACCAACACCGGAGCCAACCGCCGAGATTTCTTTATATATGGATCTACGGCCACCGGTTCCGCTGTCCATATACGTCCAAAACGCCAAAGTCCAGGCACCGATTGCGATCTCGGAGGAATCAACATCTACTTTCATATAAGAACGATTCCTAAGTTTGATTCTCAAACCTTGGCCATACACAGCAGAATAGGCGGTATATGTTGACGTTAATTCATTATTTGTCCAAACTGAAGAAGACAGGTTATTGTAAAAATCAGTATCAGAACTACCCGGTGCTATTTGATAGTCGGCTACGGCGTCGATACCGTCCAGTGCATAGGTCAATACGGCTCCGTCCGAACCATATGTTCGATCGGGCAAAGACAGCAGGTCTCCAACAGCGTGATAGTCTTTTCCCAGAACCTTAACACTACCCTCGGCTGCTTCTTCATGATAGGTACCGGTAACCACAAAACTACCACTAGCGTATCTTCCTGCGAAATAGGCACCTGTAACAGCGAACTCTCCATCCGAAGGGGTCATCAACCCTATCTCTTGGCCGTCGGGGGCTCTATTACTTGGATGTTGGCCGAAGATATTTCCGGTTTGTCCTCCGGTATAGGATTCTTGTCCTATCAAGGTCATATAGTTTGTTGTGTCAGGGAGCGTGGTCTTAATTACAACTGGTAAGTCCAAATCGGAATCATAAGCATCGCGATACCACCTTCTTTGATCTGCCTTATCCATTATAACCAATTCATAACCTTTTCTATAGTTTCCAATATTCTGGGAGGCTGTCGTGTATTGAATGTTTCTGATATTAACAGGTCTCTTGGCATGTTCGTCTCTAAAACGAATAGCCCAAGGCTTCAAAATGTTTGGGTAAGTTCCTCCATAATCTGGTCCAACAAAACCCATGGCACCATCAGTGTCGGCGATGGCATCGTGTGCCTTTGTTACAATCGCCCAGGCCTCTGGTCTGTTGGCTGTGCTGTCTAGATTGGCGTTGTAGGTAGTATATGATCCAGCATTTGCGCCTCCTGAGAATCCGCTGGCTGTAATGTTTGATGTAGAAACTGTTATTGTTTTGTTACCGTCGGTACCCCAGGCGCTTTGCGTTAAGGCAAGGATAGTGGTTGGATCATCTGATATAATATCAACACGCATATCTAATTTATTTGCTAAAATAGCAGCAAGTTCGACAGCATTGGTCCAATACTCGCTATCGAGGTCGTAATAACTGTTCCTCCTAGCCCTAACATACGTTTGATCAGAGTCGTATATATCAATATAATCTCCCTTAGTCACTATGCTTGGTACAAACTCAATAGATCCTTTAGCATTGGCTGCGCTGACGGGAGAAGAAACTGTTAAAGACTTATCGGTAGAATATGAATTAATAGAAATGTGTCTTGCTTGATGACCTCCAACATGTGTCTCGGTAAAAGGTCCCTGCATTGGAATGTCATTTGTTATATATGTTATGTCTGGGTGGACATTTGTAACAACAACATCACTTTCGAAATAGCTTTTAATTTCTTTATTGTAGCCAGTATGTACAGTGTCCTCAACAAAACTAAACGGAAGAACAGAATCACCTTTGAGGACCGCACGGTATTCGTCACCAGCAAATTTACCCAATGACGCTTGAGAATTCCAAAAAGTTTTTTGAGTCGAGGCTCTTCCTGACAGTGTAGAACGTGTTGATTTTATAGGATCATCGCAGTCCTGTGGTATTTCCAAGCCAGAGCCAGCACCAACACCGATTGTTATGATGTTCTGAGGAGCGGTAAGTTCTTCTCCATGCGGAGCAAGGGCTTCCATGAGAAGAAGCTTATTTTTATTTGTTCTAAAATTTACGCCACCATGGATAATTTGTTTCTGTACGGCTGAGAAGTTATATGGCTTTGCTAGTTTTCTAAGAGCGTAGGTCGATCCCAAATATGAAGAACCATCTGTATCTGTTCGCATTGTGCCATAAGAAGCCAAACTGTGGTTGTTCTTTACGTTTCTTAAAACTTCGCGTGTAGTTCCTGTGTTAGATGGTCGAGTGGCAATATCCTTCACTCTCCTATCTTTCTGCCACAAACAATTGATATCTTCTTTATCCAAGCTCCCCGTTGGTGCGCTTCCTGCGCTCCAATTATATAATAATTCTTGCACTCCTCTGGCGGGTCCAGAAAAATTTTGTTTTGTGAAAGCTCTTTGAACCAACAGATTTGTTTGGTTCAAATATTTGTTTCGCTCTAAAAAATGACTCTCATAAACATCTGATATGTTAGTATTAAAAGTATTTCCAGCCGGTATTAACTGAGCTATAGCCAATGATATAGATGTATCAATCCACTTATAGAATGATACAAACTTCTCGAAATCCAAATCTTCTTCAACATGATCAAAAAATCTTTCCTTAAGAAGCAACAGTTTATTATAATCTGAGTGATACGCGAAATTTGGTTGCCCTATTAGAGTATTAAAATCCACTGTTGTTGCAAACATCTTCATCATTTCTGCGGAAACAACTCCATACAAACTCTTTTCAAAAGAATAGACGACATCATTTGTGTCATTGTCTTGAAAGAAAAATTCTTCTTGTTGGGAAACTATAGATACATTATCATCCGTATATAAATTATTTGGATTTCGTCTTTTTGTGGAATATATATAATTCTTATCAACACATTTTGTATTAGAATTAGCGAAAAATTGCCCATATCCTTCGTGCATTCTGTCTATTGTGTCCGATACGCTACCGAATCGAGTCGTAGAACTTCCAGAAGAAAAATCATACACTCTCATACTTCCGGTAGCATCAGACCCTGTAATAGTATCAAAATTCCAATTAAAAACTAAAGTTTCAGATCGGGGAATTACCACACTATTTAAGCCAATGACGTCTTCTTCTTCGGGGTTATCAATACCATATGATGATATATCATATGAATGTTCATCAATAATGTTGTTAGACAAATAAGAATTCCAAAATACTAAATTTCCTAACTTTACGTCTGTTTCTTGTAGGACTGACCCGGTAAAATTCTGGCGGTGGGCTCCAGCATAAAATCTCTTATTGGTATTAATTAGACCGTGAGAAGACACGGAGCATGTCAATGAAAACGAGTTTCTTTTTGTTCTCCCCTCCGACTCTACTCCATAAAATTCAACATCATAGTTTGCCGTGGTGGATCCAGAGATCAAACTAGAATATGGGTATTTTTCGTGCTTTACTTTTACAGCCAACTTCCACCTATTGTCGGCATATTGTTCTGAAATATAGGAACTAGTGAGTTCAAAAGGCAACTGAGAGGAGACAAGAGCAAATTTAACCCTAGGATATTCTCCGTCAAGGATTTGGTTATCCTTCACTTCTTTAATTATATATAATTTCATTTCACAGTCGGAAGCAGTGGGTGCCCACTCAACAATATTGGAGTCTGCTGTGTGAAAGCCAGCTACAGAGGATGAAATGAAGTTTGTTTCTAGGAAGCTTTCACTAGAAATCCTATTTTTCCTGGGTAGTATTATGTCTGTTTCTAGTGTTATTGAGGAATAGTTTTGAGCTGCCGCTACATATGTATTCGAATTAGCAGAACCTGAAGTAGTAAAGATTGTGGCACTATTATTGAGATCAGAGTAAAAATTAATATATCTTTTCTCAGTGGTATCATTGTAATAATTATTTTTCAATAGATGAGTTGAATTATCAGCATATTTATTGAAAATAACTAAATTACTGTTGATACCCAACGTACGGAAATAATTTCTGAATGCTTTGGAAGTCCCTTTGGATTTGTACATTGATATTAATCCCAGATTAACATTATGATACAGTGTGTCTTTTACCTCTTTTATATTCTTTTCGTATACTTCGTTATTATCCTTATTTAAAAACAACTCCACGCTTGATGCATCAGTAAACAACTCAGGAAAAGCAAAACCCCTAGAATATAATACGTTTCTTGCAAAGGGGTATGCTTTATTAGAACCGCTCACATAACGGTGATTTTTTAATTTTGAAATTTCATTGGTTTGATGCCAGATAGTGTCAAAATAACTACCAATAAGATGAGACAAAGTTTTTAATTGGCCAGAATATTTTGTATCTTCTTCCTGCATCCAGGACGGAAAAAGCCTATAAAACATTGACGGATTTTCTATATCTGCCAAACTACCCGATAACATATATTGTGTTTTGGAAGAAGATACTTCTGGGTGTGATGAACGAATAATTGGGTCACGAAATTCTCTTAGCGTTGCTCCAGATTCAACCATAGCAGAACCGCTGCTTCTTGCTCCTGTGGCATATCCGACCCACGACCCATCACACATTCGACCTGAGTAGTCTAATACTTTGGCGTCATATGTAGAATTCGTTGTTGTGCCTTCATTGAATTTATAATATACACCTAAGTCGATATTAGAATCATATTCGTTTGTTCCTCCTCCTGCCGGGATGAACCAGTTGTTATCAATTTCCTTATGTGATCGCTCTTTCTTCCAAAATCTAAATTCGTCCAAGGAGGCTGATAATTTATTATATCCTATATCACCATTTCCTGCGAAGTCATCGCGAGAAGATGCTCCGATAGTGGCTATTAGTCCTTGGTTGACTGGTGCTATGTCTGACACGCCGCCAGAAACAAAGGAATTTATTAATTTATTGTTTTTATATACCTTAACGTGGGTACCTGCTGATGATGTGATTAGTGAAATCGCATGATGATTCCAGTTCCCATCAAACGTTCCCGTCATGAGTCGTACGTTCTGAAACCCATCAGATCCGGATATTAAAGTCATATATAAGGATTGATCCGAACTAGTTAAATATAGTTTTAATCGGCCGTACATACTTCCGGAAGCTTCGCCGTTGTGGAGATCAAAAATTTCTTCTCTCTGCAAGGTCATTGCTGATGGTTTTTTTAACCAAAATTCAACAGTGCTGCCGGAAGCCATAGTCATTTCTAAGCTGCTTCCTCTACGGGATGATATATCATATATTCCAGATTTTTCAAATTTTGAATGAATAGTGGATCCGATCATTCCGGACGATGCAGTGTGAGGTCCGCCATGAATTAAAATGTATTCTTTCACTGTTGGGTTTGTGTAATTTCCACCGGCAGGATTGGCATCCGCCTTTGCAGTACCTTGGTTTGAAAAAACTACATATCCATTTGTTCTCGGGTAAATATAATTAAAGACATACCTGTCTAGATAACTTGATTCGTTTTCAAACTCTTGTTTTTCTGCTAGCGTACCATCGTAAGGATATTCTTGATAAATTCTCTTAAAAGCCGTCTCATAATACATCTCAGCAGAGCCGAATTTAGCAAAGTTGGAAGCTGAAGAGAAGTCGATGTCTGGAATAAATTTATCGAACTCTTGTTGTTTTGCTTCAATATATTCAACTGATTCAAGTAGAACTGATGAGGACGCTACAGTTTCCGACTTTGTAAATTGATTGTGTTTATAATTATTGAATAGATCTTTTATGCTCATTCTTCGCTCACTCTAAATTTAAACTTATAAGGTTGTTCTACATAATTAGCTGTATCTTCATTATAGAAAGCATAATAAATCTCATACTGATATCCCTGTTCAAACATCCTAGTGTCTAATTTAAAGTAATTTCCTGTCACATCATACGATAATCCGGTGTGATATAAAGATCCTGTCCCGTATGGAACAACTATTTCATCATCAATCGCTCGTTTAATTTGATACGAGGCACTGTTCATTAACAAACTTGGTATAGATGCTTGTGTTGCAACTGAATAAATGTTGGGAGACCAGTTTTTCTCTCTGACATACAATCTCATCTTGGGAGTTTCGCCATATCTGTACTGGTCTCTCAAGTTGGGCATTGACAAAACATAGTTTTGGTTCTCGGTTGTTTGAGAGAATACGAACGACTGTGGAGTTATAGATCCAGTGGCATACCGAGTGGCTGCTGTTGCGGCGTTTTGGATTGTTGTACTTCCGCTAAACCATACATCAAAGACCTTCGTTACAGACGTTGAACCGGTCATGGCAAATGTAGCTGAATATATTCCCGTTGTAACGCGACTCCCCGTTACAACATAAATGTTGTTGGTCCCGACATTGGCTCCAATATCTAAAGACAAAGCTAGTGCGCTGCCGGATGGAGCTGTATTGGTTGCAGATCCAGAAAAGATACTCACATGTATAGCGTTTGTGCCAATTGCTGGTATGTCTCTCAATCGGCCTCGAACATAATTATAAAGATATATTGTGTTTAAATTATCACCCGCTGGTGCTAGCGAAGAAGATAAGTAAAAACTTCCCCTGTCGTCTCTTCTAGAGTCATCCCAACGAGCCTCTAGAACTGGTCTTTTAAAGAAAAATTCTGTATCTCTTGCAAAGAACCTCTTTGTATAGTACGATTTTGTAGCTCCTGCCGTATTGTGTAGTACAGAACCATCATAAGTGCCGGCGGAATTGGATTGATATGCTTCATATGGGTCATCTAGATATACACCAAAACCATAATTTGTAGTTCCGGAGCCACCTGAGTCTAGCCAATTCTCTACAATGTGCGTCACATCAACTTCTAAATTTTCTAATCCTGTCGAAAAGGCTTGTTGTTTTTCTCCAGTTGCTCGAAAATCTCCACCGGGAGTTGTCCAAGCGGTATATGCTAAGCCGCCAGTAAAGTTTGTTTTAGTCATGCCGGCAGTACCGCCATCTGTCAAAGTAATAGTTGTGTTGCCGGAGGTGCCTGCTGTCGCCTGAGTTACAGTCACAACTGCTCCATCAACAGTGGCAGTAAACCTTGTCCCTGCTGGACCCGATGAAGTGTTAATGACATTCATCAGGTTAGTTGCTGTTTGATCGTTTGATGTGGTGGCTTCAAATGTACCGTTAACAGAACTTTGGTCGCCTTGTGTAAAGTCATAATTAGTGCCATCAGTAGCAACCAAGTTCACCTTGTCGCCGGCGTTGAGTTCGGTGTACGCCGTGATGGTTATTGTTGCCGTTGCAGAAACATCGGTACCGGTACTTGCCAACCAATTAGATCCAATGCCATCACGCGTGATATCTTGATAGTTTTCCATATCAAGACCGTAACCTTCTTCCCAATCTCTTGTCACTTGAGAAACGTTTAAAGTGTAGCTTCTCGGAGTTGTTTTGGAGTGTGGGGCATCATACATCTTAAGATACCAGGAAACGGATCCGCTGACAGGTATTGTGGTTGCTGTACGATCTGTTGAGATATTAGAAGTATTAAAATAGATTAATGTTCGAGAGAGCTCCGCTGAAGCCGAAGATGCTTGGCCGTATATCGAAAACACCTCTAATACATCGGATGCTCCCATGCTGGATCCGGTTCCTCTTGTTGACAGATTTTCTTCAAACGCGTTTGTTATTGTGTTATCTTTTGTGGCAAAATATCTTTTTATCATTGTGCTACTCCTCTAACGACGCTATTAATATTCTTTATTTCGAATATAACATTTTTTGGAGGCTTTAAATACGTTCCGTCCGGAGATAGAATTTCGTGTAAGCCGATTCCTGGAACGCTGTAACTAGCACCGGTGGGCAAACTCATGATTACATCTTTCACATCAATCACACCTTCAATTTTATTAATAAGATTATAGACATTGGAAATATAAAATGGCTCACCAATTTCAAATTTTTGAACATATTCTTTTTTTAATCGATTGTGAATTCTATTAAGCACGGATACCTTATTTTTTGTAGGATCGATATTGACATAATAATCAAAAGCAAGATTACAAATTGAAGCATCTTTTATTCTAATTCTATCATTCAAAGAAGAATTGCGATTCAACCAAGTTTTCAGATTAGCCTTTACAGTCTCGTTGGTAGTGGCTAGATTTCCATTAGAATCCTCATTAACAACATATATATCAATTATCTTATCAGTAAAAGATGGATCGGTGACAACTGCTGCTCGCTTTACTGATCCGAATTTGGCTGGCATCAGGTAGCAATAACTTTCATAATCATTTTTTGTAACAGCACGAGATTGAGCAGCAAAAGAACTATAGGTTCTAATCTTCAATTCCTCTTTAGTAGGGACCGATGTATTTCCCACAATAGGAGTGGGATTTGAAACCTCTATAGAGCCTCTAACTGATGCCATCGTGGAACGACTGGAAGTAGTTCTTCTATTCGGAAAATCCATAAAAACACTAGACACCGTATTCAAGGCTCCTGCGGATAAATTAATTCTGTCTGAAGAATTTACATCATATAAAACAGTCAAGGTAGTGTTACTCGGACATACGCCGAGGCCAGTGGTATCCAATAATCTTGCTGGGTCGAAACGATCATCAGAAATATAATTTCTGCCGTTCATTTTTAGCGCTGCTTGGGAAGGATCTAGATAATCTGTTGTAGTAATCTCTTCATCAGTCCCAGAACCAAATTGTAAATATGTTCCGGAAAAATCATGTACAATGGTATATCTTCGAGCGACTGATCTGGGTTTTAATATTGATCTAACACCGTCGCTAGCTACATCAGGATTGGTGGTTTCGACATAAACAACATCTTGCGACAAATTCTCTACTTCAAGATATTCGTGGCCCTCAGAATCTATAACAGAAACAATGTCAACTATAGATGCCGGACCTACTCTAACTCTTCGAAATCTAGTAAAATCTCCAACGCCTACCCTCTTCCTGTATCTTGTTGTAGAACGTACTGAGCCATAAGCACGAATTGCATATGCTGTTGGTTTTCCTGTAGATTCTGAGAACCTTGCTGCAACTACAGCGTTTTTTGGATGATTAAAATCAACGTCTTCTGTTAGTACAAAATTCACATCGGAATCTGATCTAACCTCTGTCCCGGTTTTTAAAACTGGTATAAATTGTGTATCTGGCCCAAGGCCTGTTATGGAAGCATCAACAACAACATAAAAAACCGCTGTTGCAAACGCGGATGGTCTTGGAGAGTATTTGTAACCATAATTCTCGGCCATTCTCTTAACATTATCGTATTCAATGGCAGTATCGAAAAAAGTTTCATTAACTTGATAATCTAGATAAAAAGAAAGCTGATCTCCCACATACGACACTGCGTCCAATATAAAAGACCCAAAAGAATTTTCCGTAAAATCAGCATATGTATCTGGATAGTGGACTTTTGCAAGTTTTTCCAAATCATTTTTGATACTATTGAAATCTCTGTTTGTATAATTTATTGCTCTTTTTTTATTTTTCATGTTAGGTGTATC
>Ga0208030_1001866_pt1 | contig 11225 bp, 23 predicted proteins | sample MalvirDeepMed_M9_FD_184246 | JGI IMG/M metagenome (GOLD analysis project Ga0208030, IMG submission 184246) | Marine viral communities from the Global Malaspina Expedition - Malaspina viral metaG DeepMed_M9 (SPAdes) (version 2) | ecosystem: Environmental > Aquatic > Marine > Oceanic | place...
CTTAAACCCATGTCCTTAATAGGCTCTAAATTATCGTCCATTTGCTTACGATATGTTAATGCCCCAAACATCTGATTACCATTACGTGCTATACCATATTTTTCTGTATGCATATCATATCTAGGTAACATTCTTGATGCTATATCCTTAACGTTATGTATAAAATCTGCATGCGATACAGGTACATATGTTTTAGTTTCTACTGGTAGCTCTATTGATGCTAATACACTTTCATCTACTGCATTACTTGTTATTAATGTTGCATTCATTTGTTTCTCCTTTTTGTTGAATGATTCCTTCTTGTATTAGATTGTGAGCTGTTCTGCCAAACCAACCCTGTAATTTCCAAGCTAATCCTGTATTTACAAGATATTGCCAGGCTTCAGTTTGTTCTTCTTCTGTCGCACCTGCACCTTCACAGAATCCTTCTGCATAAGCTGTTGCAAGATAAGAAGTCCATTTTATGTTTGTAGCCATTACTTCTCCTTTATTTAAGTCCTGTTACGAAGTCTTTCTTACTCAGTCTAACTCCTGTTATTTCTTTACCTGTCTTTAATTCTTGAAGAATACGCTTCTTATCAAGCTTACTAGTGGTAACTTTAATCCAGTATTCATCAGGTATTTTAGTTTCATCTATTACATCTACAGCTCCTGCTGATTCTCGTATCTTTAAGGGATTTAATGCACTATGTTCAGGTAGTCTGCCAGTTAATTGAAACTGTCCTACTACGTAACCTTTAATACGTTCCTGTTCATTCTTAAGAAACTTCACATAACGTTGTGCTTTCTTAATCTGCTCCTCAAATATTTCAACTTCCTTATCGAAATCTTTATAGAAGAAGTAGATTCCATCTTCTTTCTTAGCTTGTTCATCTCTTAATTCATCAATACGTTTCTGTAATTCATCTTCTTGAAAGATTTCGTATTCATTTTTAGCAATAAGTAAATCTCTACTTATATTAGCTAGTGATCTTTGCATTATGTATTATTCTCCTTTGATTATTTTCAGTTACTGGTGCATCTATTACATCACCAGCTGGTTTCAATGTTACATTATCAACAAGAAATCTCATGTTGAATATTTCTCGCTCTCTATTAGCAATAGTTGTTACATCTATATGATTTAGTAGACCTTCGTCATTCTTATGACCAGTAAGTCCAAGTATTTTGTTTGCATTATACGCAACACGGAATGAACCTCTGGTAGAAGCTATGTTTTGGCCCTCTCTGAATGACTCTTTACCTATTTCAGATATAGCAAATACGACAATATTCTTCTGGATAGCCAATTCCATGAGTGCCTGTGAGGCTTCCTCAACTTTCATATTGTTGTCTTTATGTGCTGAATGAAATAGACCCATATGGTCCACTACTATTATTGAAGGCTTATTAGGTTGCATATCTATACGTTTAGCCAATTCAAATGCACGACAAGGATTATAGTCGATTGTCAGCCATTTAAACTGATCAGAAATACTGATACCTTGTCGATATGATTCAACTACCTCTTCTTCTGATTTACCAGTTGCCATCATAGCAAATCTCATCATCATCTGTCTTGGTGACATTTCCATTTCAAGGAAGTAAGTTTCTACTTTTAATGCATTAAGCCAGTTCTGTAACAGCATGGTTTTCATAGACTTAGGTGGTCCCTGGACGATTACTACCTCTCCAGGATATATAGGAAATTTCTTACCATATAATGCACCTATGTCTATCGGTTTAACATCAGATTGAATAAAGTCCATTAGTACCTTTTCCATTGCAGTAGAATCTAATGCATTCTGATTTTTCTTTGCTTTATGTAACTTGCATGTAGATTCGCAATACTTATCCATAATAACATCATTACAGCCATAACGATTACCCTGACCACCATGCCCATTATAGGTATTATCAACTAAACGGTCCATTTCTATTTTCTCAAAATCACCATCGACACTTACCGTTTGTCTCCAATGCTCCATTACTAGCTCTACAATATTTTTAGGATATCTCCATCTTAAGTGTGCAGCTATACGCAGCGCTACTGCATGTCTGGAACCAGAAGCCGTACCATTCATCATGGTTTGAATGCATGGATATTGATGCTTATCAGGATTACCAGTATCGACAGGTTTTTTAAGCTGAATCTTTATTGCTTCTTTTTTACGTACCATTACATCAAATACAGGATTGCATTCATGTCTTGGTATTTCTATCTCTCGTGGCTTTCTAGCTAAGGCTATAATTTCCTCAGGATGTAAGTGTAATTCCTGTGATGTTAGATAGATTTTGTAAAGATTAGATTTACCATTTCTAGTATTTAAGAGTCTGATAATACGAGACTTATCTGTAACAGATGGATCTGCATATTCAAATATACCCTTTTCAGTTAATGCATCTTTAACCTTTAAATGCAAGTCACGAGCTCCTTCCCAAAGGAATGCTTCTTGAGGTATACTAACATGAAAGCCAGTACCTGAAAAGTATATATTATAAGGTATCATGAGATCGTTTAATACTAATGTTAGTCCAATAGTTTTCTGTCTTGCATCATCAACATCAGTACCATCTATATCAAGTAGAAATTCTGCAGGTATATAGATTTTACCATCAAATCCAGCAAGTTTCTTATTTTGCTTAACATATTTTTTAACATAATCATCATAATCAAATAAGCTCATGAAAGTATCTTTATTTGTGCCATACCATTGAGGCACTTGAGATACATTAACGAAATGGAATCTATTGGATAAACTAAATGCCATTTCCTTAATCATTGGATTGCTCCCGTAACTAAAGATTTAAGTTCAGTAATTTCTTTCTTTATATTCTTAGTATGTGCTTGACGCTTATCCCAATTTTTTCCCCTTAGATTTTCATTAGTTTCTTGTAATAATCTAGAGGTTCTAGTTATAGTTTCACTTGAGGTAAGATTTCTAGTAATTAAGGTAAGCACTTTTTTGATATCTGCAGTAATGTTAATACCATGATCCTTTAACTCTTGATGCCATATATTCACTACTAATCGAGGATTGTCATCTCTTAATGATGGATGTTTAGTTAGAAACATTTCCACTTTGTTCGATGCTAATATGATTTTCTTTGTCATGTTTACTCCTTATTATAACACAAAAAGGGAGTAGGACACTCATAATGTCATACTCCCTCTTGTTGTCTGTTTATTGATCAGCTAATTAGAAGGGTATGTCTGCAGTTTCCGTTACAGTTCCTGTTGTACCATTTGTTCTAGCAGTAGTTTTATTACGTCCAGTATGATATCGTTCAACACTTGATTTAAGTGATGTAACATCTGTTTCAGTAAAGTGTTCACTGACTACTGGAGCAATACGTCCTACTGCATCAGTATAGCCATCTTCGTTAAGATAGAATAATACATTAACTGTCTTACCTTTAAGATGACGTACATTATCGTCTATTACTGCAGTATTAGTATTTTCATCTACAGTGATTCCAGCCCAAGCATGATAAAATAGATTTGCAATAGCAAATTCTTCATTAGTCTTGGAATTAACTGCTGACCAGATTCTACATTTTAGATTATCTGGTTGATCAGTGAAGAATAAATCTACATAACGTGTTCCATTATAATCTCCTTCTACTGCATCATTAATAGTTACAGTAGTCCATCCTTCAGGAAAATTACCACCTGTCGGTCTATTTAGGTCCAGTTTTAGCATTTGTTACTCCTTTGTTTATTGTTTGTAAGCTTACAGTTTTTCCACTGCCAGGATCGCCAATTACTAAGATTTTAGCACCTTCCCAGCCCTTTTTATTTACAATATCAAATATGATACTGTAATCTTGATCCATCTCTTCAGGAAGTTCTTGACTTCTATCTTTAGCATGACAATACTTTTCATCACGAGCAGTTATCCATCTATAATGTCTCTTACCCTTATCATCCTTAATGATTTTAGTATACAGTACAAAATCAAACCATTTACCAAGATCGTCTTTAGTACTTCCTTCAATATTAGGCATTACTTTAAGTACGCCTTCATTATTATCCTCTTTCAACTTTCCATGTACATTGCAAATCATTGAAATAGGGATTGCATTTAATAGAGCAAAGAATGCATCTAATTCAGCTTTCATTTCTCCCCATTGTTGCAATTTTAACCTTTTCGTAGGTCCTGCTAAGGCACGTTGATATTTCTTCACAAGCTCTGTTACTGTATCAAGAGCGATACAATCTATATCAACACCATCTCTACGTGTCCATCTTTTATATTTCTGTGGTATTTCAAGTGCACCAACCTTTACTGTTTCTTCAACTTCCTCAAACTTAAATATCTTACCTAGAAGGATTTTAAAATCATTCCAGTTTTCATATTGTAGCATAGGTAAACCAAAAGAATCAGCAATTTCGTCTTTACTTCCGAGAGATTTGTATCCATTCTCGAAATCGAGATAAAGTGTATTCATATGTATTTCCTTAGTTTAGTAGTGTAAGAGATGTATTCTACGTGACTTGAGAACATTCATACGATAGATAACTGTACTGATCATCTTTTCTGTGACAATACTGCCAAATTCGGTTTTATTACCGATTCCTGTTAATATAAGGCGATCGACAGTGTCTTCGTATGTCTCAATAATATAGTTTAATACATCTAGTTCCATGAGGATGCCTAAATTTAATAAACATTAGACATCGTAACCAAGCATTAATTTTCTTTAATTAGTCTAGCTTCATTTAATGCATTATCGTATTCATTCATCATCTGTCTTAATATAATAGAATGTACTTTTCTTTGTGCGAAGGTGAATGCACCAGTATCAATACGGAAATATCCTACCATTGCATCTATATCATACACTTTTAGGATATTAGTATCCACATCATCATAGTTCCATATTAATTTATCCATTATCTGATTCCTTGTATTCTTCAAGCATTTTCACACCACTATCAAGTAAGATATTAGCTAATCCATCTAGAAGTTCTGTAGACTGATCATAACCCATGATATAATCTAAGGCTTCACGCTTCTTAGTCTTCAGCTTCTCAATCTTTTGACCTTCAGGAAATTGCTTAAATGCCTCTTCACATTCCTTACGACACATAGTGAGTAATGCAGTATTGATAGAGGGAAGATTCTGACAAACATTCGTTTCCCATTGCCATTCATACTTATCCTCACCATAATGATGCTGTATAATATCATATTGCTCACATAGATTGGTTAAGGTATTACTTAATGTCTGCTGTAAGCTAATCACTTGATTAATTGCTACTTCATATTCATTCAAGCTTTCAGTTAAACCTAGATTATCAATGAATTCATCTTTTCGCTCACTGACAAAGTCAGCTTTCTTTAAAGCTGCATCCTTTTCTAAGGGTCCAAGTTGTAAGTTAAACTGCTCTTTAATACGATTCGTAAAATAATCACGTTGTTGTTTAGTTAACTTTGCCATCTACATCTCCTTTTGTTTTAAGTAGTTCTAATCCATTGACTGTTGTTACACTTCGTTCTATTAATTTATCTATCTGGTTTATCATACCTTTCAAATGAAAGATATTATGTTCTTCTGTCAGTTCTTTAATAGCCTGAAGTGTTGCAAGTAAGTCCTTTTCATACCTTATGATATCATCAAACATACAAATACTTTGATGGTGCTTGTAGTTCGTTATTATTAACATCAAATATCATACCTATACTGTCAGTTAAGGTTACTGAATCATCATGATAGTCAATAATATTATACCATTCATCACGATACATTATTCTATCTTCCATTTTATTTCTCCTGTTCTTCTTTAATCATGCCCCATAAGAGCATGAGATACACTATGGCATCAGTTATACGTCCAGTAACATCTTCTCGTTGAGATTTATGCCCTTTAACGAAAGCGGTAATACCATCTATATGTTTAAGCATATAAGTAAGTAATACTTTCTTCCTGTCTGTTTCTACTAAATGGGCTATACGATTGAAGTTAGCAAATATCTCATCTGAATTATGTGCGTATTCCTTCTGTCCAGCATTTCTCATACTACTTATGGCAGGCATGATATCAGTTTCCAGAAGTTCTTTAAACTTCTGTGTCGTCATTAAAAGGGTATTGGATTACGACGAGTTATACCTTCAAGTATAAGATATTTAACTTGTTGTTCCAATGTCCTCACTTCATTTTTACATATTTCTTCCAGTCTTTGTAACGATTCATGCTCTAAGGTGAGAGTTATTGATGTCTCTGCTTCTGGAAGTTCAACTGTTTCAGTTTTAGTATCTGTGATAGTTGTAGTCTTATATCTATGATTTTGAGTCCAATTCCAAGCAGTTCCATAATGTACACCATATTTACGTGCTACTTCAGCAATACTCATACCAGATTCGATATTACCAAGTGCAGCTTTGATTGTGTGTGCTGTATGAAATACAGGTGATTTACGTTTAGTTGTCATACTATCTCCATATTATTGTTGTTATGATTAGGTACCATATTACTAGAGACAGTACTAATAAGCCACTGAATACTAGTAACCTTTGTGTTACTCTGACTATGTCAGGTAAGTTTTCTATTAATTTATTCATCATCTTTATCTACTCCTGCATGTTCACCTTATCTCCTGTTAGTGTTAAAAGTTATGCGGGGCAGAAAATAAGGAATCTACCCCGCTTCCTCCAGCCTATAAAGGCTGTTTACCTATCAACAGATGGAGAAACCACCTGAGTGTTTACAAAATTCAGTAAAATGCTTAACATTGTCAAGATCAAGGTAATAGCGTGTGCTATTATCTTTCCTTTTACCTGAACCATTACAACTATTACAAGGTATGCAATCTATTGCCTGGGGAATGTTCTCCTTTTTGATATCTTCAAGATTAAGTCCTTGATTATATGCCCATTCTTTAAGCAATACTGTCTCACCTCTACCTAATGTAGAAGATCGTTTACGCCAACCTGATGTATCACATATTTTGCAATCAACTAGTTTTTTATTTTGTATCTCTTTATTTCTGTCTTTAATATATTGTGTAATAAAATCACTATCTAGATATTGTTTTAACTTATCAGCCATCTTGATGGCAGTTTCTTCAGTGATATTATGTCCATCATTGTAACTACCTGCAATTATATCTTCTTTTGTAAGTATATCATTACAGATATTACATACTAGTTCCCACAATGGTCTCCAGTGCCAAATATTGTTACGAAAATATGCGCCTTTCACTTCATTAGCCCATTGTTCATGAGCCTCACAATGTGCACTATATTCTATTTTATCAATCTTTGGATTTAGTTGAAATTGGCCCTTAGAAACTTCAACAAATTCTTCAAGGCCAGTCCATACTGGTTCAGGTATTGCAGGTTTTAATCCATGTAGATCAAATCCCATGATACTGCTCCTTATGTTATTACTATTGGTTTTAGATATTTCCAGTCTTCTGACTTATTATCATCATTCCATGACTCCTGAATATTCTCACCATCTCTCCATGCAAGAGCACCTATGACAGTCTCTTCAGGAACATGGTCCCAACTATTATCTGATTTACGTGCCACACCTTCAAGATGATATTCTCCTGTAGAAGGATTAAGCATCTTTAGGTATAAACACTTCTTTGCACTTATTGTATTGGAACCATAATTAGTACGATTAATCATAGCAGGTATTTCCACTTCTATTAATTCATATGGTCTACCATCTACAGTATTTGTATCAATAATTATAGTTGGACAATCTTTAAGTACAGTTTCTATACCTACCGCTTCAATGGCTTGTTGTCTTAATTGTGCATTCTTTAGTTTAAACACATCTTGTGGGTTCCATTGGTCTAAGGTATTATCTGTTCGATGTTTCTTAAAGGTACGTTCTGCTTTCTGTTGTGCATATCTAGCACGAGCATCAGCATTACGTCCATCCTTCATCTTTCTGTTCCATTTAGCATACTTCTTAACAATATACTGAGGGATTGGAGATATCATTTTACCTGACCAATCAAATCTTATCCTAGCATATGGTAAGGTAAGTATATCTTTTGTCCCTACACCATCATAGCGAAGCAGGCTTATACCTTTACGGTTACAAAACCATACTCCATGCAATAGATTTAAGGATAGAAAGCCCTGCATTGGCCAGATGTTAAACTGATTACCACTATTCTGATTATGCGATTCAATCGATAATGACTGCAAGTTGAATCTTATCTGATTTAATGTGAGTGTTGCAATTGGAGGTTTGGTATCTCGCATAGTTGTTTGATCTAGCTTAACCCAAGTACATATGTCCCATACTTTTACAATACCTGTATCGACTTTAATAAAGATATAGTTCATATGTCTATGTCTATCACCACCACGAGACTGTAATGAGTCTCCAATCTTACCACTGTTTATGAGTCCAATTAAGTTTACATACATTAATCTGTTACTCCTCTTGTTCGTCCTGTAAGATGGTCGAACTCTCTCACTCTCTTCTGGATATAAAATCCTTCAGGAAGAGTGATAGTATTATGTTCTTCATGTTTCAGGTCTACCTTACCTTTAACAATTAAACCTTCATTATTTCCCCAGTCAGTTCTTTTACATAGTGTTACACCTGCATCTTCAAGCATATCATCCATATATACAGCATGATAGTGTCCAGTTTCTTCTCCTTCGGCAAGCACGGCACGAATCTCATGTTTACTGACCTGAATTCTAAGTTTCGCTTCTTTAAACTCTTTTTCGGTTACTTTAAGCAGGATTACATCTCCCTGTTGATATTTTATCATTCTTTACTTCTCCTTATTGATTTAAGTGAAAGACTGTTCAACATAGACAATCTCTTTTTGGTTGTATTTATTAGTTGCTGAGTAATAAGAACTCCATTTTCAGTCTTCTGACCCATTCCTAATTCTTTAAATTTATTTAGTTGATTACGATAAAAGCGGATGTTACTACTGTGATGGTATTCAGTTGTGGACATTATATCCTCCTATTTTTAGTGAAGGGGGACCTTAAAGTCCCCCGTTTGTTTTGTAAAATATGTTTACGACCAAGATTATATTCTGATGTAACCTCTTTAGCCCAACAGTTATTACAGAAAATAAAGCCATCTTGTCGTTGTTTATCCTTTTTGTGATAGTAGAAATCGTCCTTACATTCTTCACATATGTGCATGCTATTACGAAACCAACCAGTTAGGTGCTCTATGTACATACCACTCATAAAACAAATAAATGCACATAAGATGGTCCATTCAATAGGATTATTGACAATAACACTCATTAGTTTAACTTCCCATTTATATTTGCAGAGTCTAATAGGTCTTTTAAGTTAATTCCTTTATCAGGTCTGGTAAAAGTATTAGCAATACTATTTACAATTACCTGCCTCTGTTGACGGTTTATATCTAGGTTAAATGGTGTAGTGTCATTATTTTCCATATTAAATATAGACCCTGTAGGTAGATTAAAGAATACTTCCATATCTATATACATAGGAATAACAAATGTATGTATTAAATGTGACATTTCTTCTAGGCTGTTTATTTGTAAGGAACGAGGTAATTGCCTGTGTACATTAATCATATCATCTAGAAAGTTAAAGACCTGATCTATGTTTATATTAGGACAAATATCTACCAGATTGTAAACATCTCCTGCTTGAGGACATCGTGATGATTGTGGATTATTAATTAAATTCATGGTTATTTCTCCTTATTTACATATATACTCTGGAATAGAGCATGGATTAGTATTAATTTCTTTATTTTCTAAGACTTCTTCATCTACATAACAATATGCCTCAGAAATATCCTCTAAGGCAATGGTTTGTGCGTAATATTTCCAGATGTTATTAGCTATAAAGATATTCATGCTTCTCTTCTTGCATTATCAAACATCTGTTCAGCATGATTCAAATTTTCTTTAATTGTTCTTATCACAGATGCTACTTCATCATTACTTAGTTGAAGATAGTTTGCAGTCATAGAAGCTATTAAGACTATAGTTTCTCTTAAACTTTCTTCTGTATCTTCTGGAATATCACCAGCACAATCCATTAGTATTTGGATATTAGTTTGTAGATGTAACATACCTTTTAATATTTCAGAGGCTTGCTCTTTTGTTAGTGTTACAGTATTTTCCATAATCGTATAGCCCATGGATGTTTCTCCTTATTGTTATAGGTTGAGGTTAAAAGGGTGATGGATGCTACATATATTAGCTGTTTAAAGCCCAAAACATGAGGTATAAGCCAGTATTAAGGAGTGGCTGATATGAGTACCCATCTGGTAGATAAATGAGTTGCTGGCAGGATTACGTGTACCTGCGACTAATAGCTTGTTTTATCGGTTTTCATGCATTAGGTGATAAACCCATCATACATATTTGCCTCTATAGTAGCAGCAAATACTCTCTGATTAATGCAATGTCTGGGCAAAGATATTTCTATCTCAGGCAACAATAGCTACCCCAGCATAACCTCCAGAACTACGTTCTGTATTCATATTAGTACTAAGACTCTGGATTGCTCCAGTTCATATCATCGATGGATGATTTATGCGACTATCGTCTAGTCTTATGCTCGTGAGGGTTCGGAAACCTTCTGTACGAGCGTTAGTATTTGGTTGTAATACAGATAATTACTCTGAATTAAGACCACTTCTAATTTTATACCAAATAGCATATAACTGCGCTTTAGAGAGTTTGCTGACAACAGTTTTGGACTTCTTAAATCGCTTAGAAGCCCATCCGACCAGCTGATATTTATACTTATAAGGACATTGAGATGTTTTTATGTACCCCATCTCTTTAACCCTATTTTATTTAGTAATTTATCAACAATATTTTTAAAACGCGGAGATTTGTTACTTGGTAAAACACTGCTCAAGAATAAACGAGCTTCTTCTTTCGTGTAAACAAGAGCAGTGTTCCATCTTCCACTCATATAATCTTTATACCTTAAGGCCTGATACTCTTTATCAAAGACTTTCCAGTCTCCTTCGGTATCATCCCAAAAGATAATTATATAAGCTTCAGGTTCCTTAATATCCTCTTCCACCATGATTCTTTTTCTGGCTCTGGCAAGAAAGTGGGCTTTTCCCACTGAATTTTACTGCGAGCCTCTATTGCATGTTTAACTCTTGAATAGAACATTAGTCAACTTTGATAGAATACCCTTTTTAGGGCCGTGGTGTACCCTAGAAGCCTGTTTTACAGGTTCTATGATAACTAACCTTGATTTTATCTTATCATTGCGTCTAGACCGCTGTTTAAGCGTTAAAA
>Ga0208030_1001868_pt1 | contig 11213 bp, 6 predicted proteins | sample MalvirDeepMed_M9_FD_184246 | JGI IMG/M metagenome (GOLD analysis project Ga0208030, IMG submission 184246) | Marine viral communities from the Global Malaspina Expedition - Malaspina viral metaG DeepMed_M9 (SPAdes) (version 2) | ecosystem: Environmental > Aquatic > Marine > Oceanic | place...
GACCAAGCATTTAAATCGGCTGAATCCCAATGGAAAAGACAACTTACATCGGATGTTATTGGGGCTGGTGCATCTTTAGCGTCTGCTGGTATAACACAAGCAGGTCAACTTAATGAAGCGAAATTGATGGCAGAGCGTTCTGGTTATTTTGGAAGCGGTGAAGATGTGCAGAAAATGATAGACCAAGGTTGGACACCACAAATGTTACAACAGGAAAGCGCAAGAGTAGAGAAGCAAGTAAATACTTTAATAGGTAGTGGTGTAGAATTAAGTGATATTCATGCGGAGCTTGGCTTAGGTGCTGGTTATACAGGTGCAGTATCATCAATAGAAGAAGAAATTGTTTCTACAACAGAAGAGCCATCAGTAGAGCAACTTGCAACAGCAGAAAAAGAAAGATATGATAAAATAAAACAAGATGAAAGTTTATTAGCAGAATTAAGAGAGAAAAACATAGGAAAAGGTGAGCGAACACCAGTAGTAGCTGATAGAGCAAGAGATAAGAAAATAGAAGAGGAACAGATTGCCGAAACGAAAAAATACTTAGCAGAACAAGCCGAACTTGATGTAATAGGACAGACGGCTTATAAAAAAACAAAAGCAAAATTAACAAAAGAAGCCGCAGAAGCCGCTAAGTTAAAAAAAGCTCAAGCAACTGTGACGGCAGGGGCTGAGAGAACAGCCGCAAGGAAAGCAAAATTAGCAGAAGAAGCCGAACTGGATGCAATAGAACAGAGGGTTTATAAAGAAACAAAAGAAAGATTAACAGAAGAAGCCAGACTTGATACAATAGAACAGAGGGTTTATAAAGAAACAAAAGAAAGATTGACAAAAGAAGCCAAAGCTAAGGCAACTGTGACGGCAGGAGCTAAGAGAGTAAGAGATAAAAATAAGAGAATAGCCGAGCAGTATGCTGCAAAAGTAAGAGGAGAAGCAACAGCATCAATGAAAAAAGCGAGAGAGCAGCAAGTACAGGTTGGCGAACCAGATGAAAAAACTTTAGATGCTGTAGTAAATACTGTTACAAAGTTTGAATCTGGAGATAGGTCTGAAAGACATAATAATCCGGGGGCTATGGTTTGGAGTGCTAAATTGCAAGAAGAATATCCTGAAATAGAAAAAGGAGATTCATTTACAAAGGATGGTAAAACATATTATACCGCCAAGTTTAAAGATAAGGCAACTGGGGAAAGGATTAATAAAGAAATTATTTCAAAAATATGGACAGAAGTAGGTGGTGATACTCTTAAGTTTTATTCAAGATGGTCTGGTTTACCAGAGGATAGTGCGACAGTGAAAAACTATGCGCAAGAAATAAAAAGATTAACAGGTGCATAATGGCTAACGAACCACAACAACAATCAGTAGTTACTGGACAGCAGACAGCGGTAAATCAACAACAGCAGCCTGCGAATCTATATCAGGCATTAGGGAGCTTAAATCCACAAGAACTTTTACAATTAAAGAGCAATGTGCAGAAGCGTGCTGGTAGAAGAGAGATATACAGGAATGTTGGTGGTGACAGGGGTGCTGATTTATTAGGCTCAGTAGAAACAGGAGAAATGACAATTGCAGAAGCAATTAATCGTTCTAAACAAGAATTGACTCCTACTATGAAAACTATAGATTCCGCTTTTTTTAAAGAGGGAGCAACGGCAGCAAGTTTATTGCCATTGAAAGAACAAATGAAAAATACATGGACTAAAAGAGAAAGGAATCTTTGGTTAAGTCATTATAATGCACTTGACAGCAGAGAAACAAAAGCAGAGAACAGAAGAATACAAACAAGTAAAAATATTTCTAAAGAAGCTAAGGCAAGACATCAACATTATGTGACTAATAAAGGTCATTTAAGTGATGCAAGAACTGATTATATAATAGTACAAACAGAACTTGAAAGAGCTGGGGAAGCATTTGGTGCTGGTGGTGTGACAGAAAATTATAATAAGTATTATAATGAGTTTATTAATTATGTAAATCAAGATTTGAATCCAGATGCAAAAGAAGCAAGAGCTGACCAATTAGAAATGAATAGAACGATTGTTAAAATAGCAAATGAACTTCCTATAAAAGTTTTAAGAGCAAGAAAGGGTTTTCATATAGATGGTGAATTTATACCTACTTTTAAAGAAGACTTTGATGATGAAACTTTACAACATCTTTGGGCAAAAGAATTAATTAATAGAGTTGTTATGGCAAAGAATCATACTAATGATGTAGGGGAATATTTTGAACCACAACAGCCAACAGAAGAAGCACCAGCAGAAGGTGGTGGGACTGACTGGTCACAATATATGGTAGAGTAATGCCTGAAACATTTTATGTTGGCGAACAAAAATATAATATACCAGATGATTTAACCACAAATTTTCTGAATGAGAACCCTGATGCTGTAAAGGGTCTTAATTATGTAGTGGATGATAAGACCTATTCTATACCACCAACACTACAAGAACAGTTCACACAGCAGAATCCAAATGCTATATTACAGGAAGCACCGTTAGAGCAAAAGACAGTCAAGTCTGATATTACTTATCAGGACGAGCAGCTCAATGCTTTGAACCAGAGAATAGTATCTAATATAGACAACAGGCTGAAGTTCAAGGTTCAGGAGCCAGAGCCGATTATTGAAGAGCCGCCACCAGAGCCTTCATTTACAGAAAAAATACAGCCATATGTAAAAAACTGGAATAAGTCTGTAGAAGATTTCAATAATGCTTTCAGCTCATCACTCGATAATATAATTACTGGAAGAACAACAACTGCTGAAGCATGGGAGCCAGTGACTGAATATTTCAATCAATTCAGGGATGAAGACGAACAGGTATCTAATAAAGAATTAGCTGTAAACATAGCAGAGGGAGCAACAAAGTTTGCTGGTATTCCTGCCCAGATAGCAAGAGATATCACTGAACATCCAGTAGAATTTTTAAAGTTTTTAGCTGTAGAAAGTCCTAAGATGATTGGTGAGTTGATGCAGGCTGCAAGTCTTGACCCAGTATTACAGACACGGATAGCGTTTGGCGATAAAGAAGCAATTAAATATAAGAAAGAGATTCAACAAAAGATTGCTCAATATCCAGTAGAATATTTTGCACAGCCTTTTATATTTAAAGGCACTGTCAAGCAGGCAATAGGTTTACCTAAAAAGATTAAGCCTGTAGCTGAATATTATAAGACGAAAGCTGAATCAGTTTTATATAAACCTGTTCAGATTAAACTTACAAAGCCAGAAGCAAAAGCACTTCAACAAGAATTAAGAAGTGTGATAGGAAGGAAAAAAATACCTGAAGTAGTGGAATATGTAAAAGAGATTACTCAAAAACCTGAAGGTAGGGCGCAAATTATAAAGATACTTGGTGATAGTCCAACAATAGAAGTTTCTTTAAAAGATGCTATACTTAAAAAATTAAGGATTAAACCAAAAGAAGTATTTGATATTCCAAAGGCAGAACCAAAGAAGATACCAGCAGAAGCAGGTGTAGAGCCTATAGTGCCTGTAAGACCCACTAAACCTCCCGTAAAGCCTGAAAAACCTGTTGAACCAGCACCAGTCGAGGTTAAGCCAGAAAAGCCCGTAGAACCCGAAATTAAGCCTGAAGTGGTAGAAAAGCCAAAAACCGAGCCTGTAGAAGCACCCAAGGAACCCGTAACTCCAGTTGAGGTTACCCCTGTATCGCCTGAAATAACGCCTGAAGTAACACCTGAAGTTCCAGTAGAAGCACCACCTAAAGATTTAGTAAAAAGAAAGGAATTCTTTTCTACAAAAATTGGAGAAAAACAGAGAGGCAGGGCTGAACAAGCAATGGGCAATGTGCAGATGGAGATGGGTGGTGGTGTGTTAAGCTACGCTATTGAACCAATGGGTGATATAATTAATAGAATATATTCAAAAGAACATCCCAGAGATTGGTCTTTCGGAGCTACTCAGGAAAAGATAGATAAGGTTTTAAAAACATTGAAACACCCGTATGGTTTTGAAAAAGAACATAGTGAAAATATGATTGGCAATGCTCGACATGATAAAATAACATTAGAAGAACAGCAATCTAAATTAGAAAAGTCTTTAAAACATTACAGAGATGCTCATGCTGAGTTGCCAGCTTATAATGAAGTTCAAAGATTGGTCAAGGAAGCCAATATTGCTTTTGGTAATCAGAATTGGGATGTAGTAATAAGAAATTTAGAAAAAATTAAAAAATACATGGATGAGGGCTTTGAGAGTTGGGAAAAACGAATATATGGAATTGATGAAGCCCCAGTAGAAAAGCCAACTACAGCAGGAGTAAAGAAAGAGCAGGTCGAAGGTTTAAACAAACAGTACACTGATTTATTAGATGCTCAGGCTGCAGCTCAGACAAACTTGATGCGTGAAGATTTAGCTGGAATGCAGAAACAGCAGTTGGAACAGAGCTTTGAGCAGTCCACCAAGAGGCTGGAAGACCTTGAGCTGGAAGCCAAGACCAAGGGTATTACCTTGGAGAAGAAGATTACAGAGACTGAAGCTATCAAGGAAGTGGTTGATTTATTTAAGGAATTAGACCCGGAAGTAGACTATCAGACCAAGCTGGACGAGTTAAGGACTCTGCAGGATAATATAGATGACCCATTAAGTCCAGAGACCCCGGAGAATGCACTGGCGCAGATAGAAGCAGCGGGTCAGGAGCTGGCTGGTGTTGAGCCTGCAGATATTAAGATAGCAGGCGAGAACTATCAGGAGCTGAGAGATGGTTCTTTAGTAGATGTTGTTAAGCTGCATCAGGGCGCAGATATGGGAACCGTAATCGAAGAGCGTGCAGAACTATGGTATAAGCAGCAGGAAGAATTGAATCCAAAATTTGATAAGACTATAACCGAAGAAAGAAGGAAATACCATGAAAGGACAGGAGAAAAGGACGACCCGTCACAAAGCAATGGCGAATGGTTCAGTGACAGGGCGAAAGACAATGCGATTGGTGCGAAACCAAAAGGGAAGGTCGGTGATGCTCTCACACGAATATTCAGGAAGTTCAGAGAATATGCCGACGCTCTCAGGAAAAGTGCCAATAGGTTTGCTAAGTACGTTAAACAAGGTAAGGTCTCAAAAGAATTAAAGAGTTTCTTAGACAGGTCTGTAGCGGAGAGAATTAAGACTCCTGAGCAAATCCATGCTGAATTAATGAAAGATGTGAAGGGAGAGCCTTCACCAACGAAAATAAGTTACAGCCTTAAAAAGACAAAAGAGATAAGGCTCCCAAGCAAGAGGAAGAATAGAGGGGTAACATTCATTACTGGAGACCCTGTAAACATCAATTTAAAAGGTGAATACGAAGATTTTGGTATAAGGTATCCAAGGACATATAAGGGCTGGGCATTAAACAGTTCCGCTGCAGTCAGCAAGCTGTTGAATGATACAAAAGCTGGATACAATGTAGTTGGGATTACATCTCTGGTTGATGCCAAAGGTTCGATGATAAAAAACAGGGCTTATTTAAATGCTTTATATAGAGAATTAGAAAATAAAATAGGAAAGCGTAAAGCTAAATCACTGTTAGATAAGACTGGTGACATATTTCAAGCGGTCAAGGAAGCGAAGATTAGCGCAGTTCAAGTTGCAAAAGATACTGCTGTACCAGATTTCGCACAGATAGCCAGAAAGGTCGTAGCCGTAGCCACAATAAAAGATTTCAGGACAGGCAGTGCAAGAAAGAATATACATCCAGAATATGATATTGAAGTCAATTTTGATAAATACTTGGAGCTTCCAGAGCCAATTGACCTTGATACTTTTGTAGAAGCATTGCCTAAAACGGATTCAAGGGTTGCCAACCCATTTTATGCAGCCAAACAATATTGGCTGACTGTATTAAATCAAGAATCTCCACAAGTAAAAATGCTATCTGATTTTGCAGCTACTGGTGATGCATCAATATTTGGTGTTAAGCCAGAAGCCTACCAGTTTGCCAGCCCACAAATAAAGGCAATAGGCTTACCTGAAGCGATTGAAGGTATTAAAGATAAAAAAACCCAGCAATATCACAGGTCAGTTGCAGAACTTGAAGTTGAATTAGGAATTAAATCAATGACCACTGCAGCCCTTGGTGAGTGGATTACGGGTGCAGAACCTTCAGTTATGACCACTATCTTCACTGAGCCAAATAAAAAACCAGTCTCATATGAAAAGCGTGAATATCTTGGAGCAATGAAAGGATTATTGGGTACTCAGGAAAATGTTCTTGATTTCGAGATTAATCCAGAAGGGACTGATAATCTTTATATAGTTAATTTAGATGTAAATTTAAAAAATCTGCCTAAATTAGTTAAAATTTTATCAGAAGAAGGTATATATTATAAGACTTTACCAGTTAAAGGGAACAAAGTTGATTTAATTGTTGTAGATGAGGGTGGTGGTTTAGTAAACTCTGTCAACCGAATAACAAGGAAATACAATGCCGAAACCAAATTACAAAAGGGCAGAAAAACGGATATTGGCTTTACTGGAAACCGAGCCAGAGCCGACAAACGATACGTCGAAATCATCAGGAAGTACGAAGGGGATACAGGATATTACTCAAAAGTCCTCCGAGACCGCCTATCAGTTCACAGACCGAGATTTAACCGTCGTGTCCTCCCAAAAAAGCCAAGACCAACCTACCAGCTCAAAAAAATAACCCCAGATGAGCGCAAGCTCCGTGAATTAAATAAACAAAAACTTGCGGAGCTAACGAATGAAGGTGCTGAAGCTGAGGCTAAAAAAGTACCTAAATTTATTTTTAATCGCAGGGCTTATCTTTCAGAAAAATCATATCGCACAAATGAATTTTTAAACGAAGTAAAACAAATAACAACCCCTGAACAAAGGGAGTTGATACCTTTCCTTCTTGAAAGGGCTACAACAATACCTAAAAAATTAAAGCGTCCTGACCTTGAGAAATTAATGCAGGACAAGAAGCTGGTTGAGAATTTACAGCCAGTGGTGGAGTCATTCAGGCAGCGTTATAAAGAGCTGTGGAAAAGATTAGCCAAAGAAAATGCACAGCTATCCAACAAAGAAATAAAAGATTATGTGACCCACATATGGGATGTGCCAGCCAATAAAAAGTCAGAAGTTGCTCAATGGTTCAGCACTCATAACAAATTTACTGAAAAGCGTTACATAGAAACACTTACTGAGGGTATAGATAAATATGATTTAAAACCGAAATACACGGATATAAATGATATATATAATATATATGCCAGCATCGCTAATAATTCACTGGCAAATAAACGATTCGTTGCTGATATAAGAAAATTAAGTGTTGGTGGCTCCCCATTAATTACAATGCCACGACACGCTCCAGATGGTTGGGCTGAGATACATCATCCAGCTATGAAGAATCCTTTCACCCATACATACTACAAGGTTCATCCAGACCTTGTAAGTCCAATCAAGGTTGTTTTGGGGGAAAGAATTGAAGGTGGCAGTGTTTTATCAGCTTATGAGGCATTGAATGGTGTATTAAAACAGATGCAGTTAGCTCTCTCGTTGTTTCACAAGGTCGCACTATCAGAAACTGCTGCTCCAATAGTGAGCTACCGTGATTTACCTAAAATGCTTGGTGTAATGTTGAAAACCCCTTGGAAGGGTTTTATTAAAATGGAAACTGATGTATTTAAAAATCAGCCGCTGGCAATAGATTATATAAAACATGGTGGGCAAATTGGAGTTTCTGCTGATATACCAGTACAGAAAATAGCATCATCTTTAAAATCACTGGAGGTAAAGTTCAAAGATACACCATTAGCGGGTCAGGCAGCAAAACTTGTCAGTAGTTTTTATGAAAGATGGAACTTTGCATTGTGGGATTATTTACATGACCATTACAAACTATATGCTTATGAATCTCTTGTTTCAAGATACAAGGGTGATAATATCGAAACATTTAAGTATGAAACGGCACAATTAGTGAACGATACATTTGGTGGTCAAAACTGGGATGTGCTGATGGTAAATCCAAAAACCGTACAGGTAATGACTTGGTTCTTATTATCTCCTGACTGGACAGTATCTACTATGAGACAGGCTCTTGCTCCTACTGGTCTTGGTTCTGCAATGAAGAACAAGGAAGGTAGGAAAATGAGAGCCAAGATGGGCAGGCGGTTCTGGTTAAAAGCCATGTTGTATTATGGAGCTTTAATTAATACTCTAAATTATTTGAATCGTAAAAAGGACATGGAAGATAATCCAGAATATTATCCAGATAAAGAAGATTACGGTTTTTGGGATTATACAATGTTCGGAAATACTATTGGCAACCAAACAAGGCTTTTTATGGACAGATATGATGATGGTAGCGAAAGATATTTAAGATGGGGAAAACAGTTCAGGGAATTCCCAGAATTATTATATGATGAAACAGGATTTAATTTTCCACAGGCTACTTTAAAGAAATTAGGTGGTAAGACAGCTCCAATTGTGCAAACAATCTCTCAGATTTTCACAGGTAAATCTCCAAGTGGTTTTGAGAATTATGATTTAAAAGACAAAAAGGGTACAGATTGGTTGTATGGTTTAACAAAAACATTGATGAGAACACCACTTCCATTTTCTACACAAGCAGCTTTAGATAAGACCAAGGAATGGAAGTTATCAAACATAGCTGTTCCAAGCAGCAGAGGAATGACAGCAAGGAAAGCTGGTGACTTGATGGAGATTGCATTAGCTGCTAATGATACAGAAATGATGAGACAGATATTCATTGGTTGTAGCAGAAATGAGATAAACGCATTGGACATTTTGGAAAATACAATGAATCGAATGAAAAGTGATTATAGAATTGAAGAGACAAGATTATTAAGAAAAGCTGATGAATTATTTGCAAAGGCAAACGACCCAAAGACTAAACCTCAGGACAGGGATTATCTTATGAATAAAGCTGCAGAGAAAAGACAAGACGCTCAATTTGCAAAGAAACCACAACTATTATACAAATTAGGTTTGCGAAAATTGAAAGTAGGTAGAATTAAATTCCCAGATGTATTTGGTGAGTATAAGAAAGAATAATTTGTAAGGCTCGTTCTTACTCTTCGGGAAAGGGGGGCAGTCGAAAGGTTGCCCCTTTTTATTTAGCCTTCAACGATGTCGAGATTTTCCTTTCTAAAAGAATGGTTTTTGAACTTGCATATAGTAAAATGCTCACAGAGTCTATCATAAACTCTGGAGCCGTAAGTTTCAATCAATCCATCCGAGTGCAGATTGGTTGTTATGATAGTCCTGCTTTCAGGTTTTCTTTTTATATATAGATAACGCTTCTCTAACAGACCGCCAAAATAATCATGGGATGCAGCGGTGCTTGGCTTCTCATCTCCCAAGTCATCAATCATCATACAGACAGCACTGAACTTATTATCGTTCTTCCGGTCAGCTTCCATCTTGTCGATATAGTCAGAAGAGATAAACCTTAAGTGTTCCTGATAGTGTTTCATGGTAGACACCATTTCCCACATCACATTTGTTTTGATAACGGTTGTAGTTCCGAGCAGTGTTTTACCGCATCCTGTTTCCCCGATGAACAGGTAGTGAAATGGATTCCCGGCTGCCAAGTCCTTATTAATTCTCTCAACAATCTTAGGATTGATAATCTTAAAACTATCTGTTGCTACAATCGGGTCTTCAACAATATTGAAATCACTCATTATTATCACCAGCATATTGGTCAAAACCCTCTATCATGGTTTCATATGTTTCATCTTGATATCTATATCTTTGATGTTTTAGATACCCATCTTTATTATATTTTGGTTGTAATCTTTCAATGAAAAACCTTTCAACCCTGTCGAGATTTTCCTTGACCACTGGCAAATACAAGACCTTATTAAAATCCTTGTCTTGAATATGCTGATTTACTCTTGCTGCAACATTGATAGATTGTCCTACATACACTATCTCAACACCTTCAAGCAAAAAATAAACACATGGTGGGTTAATTATAGGAAGTTCAAGTAATTCTTGAGAATGATGAATCAGTTCTTTTGGAATATCTAACGGTTTCTTTAAATCATCATCATAGCTATAAAACTTTGAAACGATTTTAAAGCCATCATAGTGTTCAACCAATTCTTCTTTTATCCATTTTAATACTTCAATTACTTTATATGCTTTTATTCCATTAATTAAATAATGTGGCATTAATCCTTGTTCATCATATTTTGTGAATGTCTCTTTGGTGAGAAATGCTTCAAGTTCTTTTATTTTATTAGATTCCATCAACTGCTCAAACGTCTTTAATGATGAACCCAAGGTTATGTTTTCCATTTCATGTTTCCTCTATCTTTATCCATGTTGATGGATGCTCTGTATATATTTTTTCCATTTCCACTTTCCAAATCTGGGAATCATCGTACCAGATAACATTATTTCCAGCGTCCATTACAAATTTCAGCATATTATCGATGTCTGGCTTGTTTGTATAAGCGAGTGGTGGATTTGGTTTTAATTCGCCTGAATATTTACCAGTTCTGTAATGTTTCTTAACATAAGGCATACCAAAGGTTACCTTTAGTGAGATATCGCCTTTAAGGGGCTGTTTTGGAGCTTTTGCGTGTATTAGGGCAAGAAAGTCGTTTTTATCGCTCTTGGAAGGGTCATATGTGAATCCAGCCTTGGTGTGCCGATGTCTTTTCTGAGCTTTTGGGCTGCCCTTAATAGTAATTTCAATTTTCACTTTTGTGGAAAGTTCTTTTCAAAGTTAAACTGCTCAACATCATGCAGTAAATCTTTCATTTTATTCATTCCGATTATATGGGAGTCTGTTGGAAAGAAATACTTCCAGTGACCACCGCTTGATTTGACCCAGTAAAAGAATGCTATTCCTACCTTGCCTGAAGATTTGTTGAAGTGAACTGCTGCGGTTAAGTCACTCAGTGGTTTTATTACACCAACTGAAAAGGTTTCGTTTGTTTTGTTGAATTCTCTCTCTGGATTTGAAAAATGATAGGCTACTTCATTAGCCTTATTGTACAGCTTGACCGCTATATCTTTTTTCATTGTTAGAAGGGCAGGTCGTCGTCTTTAGATTCTGTCTTATTTTTGTCTGGTTCTTTTTTAGACCACTTTTCTTTAGCCTGTTCTTTTGTCAGTACAATGCATTCGGAAGAATACTTCTGTACATGAACTTCATCCATAGGACGAACTGCTACCTGTAGGGCTGGTCTGTTATCCCCTTCCTGTTCTTTGGCTCCTACCCAGTGCC
>Ga0208030_1001870_pt1 | contig 11202 bp, 9 predicted proteins | sample MalvirDeepMed_M9_FD_184246 | JGI IMG/M metagenome (GOLD analysis project Ga0208030, IMG submission 184246) | Marine viral communities from the Global Malaspina Expedition - Malaspina viral metaG DeepMed_M9 (SPAdes) (version 2) | ecosystem: Environmental > Aquatic > Marine > Oceanic | place...
CGTATTAAAAATAGTTATAGAATCAGATGGTAGCACAAGTACAACAGTATTTTTTGATTCTTCAGCACGTACTGTAGCAGGTGTTGCACAACTCGGAGCTTTGCAAAGAATTTGGTTTGCATGTGATACTGGAGATGGTGGCGACTCACACGCTCGTTTAGATTTTGAAGATTCAGATGGAGATAGACCTTTACTTGGTTTAGTCGGAACAGGGTATTGGGATTTTAGAGAATTTGGTGGATTACCACCAAGCACTGATGATAATACAAACGGCGATATCAATGTGGTGATACCAAGTCAAGCTGATGATGGTAACATGTACACAGTTGTAGCAGAGTTTATTAAGACACCAGCATAGGAGGTAGCGAATGGCTAATACTACTTCCGGAACAGTGACGTTTGATAAGACTTTTGCTGTAGATGAAATCATTGAAGAAGCTTACGAACGAATTGGTTTACAATCTGTTTCGGGATATCAATTAAAAACAGCAAGACGTTCTTTAAATATTTTATTTCAAGAATGGGGCAATAGAGGTTTGCACTACTGGGAAGTAGGAGACACTAATATTGATTTGGTTGAAGGCCAAGCTGAATACACTTTCTACAGAGCAACAAGTGATGGAACATCATCAACAACAGTTGGTGGAACAACAGGAACATCTACTTATGGTATTGCTGATATATTAGAAGCAACATATAGAACAGGTAGAGGCACCGTATCTGAAGCAGATTCTGCTCTTACTAAAACAGATCGATCAACTTATTCAGGATTAGCAAATAAATTATCTAAAGGAACACCTTCTAGATATTTTGTACAAAGATTTGTAGATAAAACAACAGTCACTTTATACACAACACCCGATTCAACAGCCGCGTCAAAAGATGTTCATATTTATTTTGTAAAAAGAATACAAGATGTTGATGCAACTTATACAGATGCAACTGATGTTCCTTTTCGTTTTGTACCTTGTATGGCATCAGGATTAGCATTTTATTTATCACAAAAATACGCTCCACAGAGAACACAAGAATTAAAATTATTTTATGAGGATGAATTAGCAAGAGCACTATCAGAAGATGGTTCTTCTACAAGTGTTCATATTCTTCCTAAAACTTATTACCCAGGAACATAATGGCATTCGCAAGAGGAAAATACGCAAAAGCAATATCAGACCGATCAGGCATGGAATTTCCATACAGAGAAATGATGAAGGAATGGAATGGTATGTTAGTGCATAAATCTGAATACGAAGAAAAACATCCTCAACTAGAACCAAGAGGAACAGGTACAGAAGGACATGGTTTAGAACATGTAAGACCAGCAAGAACTGAAAAAGATGTTGTTGGTATGTTAGGACCTAATCCTTTTGAAACTATTGCAGCTTCTTCTGGAATTATAAATGTATTTGAAAAATCTCATGGAAGATCAACAAGTGATACAGTAAGATTTAGAGGACCAATTTATACAACATCGGATGCTGATGCTTATCAAAATCCAGTAGGCTTTGATGGTATTACAGGAGCTAATATTGCTGACTCATCCGGGTATTCCATTACAGTTGGTAAAAGAGATTCAAGTGGAGACATAGATAACACAGAAGACTACTACCACTTTACTGTGAATACAAACACTGCTACAAGTGGAGGAGTATCAGGAGGAGGCAATAATTGTTCGGCTGGTCCGGCAACTTTAGAGGCATAATATGGCAGGATTTACTTATTCAACATTAACAACAGCAATTCAAAACTACACTGAAGTTGGAACTTCTGTATTATCAAGTACGATTACAGATCAATTTATTGATAATGCTGAACTTCGAATTTTTAGAGATGTACCTATTGATAGTAATAGAAAAGAAGTTATAGGAAATTTAGTAGCTTCTAATGATAGTATTAATGTGCCTGCAGGCACATTATTTGTTAGAGGTGTTCAAGTTTACACATCAACGACTGCAGCCACAGGAGCAAATGGCTGGCTGATTAAAAAAGATATTAGTTATTTAAGAGAATATGATGCTGCTGAAACGACAACAGGAACACCAAAATACTATGCAATGTCTGGAGGAGCGACAGGATCTGGAGCTTCAACTTCAGGAAAAATTACTATTGTCCCTACACCTAGCTCAGCATTTATGTATAAATTACATTATGTAGCAAGACCTCTAGCTTTAAGTTCAGCAAACACAACAAATTTTATTAGCTTAAATTTTGGAAATGGTTTATTATATGCTTGCTTAGTTGAGGCATATGGCTATTTAAAAGGTCCAATGGATATGTTACAACTTTATGAACAAAAATATCAAACTGAAGTACAAAAGTTTGGTGGAGAACAATTAGGTAGAAGAAGAAGAGACGATTATACGGATGGAGAACCTCGTATACCCGTTCCGGCTCAGACACCGTAAGGAATTAAAATATGGCAACACTAACAGTAAAAGTAATAGAAGAAATCACATTAAATAATAACAGCTATAACAGTGAGCGATCACTAGATATTTCTAGTGTTAATGAAATTGCTAAACGAATCGTAACTATTTCAACAACAGAAACAGGGCTGTTAGGTTTTGCTACAACTTCTGCAACAGATTTATCAAAAAGTTATCTAGCAGGTCAATTTGATGAAGACGATGTTAGATATATTAGAATTACAAATTTAGATTCAAGCAATCACTGTACACTAATTTTTAGAGATGAAGACAGTACAGAGTTTGCAATTAAAGTAGACGCTGGTCACTCGTTTATTTATCCTGGTGATAACAGTGGTGGAGTGATTGATACGATGCATGCAGGAGGATCAGCATTAACAGTATCATTAAATGATTTAGTAGATATTACAGCTCAAGCAAATACAGCTGCATGTGATGTAGAGGTATTTGTAGGAAGCGCTTAGGATAAATTATGGCATCGACATATACAGATATTGGTACAGAGTTAATGACAACTGGCGAGAACGCCGGTAACTGGGGAACAAAAACTAATACCAATTTACAAATTTTAGAAGAAGCAGTTCGTGGTTATATTTCACAATCTATTGCAGGTGGTGTACAAACTACAACTTTAACATATACAGATGGTACAGTAGGACAAAGTGATGCTGCTCGAAACATGATCATTGCTTTAACAGGAACGATTACAGGAAATCAAACTATACATGTTACTGCCAAAGAAAAATTATGGGTTATAGATAACCAAACTACTGGAGCGTATACCGTTAACATAAAAGTTTCAGGTCAAACAGGTGTCACTTGGGCTGCAACTGATAAAGGAACAAAAATTTTATATTGTAATGGTACTGATGTTATCGACACAGGAATTTCATCTACAGGAGCATTTGATTTAGATGGTAATGAATTTATTTTAGATGCTGATGCAGACACAAGTATTACAGCTGATACTGATGATCAAATAGATATTAAAATTGCAGGAGCCGATGATTTTCAATTTACAGCAAATACTTTTACAGCACAATCAGGTAGCACAATTGCTGCACAAGCCTTAACGGCAACTACAGTAACAGCAAGTGGTATTATAAAAACAGATAGTACGACTGCCGCAACTTCAACAACTGATGGTTCACTACAAACAGACGGTGGTCTCTCAGTAGCTGCAGATGCTGTTATCGGTGATGATCTTAAATTATTAAGTGATTCTGCTGTATTAAGTTTTGGTGCAGATTCAGATACAACTTTAACTCACACAGATGGTACAGGGCTAACTTTAAATAGCACTAACAAACTTCTTTTTAGAGATACTGGTTTATATATTAACTCATCTACAGATGGTCAATTAGATTTAGTAGCAGACACAGAAATACAAATTGCTGCAACAACAATAGATATTAATGGCGCCATTGCAATGGATGGTGCGATTACGGGTGCAACTAATATTACTTTATCAGGTGAACTTGATGCAGCGACTTTAGATATATCAGGTAACGCAGACATTGATGGAACAACAAATTTAGACATTGTTGATATTGATGGTGCAGTTCAATTAGATGCAACTTTAACTATTGGTGCTAATGATCAAGGTTATGATGTTATACTTTATGGAGATACAGCATCAGCAAATTTAACTTGGGATACATCTGCAGATGATTTAATTCTTAATGGTGCCGCAAGAATCGTGGTTCCTGATAGTGGACTAGTTCTAGGTAGTACAGCAGTAACAACAACTGCAGCAGAAATTAATTTAATAGATGGTGGCGCTTCAACGGGAACAACTGCTGTTGCAGACGCTGACGGAATTCTTACAAACGATGGTGGTACAATGAGATTGACAACTGCCGCTACATTTAAAACATATTTTCAAGAGGGAGTTACTATTTCAGATCTTGCAGCTGATGATATTTCAGCTGGTGATGCAGCGGTTACGATTGGAAACGGAAGTACATCAGCCGATGTAACAATTGATTCAGGAGACGATGTTGTAATTGATGCAGCAGGTGGAAACGTAGAATTTAAAGACGCTGGTACACTACAATTATCTTTAGACATGGATGGCACAGCCGGTGTGCAAATTATAAAATTAGGTGTTGATTCAGATGACTTAGTATTCCAACAATATGACGGTAATGAAGTCATGAGAATTAATGACAATAGAAAATTATGTTTCTTTGATGACGGTGGAGAACATATTTCTTCAGATGGAACTGATTTTACTTTTGCATCTGGTAACGATATTAATTTAACAGCAACAACAGATATTAATGTTCCATCAGGTGTTGGAATGACATTTGGAAATGATGGAGAAAAAATTGAAGGTGACGGAACTGATTTAACGATTGCAGGAAATAACATTAATTTAACTGCAGTAGCAGACGTTGTCATACCTGCGAATGTAGGAATCACATTTGGTAGTGGTGAGAAAATTGAAGGAGACAGCACTGATTTAACAATTACTTCAGGAGCTAAAATTAATTTAACGGCAACATCAGATGTTGTTATACCCGCTAACGTAGGAATAACTTTTGGTAGTGGTGAAAAAATTGAAGGAGACAGTACAGATCTAACAGTTACTTCAGGAGGAGCCCTTAATCTTACAGCAACGACTGATGTAGTTATTCCAGCAAACGTTGGAATTACATTTGGTAGCGGTGAAAAAATTGAAGGCGACAGTACAGATTTAACAGTTACTTCTGGAGCTAAAATTAATTTAAGTGCAACATCAGATGTTGTAATTCCAAATAATGTTGGAATTCAATTTGGTGGAGCAAGTGAAAAAATTGAAGGTGATGGTACAGATTTAACAATATCAGCAAATAACTTAACAGTTGATGCAGCAGCAGACATTATACTAGATGCTGCTGGTAATAATGTAATATTTAAATCTGGAGGAACTTCAATTTTAGATATTTCTAATAGTTCAAGTGACGCTGTAATTACAGCTAGTGTTCAAGACAAAGATATTATATTCAAAGGTGACGATGGAGGATCTGCTGTTACAGCTTTAACTTTAGATATGTCAGCAGGTGGTATAGCAACCTTTAGTGCCGCTGCTAATGTAACTCAACAAGCCATAACTTCATCATCGAACGCAGTTGCCTGGGATGCTTCTGATAAACCTAATGCTTATCATATCACCACAGAAAATACGACTTTCTCTGCACCAAGTAATGCAGTTGAAGGAGCATTTATTTGTGTAGAAATTAATTATAATGGTTCTCATTCGATTGGTTGGAACACCATTTTCGAATTCGCCGCGTCGACAGAACCAACAGAAACAGCTACCGATGCGAAAACTGATATTCATGTCTTTAGATACAATGGAGCTATTTGGCAAGAAGTGGGTAGAACAATGAACTTGAGTGAAAGTTAATAGGAGATAATATGTGGGGATTAGTAGAATCAGGATCAATTACAAAACTTATAAGTAAACCAAAAGGTATGGTTATTGGCGATATTCGTTATTCAAGAAAAATATTTGAATTATGGAGCAAAGCAGAACTAGAAGCTAAAGGTATTTATGAAGTAGAATACGACAACACTAATCAAAAAGATGAAACTTGGTATATCAATACCGATCTATCTTTTGCTTTTGCAGGTGGAAAAATTACAGCAAGCTATGGCTCAGCAACAGCTAGACCTCATGCCGATGTTTTATTTACAGCACAAGATGAATCTGATGGAAAAGGTACTGAAGGTGAAGTTGCAGTTGAAGGATTAAAAACAATTAAAATTAGAGAAATTAAAAAACAAGCTGCTGGAGAATTAGCAAAAACTGATTGGTATGTTGTTAGAAAAGCAGATGCAGGTACAGCAGTGCCTTCTGCTATTACAACACACAGAGCTGCGGTTAGAACAAAAGCTGCTGAACAAGAAACTGCAATTACAAATGCAGCAGATACTGCAGCTATAGAAACTTTATATACTTATGTTGATGGTTCAAGACCATTAGGTGAACTTCCAACATTGGAGAGTTAATGCCTTTAATTTTACCAGGAAATGTAGCATCAGCATTAGGTGGAGCATACGAAATAGCCAATTCCTGTCGGTTTGATCGTGGAAGTAATCCACATATGACTAAAACTCAAAGTGATGGAGATAGAGATAAATGGACTTATTCTTGTTGGTTTAAATTAGGAGCTACTTTTGATGCAATAAGATATTTATTAACTGCTAAAACAGATGCTACTAATTATGTTACGATAGAAATGGATTCAGCTAATAGAATTCGATTTGGAAATTTAGTTGGTGGTAGTTACAATGGTTTTAAAAAAACTAACGAATATTGGAGAGATGTCGGAGCTTGGACGCATATAGTTTGTGTTTACGATTCTGAAAATGGAACAGCAGCACATAGAATGAGAATTTATATTAATGGTACAGAAATAACTTCTTGGGCAACAGATACTACAACAGATCAAAATCAAGATAGTGCTATGAATTATAGTAGTGCAGATGTTCGTGTTGGAAATTTAGATGGTGAATCGTCTTGGTGGGATGGTTATATGGCTGAAGTTTGTTTAGTAGATGGCTCAGCATTAGCACCCACTTCTTTTGGAGAGTTTGATGAAGATAGTCCAACAATATGGAAGCCGATAGATGTATCAGGATTATCATTTGGAACAAACGGATTTTATTTAGATTTTGAAGCAAGTGGTAACCTAGGAAACGACGCAAACGGCGGCACGGACCTCACAGAAGCTAATATAGCCGCAACAGATCAAAGCATAAGTACACCTACAAACAACTATGCAACACTCAGTCCATTAATAAAAGGATCATACGCAACTCTTACACAAGGAAATTTACATTTAAATGGCAATACTGCTTCTGATGGTGGTAGTTGTTATGCAACAATGTCATTTCCTAAAAGTGGTAAGTGGTATCTGGAAGAAAAAATGACAGATGCAGTTGGTCAAATGCCTGAAAGTGGTATTCAAAATGATGCAGAAACAAGTGCATTTCAAGCAAATTTAAATAACTCAAGTGGTATGACTTATAAAACAAATGGATCAAGTATTAATTGTTCAGGAAATATTATGCTTGATGGAAGTTCAGCACATTCAATTGATTCAATAGCTGATGGAGCAATTAAACAATTTGCAATTGATATGGATAATGGAGCAGTTTATTATGGATTAAATAACACTTGGTATAATTCAGGCGATCCCGAATCAGGAGCAAGTAAAACAGGTGCTATTGATACTTGGACTGCTGGAACACGAACAAATACAGTTTATGGAACAACAGCCTATAATGGTTCTGATAGTGAAACTAATTTTGGTGATCCAACTTATGCAAATTCTTCTGATGCGGCAGATGCCGATGGATCAGGCAAATTTGAATACAGTCCCCCCTCGGGATATTTTGCATTAAATTCTAAAAACATTGGTGAGTATGGAGGTTAAATGGCAGCTTATACAACAATAGACGATCCTCAACAGTATTTCCAAACAGCTCTCTGGACAGGAAATGCAACTGCACGAGATATTACATTTGCTGGCACAAATGATATGCAACCTGATCTAGTTTGGATAAAAGAACGTAGTGCAGTTGAAGGACATAAACTTTTTGATGCTGCACGAGGTGCTACAAATTTAATACAATCAAGTAGTGCAGGACCTGAACAAGATCAAGATACTTCATTAACAGCTTTTAATTCTGATGGTTTCTCCTTGGGTATAGATACTGGCGAAATTGTTAACGATAATGGTGTTGCGACTGTAGCTTGGTGCTGGAAAGCTGGTGCTGGTGCTGGTTCATCAAATACAGATGGTTCAATCAATACAACAACAACAAGTGTTTCAACAACAGCTGGTTTCTCGGTTTCAACATATTCTGGTACAGGCAGTAATGCTACAATTGGGCATGGACTTGGAGTTGTTCCAGAAATGCTCCTTTTTAAAAGACGTAATGCCTCAAGTGAAGTTTTAGTTTATCACAAAGGTTTTGCTTCTGATCCACACACAGACTATATGGTTATGCACGGAACGGGAGCAGTGGTAGATGATGCGACTGCTTGGCAAGATACCGCGCCTACTTCAACTGTTTTTTCAATAGGTACTTATACTGATATTAATGCAAGCGGTGGAACAATGGTTTGTTATGCTTGGGCAGGCAAACAAGGTTTTAGTAAATTTGGATCATATGAAGGTAATTCATCAAGTGACGGAGCTGTAGTTTATACGGGCTTTTCTCCAGCTTTTCTTATGGTGAAGTGCGTTTCAAATGCCTCGACTGATTGGATGGTAACGGATAACAAGAGATCACATAATAAAGATAGTGCTTATAATAATTGGCAGTTAAGAATGAATGCTACTGACGCAGAAGAAAATGGAACAGTCGGTGTGGATTTTTTACATAATGGGTTCAAGTGGCGTGATAGTGCCAACGATGCCAATGTAACTGGCAGAAGGTATTTATATATGGCGTATGCTCATGCACCTATGGTAAATTCAAATGGTGTACCTTGCACGGCAACTGCCGCAACTGGTGGAAGAGGTTAATTATGCTACAAAAAGTAAAATTTGCACCTGGATTTAATAAACAAGTAACCGCAACGGGTGGCGAAAACCAATGGGTCAGTGGTGACTTTGTTCGTTTTAGATATGGCACACCTGAAAAAGTAGGCGGTTGGGCTCAGCTAGGAGACAATACACTTACAGGAAGAAACACAGCATTACACCACTTTGTTAGTTCAGCAGGTATCAAGTATGCTGCATTAGGAACAAACCGATTTTTATACGTCTATTCAGGAGGAGCTTTTTATGATATAACTCCTCTTAAAAGTACAACAACTTTAACCAATGCCTTTACAACAACACAAAGCGATGCAACAGTTACGATCACGTTTGCTAGCGCTCATGGGATATCTAAGTTTGATATTATACGTTGCGATAATTTTAGCTCTGCTACCAATTCTAATTTTGATTCTGATGATTTTGACGATACGAATTTCATGGTCACCTCCGTCCCGTCTAGCACAACCCTTACAGTCGAAATGGGATCGGTCGAAAGTGGATCGGGAGCCAGTACATCCGGAGGAGTAAGAGTTAAACATTTTTATTCTATTGGACCAGCGGTTGAAGAATCTGCTGCTGGTTGGGGTTTAGGTTTATGGGGTGGTACCGTTGCTGGAGAACTTACAGCAACCTTAAATGGCGCTTTAACAAGTGGTTCATCAAGTGTTGTACTATCAGATTCAGCTTCTTTTCCAGCTTCAGGAACGGTTTTAATTGACAGTGAGCGTATTGCTTATACAACAAATACAACAGGAACGAATACACTATCAGGTCTTACAAGAGGTGCGGATAACTCGACTGCTGCATCACACTCAGATGGTGTAACAGTAACTGATGCATCAGACTATACAAAATGGGGTGCATCACAAACAGGAGATATTATAACTGCTCCTGGTCTCTGGACACTTGATAATTTTGGAAATAAACTTATAGCAACGATTGTTGATGGCTCGTCTTTTGAATGGGATGCCAATGCAGCAGGAGCAACGTCCACTCGTGCAACGGTTATATCAGGTTGCCCAACAGCAACAACACAAACTTTAGTATCTACACCCGATCGGCACTTAGTTGCTTTTGGTACAGAAACAACGATTGGTACAACATCAACACAAGATGATATGTACATAAGATGGTCTGATCAAGAATCATTAACATCATGGACACCTACAGCAACTAACACTGCTGGTACACAGCGACTTGCAGATGGTACAAGAATTGTCGGAGCGCTAAGAGGTCGTGATGCCATTTATATTTGGACAGATACGTCTATGTTTATTATGAGATTTGTAGGTTCACCTTTTACTTTTTCTTTTCAACAGGTTGGTACCAACTGTGGACTCATTGGTAAAAATGCAGCGGTAGAAGTTGATGGATCAGCTTACTGGATGTCAGAAAATGGTTTCTTTAGATATACAGGTAGATTAGAATCACTGCCGTGTTTAGTTGAAGATTATGTTTATGATGATATTAACACAGTTAATAAAAATCATATCTATGCAGGATTAAATAACTTGTTTGGTGAAGTGACATGGTTCTATCCTGGAAGTGGTGCAGCATCAAATAATAGATCAGTGATTTATAATTACATGGATTCAACACCTGAACGACCTGTATGGACAACAAGTTCATTAGCAAGATCAACATGGGCAGATTCTGCAATTTTTGGCAAGCCGCATGGAACGGAGTATGATTCAAGTTCAACAAGTGATGCAACAGTGGGTAATACCGATGGTTGCACAACATACTATGAACATGAAACAGGCAACAATCAAATTAAAGCTGGAACATCAACAGCCATTACAGCTAATATACAATCAGGAGATTTTGATTTGGGTCAACAAGGACTTGCTGGTGATGGTGAACTGATGATGAAAATAAGAAGAGTATTACCAGACTTTTTATCACAAACAGGTGAAACAAGAGTAACATTGAATTTAAAAAATTATCCAACGGATTCGGAAGCAAGTTCTTCATTAGGTCCTTTTGATATTACAACAAGTACAACTAAAATAGATACGCGCGCGCGTGCACGTGCGATCGCTTTAAAAATATCTAATACCGGTTTAGCACAACACTGGAAAGTGGGTACGTTTAGATTAGATATACAACCTGATGGAAGAAGATAATGTCTAGTTTAACAGATAAATATACAAAAAATTTTAGTCCAGGAAAACGAAAAGCATTTGAACAACGTGTATTTGATATGCTTGGTAATATGTCAGAATTATCGGCAATAC
>Ga0208030_1001883_pt1 | contig 11139 bp, 11 predicted proteins | sample MalvirDeepMed_M9_FD_184246 | JGI IMG/M metagenome (GOLD analysis project Ga0208030, IMG submission 184246) | Marine viral communities from the Global Malaspina Expedition - Malaspina viral metaG DeepMed_M9 (SPAdes) (version 2) | ecosystem: Environmental > Aquatic > Marine > Oceanic | place...
GGTGTTGCTGTGTTTGTCACCGTACCCAAACATAAGCTTTTCTTTCGCGATGATAACTACAGCGTAGTTGGCGAACTTTGTCTGTCGCACGTGAAGGGCGAGGTGATGTTTAGGAAAAGGTAATTTTTAAAAACTAGCCATTAGTACAGTTGTCCTTAGATAAAGAAACACTGATAGTTTTCGTCGTTGTTAATTTCGATAACGCAAGTTTGACTGCGTGAAGGAGTGTATTAGTGTTTATTAAATTAAAGGGAATTATTGCCGTCCTCATTTTCTTTGGGGGTATTCATTCGAGCGCATCTTATGCGTCAGAACCTCAGTCGGAAGCGACTAATTATTTAGAACAAATTGAAGCGAAGCCCAAGTTTACCATGCACTCTAGCCTGCTTATGGGTGATAAGGTTGATGTGGCCTCTGGCAGTTTCAGCTTTGAGGTAGTCGACCTTTCTCTTGGCGGCAATTTTGCCTTACCTGTTGAAGTAAGACGAACATCCGCTTTTGGCCCAGAAATCGACAGCAGCGCAAAAGACTTTGCCTCCTGGAACTTAGCTCTGCCCCATATAAGAACGAAAGAGCTGGCTATTGAAGGCCAGTTGCCATCAGGAGGTATATGGTCACAAAACAAAGCTTGTTCAGGTGTTATGTGGGCCAAAACAACGCCATCAATAGTGGTTAATTCAGGTGGAGTACACACTATTCAATCTGCTGCCCGTGATTATTGGGATGGAGACTTTATTTCTATTCCAGGCAGCTACTCTGGAAAATTATTAGCAAGAAGTTCAGACGGTAAAAATAGGTACTTAGCGAACCACTGGAAAATTGAATGTATAACCGTAAGCGGAGTGGAAGGTTTTAGGGTTACTGCCAGTGATGGCACCAAATACGAGTTCACCAAGCGGCGCAGAATTAAAGGTAAGAAAATTCAACTGGGCCCTGAAACGCCAGTGGCAAATTATGATGGTAATTCACAAATTATTGACGCGCCTGTATTTAATTTACCAGGAGACCCCCTCACACGGGAATTTAGGGTTTACCATACTTTTATGTTACCAAGCAAGGTAACAGACAGGTTCGGAAATACGGTTACCTACGGCTACAATGCTTCAAATAAAATAACAAGTATAACCGCCAGCGATGGTCGAAAAATTACCTTTGGCTACAACACTAAAGGGTATATATCTTCTGCAACTGCTCATGGTAGGACGACCTATTACAGCTACGAAAACTACGGGACAATACAGTTTTTTGGCAGTGTAGAGTGGTTAAATGAAGTCACCTTGCCTTCGGGAAAAGAGTGGCAGTACGAGGTGCCTAATTTCAGTAATACCTATGAACGTCTCCACTGGGAAGACTATTTTACGAACACGCACTTTGTTGGTTCTGCGGCACTGTCGCCAGAGTTGTGCCTTGCGGGTACCCATGGTCAAGCCATTAGTATCACGCACCCGGATGGAGCTGTAGGAGATTTTTACTTCAAAGAAAATGCGCAGCGCAGAGTAAATGTGCCTGAAGTTATCCTATCACTTACCTTTGATATAGGTGGCAACATCCGCCCAGAAGCCTATCAATTGAAGCCGTGCACTTCTATTTATTCACTAGAAAAGAAAGACATCATCAATTCCGGTGGCCAGGTATATACCTGGAATTACGAATATATAGGGGAAGATGGCTCGTTCGCAGGTAACAGCACACCTACCCATTCATCTCATACTAGTATTGCTAGTTATTTGCCATCTGGCTTTGCAGCAAAAGATTTGAAAACAACCAGAGTGACACACCCTGATAATAGTGTAGTTAAGCATCACATTAATACAAAATTTGGCCCGTATGAGGGAAAGGAGGTATTAACTGAGTTCTTTGATACCAACGGTTCAACGTTACTTCGTAGGGTTGCGCAAGACTATGTTGAAAGTACCCGTACTAATGGTAAGTCATGGATGCAATACGATGAAACCAGCGATAGACAAGCTTTACCACGAGTCACAAAAATAAGTGAAAATACCGAAACGTATTACACTCAAAATTACTACGACACCAATGACCTAAACGTTAAAGTAAAAGAGTGGAACTCTGTTGGGAAGACACGATATTCAAAGTATGAGTATCATTCTGAAACAAGTTTGTCGATTTTCGGGTTACCAAAGCGAACGTTGTTAAGTACTACTGATTCTAACTACAAAGAAGTGTCAAAAACAGTGTTTCATCCTTTGAGTAGTGGCTATATCGCCCTTCCTAAAGAAGAAGTCAGCTACGGAAAAACAGTTAAGAAATATGAAGCATACCACACCGCTAATGGTCGAAAAGGGCTACCTAGCAAAGTGTCATTTAATCGTACAAACAGTGAGGTGTATTTTGATAATTACAAGCGGGGAAAAGCCACTCAAATTAGACAGCGAGCGACTACAACTAGTAATTTAGTCACCGCAAAGCAAAACATAGATAACTTTGGCAATGTTACAAGAATAGAGGACTTTGAGGGAAATGTAACCTCTTTCGGTTATGATTCCGCGAACCGACTTACATACATCGATCCGTCAAATAGCCGCTGGTTAAACACCACTATTTCTTACTCAACCACATCCTCAAACGACGGCTTTAGCTATGTGAACTCGGGTATGATAAAAGCCTCGATTTCCCAAGGTAACTATCGATTAGATAAATATTACGATAGTTTCTTACGGCCTGTCTTTAGCGCAGAGTGGGATACTAACAATAAGTCTAACACGGTGAGATATCAGCGCTTTAAGCACGATTATATGAATCGTTCTACCTATACAAGCCAAGTTATGGGCACGGAAACCACATCTCGCGGCGTCTTGTCGGTTTACGATGGCTTAGGTCGTATAAAGAGTGTGGATGATAATACGACCTCTGGTGCTATTAGTTACAGCTATTTAACTGACAACAAGGTAAGGGTGAATAACAATCGGGGGTTTAACACCACTACTCAATACCTTGCATATGGTTCGCCAACACAAACTGAAGCGGTGAAAATTGATGCGCCCCATGGAGTATCTACAGCCATTAACTACAACGTCTTTGGTAACGTAACGAGTATTTCTCAAGGTGGGCTTACTGAAAGTAGGGTTTACGACAGCGCTCAAAGGTTGTGTAAAACGGTGCGATCCGATATCGGAAATCATGCATATTCATACAATACATCGGGGCAAATGACATGGAGTGCCCACGGAGATTCTGTTAATTCAGGTACGGGCTGTGATTACTCTGTACAGAGCACCGATAAGATAACCTACGCTTACGACAACCATGGCAATTTAGATAGCACGGAGTACGGCGATAGCTCCCCTAGTAAATTATTTGATTACGACAATAATGATCAGTTAGTAAAAGCTATATCTGGAAGCGTAACGCAAGAGTACACCTACAACGACTTAAATTTACTGGCTAGTGAAACCCTAAAGGTAGACGGGGTAAACTGGGTTATCACCTACGGGTATGACAGCAAAGGTAATCAATCGAGTGTTCAATACCCTTCTGGTGGTTCACTCACTTATTCTCCAAACGCCCTTGGTCAAGCAACAAAAGTGGGTAATTTTGCGAACACAATTGCCTTTCATGGTAATGGCCAATATAAATCATATAAGCACCAAAACGGTTGTATTAATACGTTAACCCAGCATACCTCTGGTTTACCCTATCTACAGAAAACGACCTGTGGCACAACAAATTTGGTTTACAACGCCTATAGTTGGGATGCAAACGGCAATTTAACCCAATGGGATGACAGACAGTCAAATACCTATGACTTGAGGCTAACTTATGACCAGTTAGACCGAGTAGATAACTATCGTAACTTCAGTAATACCCTACTAGGTGACATGAATTACGACCCCATGGGGAATATTACAAAATTCGATTCTGTTGTAGGCAGCGCTATCCATTACACCTATAACTCAAGCAACAAGCGCTTAATGAGTGTAAGCGGATATAAAAATTATGCATTTTCCTATGATGAACGCGGAAATATAGTAGACAACGGAAGAGACACCTTAACGTATAACTTAGCAGGGCAAGTCACCAGCATTGGCGGGTACGATTATGTATACGACGCACACAATAGACGAGTAAAAACAATTGATACCCAAGGCGTTCGTTATTCCATGTACACGCTGTCGGGTAAACTAATACACGAGCGAATAAATGGCGCCAACAGAGAAAATTACTACTTAGGTTCTCAGCTTGTGGCGCATCAAGGCGCAGGTGAGAAGAAGTATATTCATCCTGATGTATTAGGTGGAACAGCAGCAACGACAAATGCAGCTAAATCACCAGAGCGAACACGATATGCGCCCTATGGTTCAGCATGGGGGCACACACCTAAAAATGAAATAGGATATACAGGGCATAAGCAAGATTCGGATACTGGTTTAGTGTATATGCAGGCACGATACTATGATCCAGTGATTGGGCGTTTCTATTCAAATGATCCGGTTGGCTTCAAAGGTGTACATAGCTTTAATCGATATGCTTATGCCAATAACAACCCTTACAAATATACAGATCCTGATGGACGGTTTCCGTGCAGCAGATCTGGAGGCTGTGTTCCAACAACAAACCCTCACAATACAACTGGGACAGACTTAGGCCCCACCATTCGAGCAAATATGCCATCAGCTTCGGCTGTTGCAGAAACTGCAATTGATTTCACACCTGTAGTTGGAGATGTAAAAGGTTTTGCTGATTTTGCAGCAGAACCATCGCTAACAAATGGGGTTGCCGCTGTAGCTGGTATTGTCCCTGTAGTAGGAGACGCAGCGGCTAAGGCAATCAAAGCATTTAGCAAAGAGAAGCAAGCGCTAGTCGATATGGCGAAAATGGATAAAAAAGGCGGAGGTGTCACACAGGGTGATATGGATGCATATTCTGAATTAAATGCTGAGTTGCCAGATCCCTTTCCTGCCAATAAAGTAAGAGGACTAGAAAGTCATCCTAATAGACCACACGGACAAGCGCCTCATGGGCATGTTGGCCCGGTTAATCATATTCCTGAGAAGAAAGAAAATGAGTAAAGAATCAAATTATCCGAAGCTTCGAAGCTTCTGGTTTCAAGCTAGTAAAATCTTGAATATCGAGATCATTAATGATTTTTCTATCAAGCTAGAGTCTGGTGAAAGAATCCAAAGCATATTGTTAGTAAAAGGATATGGAAGCCGTGAAGGGATGTTGATATTACCAGAAGGTATCCAGAGTCAAGCTCAGCGTGATGAATTGCTCAACAAAGGGTTTGGTTATACTAAGATGTATGAGCCTTTAGAATCAGAAGACTTTGATATTGGTGATTATGAAGAAATTTTAGAGGACTGGGGTAAAACCAGTTAGGACTTTTTTGAATCCAAAGCCCCGCCCTTCGATGGTGGGGCTTTTTTAATTTCGGAATGCTGGTTAGGATTGTTACCAATGCTCATTGACCATCCACCATGGCTCTAATTCTGGGAAACTTAGCTAGGTCTGCTTTTCCTGGTTTTGGCCTGTTGAGCGCTAAGTTCTTTGTCTGTCAAAGGTTTTTTTTCGACGGGGACTCTGCCAACTTCAACTACAATAGAGGTATTGTGTCTGCGGGCAACTTTATGAATCTCGAATATCGCATCGAAACACGCTTCCTCTGCGGCTTTCAGTATTTTTTCAGCCTCTTCTTCTTGCATGTCGGGAATATCTTTGTAATGGATGTAAAGCTAGTATAGAAGCGTAATCGCGAGGTGATCAATACATTAGAAAAAACGCATAATGAAAGTATCATTATGCCTTTATCAATATGAAACTTTCATTATGACTAATTATGCGGCTTTTTAAGCCCAGGGAACAAGGTGGCAAAATAATGAAAGAGTACCAGTATAGCGACCTGCCACAACGTGAGCAGGAGCGTGCTCAGGTACGTAAAAATATGCGAAGGTGGGTAAAGCTGCGTGAGCATTTCGATAAAAGGCCACGCGAAGAGAAAAAACCGTAGTGAGCATTATTTATTGAGGTTTTTCATAATGAAATTGATGGTGCTAAGCACCAGGACGATAACGGTGACTTTCGCGATGAATGGGGATAACGGCTGCATCCTAATATCTTCTAAATGCTTTCTGTGAATGAGGGTGGTTTAATGAATGTGTCCCCCCTTATCAGTTTGTCTGTCGCCATCGGCGTTATCTGAGTGCTAGCGCTTTTAATCCGTCACGTTAGGAGCCAGTGAACAGTGCACTACCCTTTACCTCGCTTCTTGTATTTTATGACATACATCGTGGCACCTACCATCACCGCTAAAGGCAATAAAAAAATGGCTTCTTCGAGCATTGTATTCTTCCGTTAGGGTGTGCAGCGAGTTGTTGCATAAAATACAACATCTCAACCTGCGCTAAGAAGGAATATGCACTTATTGCATATTCCTTCTTGGCAATATTAATCATCACATCGACAAGCCTGAACTGCAAATAAGACAGGCATAAAACAAAAATGCCTGTCTCGCTAAGTATATATGATGAACGAGGAAATATAGTAGACAATGGACGAGACACCTTAACGTATAACTTAGCAGGGCAAGTCACCAGCATTGGCGGGTACGATTATGTATACGACGCACACAATAGACGAGTAAAAACAATTGATACCCAAGGCGTTCGTTATTCCATGTACACGCTGTCGGGTAAACTAATACACGAGCGAATAAATGGCGCCAACAGAGAAAATTACTACTTAGGTTCTCAGCTTGTGGCGCATCAAGGCGCAGGTGAGAAGAAGTATATTCATCCTGATGTATTAGGTGGAACAGCAGCAACGACAAATGCAGCTAAATCACCAGAGCGAACACGATATGCGCCCTATGGTTCAGCATGGGGGCACACACCTAAAAATGAAATAGGATATACAGGGCATAAGCAAGATTCGGATACTGGTTTAGTGTATATGCAGGCACGATACTATGATCCAGTGATTGGGCGGTTTTATTCGAATGATCCGGTTGGCTTTCGAGATGTTCATAGTTTCAATAGGTATGCCTACGCAAATAACAACCCATATAGATATACTGACCCTAATGGTGAAAGTGCTATACCAATTGTTCCTCCTCCAACTACTGGAATTCCAATTGTTGCAGGTGGTGCTCAACATACAGGTGGTAGAAGCTCAGGCGGAGTACCCCCACACTTAACTACATCTTCACCGAATACTAGTGGTGTTACGTTTGATTTTAAGAGAACCTCTATTTATAAAGTATTCAATGCTGTCTTCAACGAGTCAGCTGAAGATATCGCCAAAGGCAAGATTACAGATCTTGTTGGCGAGAATCCTTCGGGATCAGATTTTGAAAATGCTCCGGGGGAAGGATGGACTTGGAAAGGAAACCCAAATGCTCCAGTAGGTAGTGCGCAAGGTGCTTGGGTTAACCCTGAAACTGGTGAACAGTTACATAATGATTCAGATACACATGCTGAGGGAACTGGACGAGGCCCACATGTGACCTATACAGACGGAAACGGAAAACGTTTTGATTATTTCCCTAATGAAGACAGAGTTGAGCAGCAACAAAAATGAGTGTTATGAATATTAAACTCAAAGAGGCAAAGGACTATTTCAATGCAAACATTGTCCCTTGCTCGAATTTGATTTCGAGAAAAGTTAATTGGGAGAACTTTAGTAGTGCAATCCTTTTGTCACGTTATAAAGGTGCCGAAAATTCAGATCTTGATATTCATGTATCTAAGCGTGTTACAAACGATAGTATTGAAGCTTCCCCTGAAAGTGACCAGATATTATTGCAATGGATGAATGAGAATGGGTTTAATCTTTTAACGAGGGATTTTGCTCTTGATAAGCCTGTTAATAAATCAATAGGTGAGGAAGATTTCGCTATCCTAGAAGATGAGCTTTTTTACAAGATATACAATGAAGACAAGCGAGCTAAACTATTACTATCACTATCAAAGTCTTGGTGCTTTTTGGGGTTTCTAGTCGAGGATTTCTCAACTAGATTAAGTCAGCAATCAATCTCAGGCATGGTAATGGGAGTCCATAAGTTGGATTCTTACTTAGTTGTTATGTAGTTAGAAGGTCTGGCAGTTTTTTGAATCCAAAGCCTCGCACTCGCGGGGCTTTGTTGTTATCAGCCCGCTGTGTCAGTCCTCTAACATATTCTTATAACTGAAATGGTTAAATTTATGGTCATTTATCTTAAGCCATCTCGCCAAACTTCATTTCTTCTAGTATTTGAAATAGTCGCTGACGTTGCTCAGGTGTATCAAGCATGTTTCGGGAACATTCGCCACTCAGAATTGGCAAGGGCAAGTCGAGCCATTCGTTCATGGTTGCATCATCATTGCCGAAGAAGCCCCTTAACTCTTGATGCAATTTTTCGACTGTGATTTCTACATTTTCTGATTCTGCTGTCATGTCTCAGTCTCTTAATGAACGTGTAGCTCAAGTATAGCGGATAATCTGGACGCATTCTGCTCAATGAGTTAGCCGCATTGAATGCGGTAAACACAAACTGTTTACCGCTAGTAAACATTTATTGTTTAGCAAGGAGCGGTAACTGTTAGTAAACAATATTTGTTTACTGATACGGTTATTAGGTTGGCGAACTTTGTTTATAGGCGCTTGTTCACTTATCTGATGATTTACCTCAAGCGGATAATTTGATGAGTTCCAGCGGGAATGTCGATATGGTAATCATTTCATGATTATGGAAAGAAGAAACTAATAAGACAGGCATAACAGGTCGGTACCATAACCAACTAAAAAACAGTCATAGAAACATGCCTGTCTCGCTAAGTACCCTATGATGAACGCGGAAATATAGTAGACAACGGAAGAGACACCTTAACGTATAACTTAGCAGGGCAAGTCACCAGCATTGGCGGGTACGATTATGTATACGACGCACACAATAGACGAGTAAAAACAATTGATACCCAAGGCGTTCGTTATTCCATGTACACGCTGTCGGGTAAACTAATACACGAGCGAATAAATGGCGCCAACAGAGAAAATTACTACTTAGGTTCTCAGCTTGTGGCGCATCAAGGCGCAGGTGAGAAGAAGTATATTCATCCTGATGTATTAGGTGGAACAGCAGCAACGACAAATGCAGCTAAATCACCAGAGCGAACACGATATGCGCCCTATGGTTCAGCATGGGGGCACACACCTAAAAATGAAATAGGATATACAGGGCATAAGCAAGATTCGGATACTGGTTTAGTGTATATGCAGGCACGATACTATGATCCAGTGATTGGGCGGTTTTATTCGAATGATCCTGTGGATATGGTTGAGGCGATGAGACGAGGCAGTCCTGTTCATGGGTTCAACAGGTATGCTTATGCTCAAAACAACCCATACAAGTATAAAGATCCGAATGGTGAGTGGATAATTCACGCAGTTGCTGGTGCTATTGGAGCAGCAGTAAGTGGTTACAACACCTATAAAGAAATGGGGGATTGGAAAAAAGCCGGAGTGTCTGCGGTTATAGGCGGTGGAAGTGCGATGCTATCACTTTCGCCCGGAGACGTAATTCGAAATGTCGCAAAATCAATGGGAGTTGGTGCTAGCGCGAATGTTGCAGAGCAAACTTTAGTAGACGGTACAGATATTGCCGATGTAGATTTAGGTGAAAGCTTAGAGGCTGGCATAGAGGCAGGTGTGGGCACACTTACGGGGTCTGGTGCAACTAAATTAGCTCCTGTAAAAAATATGCCAGCAGTTAGAGAGCCGTCAGTACCAGCGGGCAGAACTCAAAGAATGACGTCTCATCCGGGTACTGCTCAGAGTGATAAACTCAAACAAGGACTTACCGGGGCGGCAGTCGGGGCTACTACTGGTGTTGCAATCAATGAAACACAGGAGTTACTAGATGGTCAGTGACGAACGAATTCTGAAGAATCGAATATATACAACCATTATTTGTTTATTTGTGTATTTTTTTGGTGCAATCAAGATTTTAGAACCTTACGATGACATTATTAGCGAACAGGGCGGGTTTGTGATTGTACTTGGTATTCTAGTTATCTTTGCGTTATGTATTCTAACAGAAAGCATAATATACAAATTCCTAATAAAACGCTTTTATCGTTAGATTGTTCAACGGTATCTAACTTTTGAATCCAAAGCCTCGCACTCGCGGGGCTTTGCTTTTTTGGCTTGGCTGTGAGGTAAAAGCTTCAATCTTGATAAGGGTGCTATTGCACAAACCTTATCGCTTCGTAATTACGGGTTTCCGTAACGATTCCGTAAGTCGGATAAAGAGCAGCAAAAGTGACAGGCATAAAATAAACATGCCTGTCTCATCACGTTCATATTGGAAGAATAGCGGCCCAGAAATAGTTACAATAAGAATACTTTACTTCCGATTAGGACAAATTCCTAAATCAAAATAGAAGTTATAGAAATATGAATAATCTTTATAGTAAAAATTCGGAGATCGTCCCAAGAAAACAGATAGGTGGTGTTGAACTGGGTTTATCAATCCATGATTTAAAACTTGAAGCAGATACCATTAAAGAAGTTAACGAGCAAAAAATGGTTTCAATTCTTGATGGTTCGATTTTTATACTGTTTGTTGACAATAGAGTTTTTCAAGTAAGTGCTCTTGCTGGTTACCAAGGTAAACTTCTCAACAAGCACTATATAGGAGAGTCTATAAGCAATTTTATAGATTCAGACAGTTGGGAGTTTTCAGATGCCGATGACGGTTTCATAAACAAAGAATGTGCAGGTGTAGTAATAAGGTGTGATTTGGAGGATGCTTCTATAGAAGAGATTCGTGAAAATCAGTCGGAACTAAATGTTGCAGAGATTTCCGTGTTCGAATGATTAGCAATGTTTTGTGGGCTTTTTGATAAACTGCAAATAAGACAGGCATAAAACAAAAATGCCTGTCTCGCTAAGTATACTATTTGAGTAAAATCAGACCGCGAATTTCATTCATCAGCTCTGGAAGCGCATTATCATTTGGCAAATAATGGCAAACGATTTAAACCCAATAAATTGTCAGATATGGTGTCTCGCTATGTAGCGTGCTGGCTCTTGTTATTTTTGCCGCCACACAAATCTATACCCATGTTTCGCGCACTAAGCTCGCTGAGGTCTACGGCAAGTCCCATCCTTCAGCGTTAAGCAATTTGAGCATTTTCTAGCTCA
>Ga0208030_1001892_pt1 | contig 11095 bp, 12 predicted proteins | sample MalvirDeepMed_M9_FD_184246 | JGI IMG/M metagenome (GOLD analysis project Ga0208030, IMG submission 184246) | Marine viral communities from the Global Malaspina Expedition - Malaspina viral metaG DeepMed_M9 (SPAdes) (version 2) | ecosystem: Environmental > Aquatic > Marine > Oceanic | place...
GGCTTGGACTACATCAGAGTTACCCCATTGAAGGGTCTTTCTTCAATGAGTTGAAATCAGAAGGACTGAAACAAGCAACCATCTCTGCAGCAATTGCAATGACAGAGCATGCACATTTAAGGCAATTGCAGTCATTCAAGCAACTTGCATTTCTGGGAATGGGTTCTGATGAATCTGCACTTAGAGCAATGGTTGACCCTTCCAGCGCTATCAGCATTTCAAACCCCAATGCAAGAATACAGGTGCTTGACATGCAAGCATCTTTGGACAAACACCTGCAGACAATCCTGGATTCTGCTGCAAGCACATTGAACCTATATGGCATAAGACCTGACATGGTGAAGGGAACAATGACTGCTCCTAGTGGTTATGCTCTTTCCATCATGATGCATGACCTTTCAAGACAATGGGAGGCACAGAGACAGATCTGGAGAGTCTATGAAACTGCACTGTATGACCTGACAAACAGAGTATTGCAGGTTGATATAGGGGAGAGTATGCCAGAGGGAGAAATCAGAGTCATCTGGGGAGACATACAACCAGCAGCAAATCCACAAGAAGAAGCAAACTATTATCAGACCCTTGTCACTAATCAATTGATAAGCAAGAAGACAGCAATGATGAGATTATTGGGATTGAATGAAGATGAAGTTGCAGAAGAGTTTGCAGAAATGAAACTGGAGCAAAGACAATTCTCTGTCTTGAATATTCCAGCAATGCCAGATTCAGCAGATCTTGAATTGCTTTCTGATGAAGTAAGTGCAGAAGAGATTGACATAGAACAAGAGGTTGAAGAATGAGTATTTCAGAGACTCCAGACTTGTTTGGTGGTGATGTCTTCACTTCACTTGACCAGCCTGATGCAATCACAGCACTGAATGTCAATCAAGAAGAAACATTCAGAAAGATGACAGACACATACCAGAGCAGTCTGAAGAATGTTGTGCCTGCTTTGATGGACTTTGTGAAAGTCAATTATAGTGATAAGGACAAGCTATTTTCACCAGGTGCTGCAGTCTCTGTTCAGATGGTAACAGACCTGCTGGCAAGAGCAGGTCTAGGTCAATGGTTCCAGATTGACCCATATCTATTAGGTGCAGCACAGACAAGCATTGATGCACTCAAAGACATCTATCCTGAAATGATGTTTACCCCTGACAACCTATCATTGCAGCAATCAATCCAGCAAACAAAATCAGTCACAGATCTGGAGTTTGGAAGGGTTAGCAGTGCAATGACAAGAGCAGTTATGAATGAACTGCTATCCATGCAATTGATACCAAGACCATTGAAAGCAGTTTCAACAGTATTTGCAGAGCAACAGCATATCAGCAAGAATCATGCAAGCACAGTTCTGAATACTGCAATGGCAATGCAGCAAAGAACAACATCTATTGCAGGTGGTAAAGCACTCAACAAAGCATTCCCAGAAAAGGAAAGATGGTTCTTTTACGGTGGGCCGACGGGTCAAGTCGGAAGCAAAAGGGCAAAGGGTGTTGGAGTCATCAGACCATTCTGCAGTCATCTGGTCAACTCTGCAATCAGACAGAAGGACATGGGGAAACTGAACAATAACAACAAAGGAGCTCAGGACTTCTCTTTGTATGGTGGTGGATACAACTGCAGACATTCATTAACACCAGTCACAGAGACCTGGGTGAAAGTCACAAAGACTCCGAGGGTTGACAGCAAAACAATTGACAGAGCCAACAGAGCAGCAAAAGGGGGTTGAAATGATTTTCAGTATGGAAACAGGAGAGTTGAACCTTCCAGATGTGGATGGAGATCTAGCGTTCAAGGTTGTCACAGAAGCAGCTACAAGCCAGGTTGCAAATATGCAATTGAGAGTTTCAAGAGGGATGGGAATCAAAGATTCACCCATGAAACCATACTCAAAAGCATATGCAGAATTGAGAGCTGAAAACAATAAGAACACAAACAAAAGAGATCTTGTGTGGACAGGTCAGATGATGAGATCCATCTCCATGCAGCAGGCAGAGATACAGGTGCTTGCAGAGGGATTTGGAGCAGTTGCAACCATTGCACCAGGTGGAGCAATGAACAGAAACAAAGTTGCATGGAATAATGTGATCAGTCCATTTTATGGAATGTCACCACAGGACTTGAAGATCTTGGACGCAATTGCAGAAGAAACCATTGAAGAACATTTAAGGGAGCTAGAACAATGAGCAAACCAGCAAATCCAGAAGAAGCAAAGCAGAAAATAATAGACCAGTTAGCAGGCAACCAGCCTGCAGAACCAGAAGAGGTCAAAGCAGAACCAGAAGAGGTTGAAGAGGTCAAAGCAGAACCAGAAGAAACACCTGCAGAAGAACCTGAGAAAAAGGAAGAACCAGAAGATGTTGAAGAGCCTGAAGATACCCTTGAATTAGAACCTGAAACACCTGCAGAAGAACCTGAAACACACACTGAGAAACTGCAGAAGAAACTGGTGGTCTTGCACAAGAAATATGCAGAACAAAAAGAAGCATTGAAGGCAGCAGAAGACAAGGTTGCAGAGTCTATGCAAATACTTGAGATACATGTAGATTCCAGAATGAAGGGACTTACAAAAGAACAGAGAAAACTGGTGGAAGAATTAGCTCAGACAGGGACACCCCTTGACATATACAAATCATTGAGTTTACTTGATAAACATGGTGTACTGTCACAAAAAACGACAGAGCACAAAGCAGCAGTTAAGGTTGACAAAACAAGAGTTGCATCAGAGGCTGCTCAAAACAGCAGACCTTCAAATCCTGCAGAAGCAAAAAAGAATATTGTTAGGCAACTCAGGCAAATGAAATAACAAAGGGAGAAAAGACAGATGGCAACTCAGACACTTAGCAATTTAGCAAATGCACTTGCAAGCAATTATGGTAGTCTCATTGTAGACTCGCTGATTGACAGCAGCAACAACCACCTTCATGGTCTGGGGCTCACCCTGGATGATAGCAAAACAATCACAGGAAGACTCAGGGCAAATGGTCAGGTCTTTGTAGGTGGAGCAGACTCTGGTGATTCTGGCAGATATGCAAGGCAATGGCCAGTGCTCTATTCAGTGGGTGCTGCATCCAGTTATGGAGCTTCTGATGCTTTCCCATCTGCAAGCGCTGCAGCCTATGCAAATGCAAGTCTTGATTGGAAAAGAAATGGAATCACTATGGAGTTTGACAACCTTGCTGCAGCAGGTGCAAGAGGGCGTTCTTTTGTTGGTGGTGCTGAAATCTCAGCCAGAGATAGAGAGTTCAGGGGCAAACTAAAGTCATTATTTGCATCCATTGAGACCCAGCTTGTTAAAGATGGGACTGGGAATGGTTCAAAGGACATTGATGGTTGCCTTGCTTTCTTGAAGTTGACTGGAAACTATGCAGGAATCAATACAACACAGCATTATTGGCAACCAGCAGTTCTTGACAAAGGACCTGCACCAACCAATGCAGTTGCACTTGTTGACCTGCAGACAATGCTTAAAAGCATGAATGCAAATAATGCAAGACCCAATGAGATCTGGTGTTCAATGACTCAGTTTCACAAGATTCAAGCATTGATGGATGCTAAAATTCAGTATGTTACACAGCAGAATCAAGATGCATTCATTCAATCATTTCTGATTGATGGTATTCCTGTTTATCCCATCTCTGCAATGAACAGCACAAACGGGTCTCAGGATGAAATCTGGTTCATTAACACTGATGCACTTGAGTTGAGATTCCTTCCAATGGCACCTGCATCTGGTGATGTTGGCAGTCAGTCAGAAGCAGCAGATTGGATGGGACTGCCTATTTCTGTAGAACCAACAAATCCTGGAATTGACAGTTCAGGGTTGTTTATCAAGGCGTATGCTCAGTTGGTATGCCTAAACCCCAGCCAGATGGGTGCAATCATTAACTGTGCAGTATAATCAAAATATATAAATAAGGAGTTGAGACAATGGCAGACAGAGATCTTACAAAAGTCGTCGCTGCAAATGATTATTCAGGGACTGGAAGAAGTGTTAACAATACAAGCGTTGCAACTGTTCAAGGGGTTGCTTCCTATGGGACTGGAGGATTCACAGTGGACTGGACAGATATTGAACTAACAGCAGCAAAAGTGCTGTCAGTTATAGTTCTTCCACTGGGAACAGATGCTACAGATCCAGTTGCCGTTGATAGGTATGGACATTATCAAGGAAGCACTGATAAGGTGTTGGTTGGAGTTGCAAGCACAGGTGCAGAACTGGCTTCTACTACAGATGACTCTGCTAATTATTATAAACTTGTAATTGCACACAGCGAATAGAAACATTAACAAAGAGAGCAGACAATGATTGATGATAATATTAAAGACCTGGAGAAAATGAGTGTTGAAGACAGGAATCAATACATTAGACTCAGGACAGAGAGCCAGAGGCTAGAACTTCTTGAGAAGTGGTCAGAATCTATTAGTCTTGAAGACCTTGCACTTGTGGAACAACCATACAGAGCATTGATTCAAGACATGATTTGTGGCAACTCTCAAAGAGGACTTCCTCCCATGGGAAGAATATTCACTATTGAGCCAACAGGGAAAGGTTCTGTTTGGATTCAAACAGGATTCAAAAGGAGCAAGAGAACCTATAGAGAAATCTCTGGGCCAACTGCTCTGCCTGCAGAACTTGCAATTGCAGCTTTCTGTCAATGGGGGCCAATGTCTAAAATACAGCAGCAGAGGTCATTCTTGCAAGAGCATGACCCAGAAGCACCAAAACCAAAAAAGAGAAGAACCAACAGAAAGAAAGCAAAGAAGAAACCAGAGATTGTTGCAGAGATTCAGCAGGGGTAAATCATGCGCCAGATGTCAACCACAGGAACCAGACAGGTTGTTACTCAGGATCTGGAAGATAATATCTCTATCCGATTGGTTGTCAATGATACAGAGCAAACAATCACAACTGCAGGTGTTGAAATCTTTGACCCTTCTGGAGGGTCAATAGCATCAGAGGCTGCAACAACTCTTTCTGGAGCAATTGCCACCTATCAAAATACCTGGGCGGCTGCAACCTATTCAATCAATGATGGATATATTGCAAGTTGGAATCTTGAATGGTCACAGTCTGCAGTCACTTACAACAAGATTGTGAAGTCTTATTTTGATGTAGTCAGAAGAAGATGGGAAAATCAAGTTGCAGATTCTGATTTGACAGACCTGCACCCTTATCTGGTTTTACCTAGTGGGTTAACTTCCTACAAATCATTCAGAGCAGTTGCATGGAGAAGAATCACAAGGACAATCAGATCCAGATTCAATCTTTACCCCGGGAACATATTTTACCCAGAAGATATGTTTGATGTTGTAATTGCATACAGTCTAGCAGCTTATTATATCGGCAATTCTTTTGATGCTCAGGGTTCTGAAGATTGGGAAAAATCCCAATACTACGAAAGACAGGGAACAGAGATGCTTGAATCTGTGATGTCCAATCTGGCAGTTGATGCAAATGATGATGGATACCTTGTAGACTCTGAAAAACATTATTTTCTTGGTGGGGTTTCTTTGGTTCGATGACTTACGCAGCAGCAATCACAGCACTGAAGACAACGATTGACAGTGTGACTGTCTCAGGGGCTGCAATGGCATATGCACCAGACCCAAGAGACAGGACACTTGCAAAGGCTGGAAGAGCAAAGTTTGATGGGTGCTATCTAATCAGGAATGATGGTGGTGGTTCAATATATCCAGAACTGCAATCAAATCCATCTGTGTTCATGGCTGCATTAACTTTGGAGATTGGAACAGAATTGACAACTGATGCAACCACACAAGATGCGCTTGTTCAATTGAGAGCTCAAAAGGTGATGGAGAAGATTCTGACAAGTGATATTTCAAACATTATAAATATACTACCAGTTGGAGATCCAGCAAAGACCACAGCAGGAGACAGAAGGATCCTGTGGTCTCAGAAGTTTCAATTGGTTTATGAAGAATAGAGGTAGAACCATGAGCACTCAAAGAGGCCCGAATGACAGAACAGCAGCACCAGCAGAAGTTGCAAAACCTGCACCTGCTCCAGTTATAAAAACAAAAGCAAAACAAAAGAAAACAGAAGATAAGGAGTAAGGACAATGGGTGGTAATTTCAAAAGGTCAAGAATCGGGTATTTTGGGTTCAGTCCAGAAGTCACACAGGGGAACAGATGTTTCAAGTTCAAAGCAACAGGAGGTTCAACAACCACAGTTGTATGCTCTGATTCTGCAGTTGCAGGTTATGACAATGCAAATATTGCAAGTGCAACTGGAGACTTCTTCAAAGGTCTGCAGATCTATTTTGTCACTGGGAACCTTGCAGGAACAATTGTGGATGTTACAGTCTCAGCATATGCAGGCTCAGACCATACATGGACTTTCGCAACTGCAGCACTAGCAGCAGCAAATACAGATGAGTTCTATGTCATGGGAAGATTGCCTGCAAGCAATCTCTCTTTCACGGTAGGAACAGAGAACCTGACAAGAGAAGAGTTTATCAGAGCAACTCTCGATAGACCTTCCAGTCTGAAAGGGCTGGATGTGGTCAATGGTTCTTTTGATATGGAAATGCCTGGAAGGGTGGATGCAGTCACCAGCACCACCATTGACCCAGATGTGTATTCTCAGTTCATGCAGGTGATTGGAACAAGAAGCACCACTGCAGGTGGTGCAACTCCATTGAGCCCAACTGTGCCCAACACAACGACGACTATGGAGATGGCTTCTGTCACAGGTCAGGCCGTGGGTGGGTATGTGATGGTGGATGAGATCTACGAAGTTGCAAGAATTACAGACATCACAGGTTCAGTTCTTACATTTGAACCTGCAATGAGCAGTGCACCTGGAAACAGCAAAACAGTCTGGGGTTCAGAGCACTGGACACCTGATGACACAGGTCACCAATCTGTGACATTCATTAACCTGGCAGATGACCAGCTTTTCACAATGAATGGTTGCGTATGTAATTTTGGGATGTCTGCAGAGTTTGGTGCACTTGTATCTGCATCCATTGAGTTTACGGGAGATACTTATACAGTTGATACATCTGCAGTCACTTCATTTGCTTTTGATTCAATCAATTCAAAGACAGTGCCATTCATAACAGGGAGAGCAATTGGACGATATAGTTCAGTAGATACCGAGCTATACATTGGAAACTTTGATTTTGACATGGGAAATGGTGTTGAACTGCTGAGAGATACCAATGAAAACCAGCAGGCTCTGATTGTCACCAGAGAGGCTCAATTGTCATACTCCTACAGAGACAGAGATGGAGACAAAGACCAGACCACAACTGCAGAAGCACTCGGATATGTTCTTGATACCTACCTGCAGATTGGGAATAGAACCCAGAATTGCTTAGGTCTATATGGAAAAACACAAGTTCAAGATCCTTCCACTATGGCAAGCAGAACAGGGGGAGTCAATTATTGGGATGCAACATCTTGGTTTGTTGATGACTCCACTGATGCACTCAACCCAGCAAAACCCATTCTATTTAGATTCTAATCGTTATGAGATGGGAACAATGAATTGCATAGACTGGGGAGTCTTTTTCATTGGCTCGGTTAATGACAAACCATCCCATCTCACCCATTCCAACAACAGAAAGAGAGCAGCAAACCATGAGCAAATTTGCACTTGCAGCAATGTATGGATCTAGACTGGAGATTGTTTCTAGTCTAGATCCTGCAATTGACTGGACACAATCAGAGACAACAAAGGAAGAATACATCGTGAACCCTGCAGAGAATCTCAGCAAGTTGAGATTCCTTGAAGGGGTATCACCTATCAAGATCTATGTGCACCTACCAACAGAAGAAGAGAAGATGATAGCAATGCATGAAGGCAAGCTTGACATAGATTTGGAAAAGTCTGGTGTGGAATATCGAGGAGATGTTTTTGCACCTGGCACTGGGGCAATCCTGGGTCTTGCTCTCACCCAGAATTGTCTCACCTCATTATGTATTGATACAGTTGAAAACCTGGATGGATGGCCAAAAACACCAAAGAAAAAAGACTCTTTTGGATTCAACAGATTGACCCCAGAAGCAGAGAAATGCTTTGGGCCTAAGATCTTGAAGGATACAATCTTCAAAGAGATTGGAAGATTTCTGATGGAAGCAGGAACACAACCTGAAAAAAAGTGATAGATGGTCTCAGGGCTGCTGCATTCTGGCCTTATCTGCAGGACATGAGAAAGCTGACAAACGACTGCAAGATCTGCAGTAATCCAGACTTTGCAAAGGATGTCAGACCAATCTGGGGCTGTGATGGAGACAGCACAGAAAAGGGTTTTGCATATCAGATGGGGGATGTGAAAAGCAGAAGATGTCCATTATCACAAATGAAGCACCCTGGAATCCAGACCATAATCACTTGTTTTAAGGGCTGGAAAAAAGGCATTCTTCCCAGACCTGGAGGTCTTAGAATGCAGACTGCTTACTTTATATCAGCAATTCAGTTCTGTGAGGGGTTTGAAAACTCTGCAACAGGGTGGTATCATAAGCAACTAGAGAAGCAGAGCAAAAAAGGCAACTGAATATGGCTCTTGAAACAACCATTAAAATCAATGCAGATGTCTCTGGAGCATCCAAAGGAATCAAGTCCTTAAAAGAAGGAAGCAAGAAAGCTTTCAAGGGGATGAAGTCTGGGATTGCAGGAGCAGCAAAGGGTCTTGCTGTATTCTCTCTTGCAGCAGAGGGGGCTGGAAAGATCTTTGCAGGGCTGGAGAAAGCTTTTGACAGGATGGCACAAAGCAGCAGAGACATTGCAAGGGCAAAGATATTCAAAGTCTCCACCAAGGATGCAAAACAATTCAACAAAGCACTCGGAAACAGTCTCTCCAGAATGCAGGCTCTTGCACAGTTGACAGATCTGAAGGCTCTGGGTTTCAGCAATGAAGATGCTGTCAGGGCTGCAAAGATGTCAAGGGTTCTAGCAGTCATCACAGGACAGACCAGAGACCAGGCTCTTGCAATGTTGAAAAGTGGTGAAGCAAGTTCAAAGGTGTTGGAGAATCTCAATCTGCACTCTTCAACTCTGGAGTTCGATTTAAAGAACAGAAGGGATGCAGCAGGTAGAGAGCTCACCCAGCTTGAGAAAAGCAAGGTATTAATGGATCTGATTGCTAATGGTTCAGGGATCTATAGAAAAAACATAGTGAACGCATCCAAAGCAGATATTGTATCACCTTTCAGGAAGTTCAAAAATCTGATGGTGAATGTTGCTGATGCACTAATCAAGAAGATTCTTCCTTTCTTCTCTCAACTGGTAAAGAAATCAGGTGGGATTGACAAGGTTGCAGACAGAGTTGTTTCTTTTTTCACAAGAGTCTTTGATAAAATCAAGACAATGGTTTCCTGGATTCAGAAGGCTGCAAAACAGGGGTTTCTTTCAACAGTCTGGAAACTTATGAAAGGAGAAGCAGCAAAGCTTGCAAGCTCTTTGATGATTCCTGGACATGAAAGAGCACTACCAACCTTGAAAAAGAAACCATCCAGCCAGCAAACCCTACTGCAAGAATTAAAAGCAAGGATGAAGAGAGAAGGCACTGGAGGCCCCAGTGGATTGATAAAGTTGCCTAAAAGACCCAAGAGAATACCAACAGATGAAGAGAAAGAGATTGCAGAAGAGTTGCAGGGGTTCAGGGTTGAATCAAGAACCATCACACGAAACTTCTTTGCAAACTTCCTGCAGTTTACATCAAATCTTGGTGGTACAATTTCAGGTGTTTTCAGTGGACTGAAAGACCTTCCTGAGTTTATGGCAACCATGACCACCAGCCCCGTCTTCATGAAGGCTCTGAAGAAGGTTGACTTCATAGGAAAGTCAACCATCACCAATGAGATGATGAAGATCCAGAAGATGAAAACTGCTGGCAAGCTCACAGACAAACAAGCAAGGCAAATGTCTTTGTATGTGATGATGCAGAGAGCAGGACTTGATGACCAGAAAGAATATTTGAACAATCAGAAACTAGTCACAAAGGAACTTGCAGCAAGTCTGAATCCGCTTGCAAGTGCTGCTAGATTGCAACAACTTGCAACCCTGGCAAGAGATAAAGAAGTTGATGTCAACACAGCTCAGAGACAACTTCAAGCAGTTCTGATTGCAGGGAAACAAAAAGAAAAGAAACTTGTTGAAGAGATTGCAACAGGCACACAGAAACAATCAGAAAGAGCACACAAAATCCTGCTTTCTCATGACCTGACAATCAAGCGATTGACTACCCTGCATGAGAAATACAAAGCAATTTCAGCAGAGCAGCAGAAACTGATTGGAATCAATCTGAAAATTGCAACCATTGATGCAATGAGAGAGAAACTTCTGACAGAGATTGCAAATAAAACGGCATTGATTGCAGGTGATGCTGAAAACAAGAAGTTGAAAATAGAGTTATTAGGATTGCAGGGGAAAGACATCAAACTGCAGCAGATCCAGATGATGAATGCAGAAAAGCTGAGAGCTATAGCAGCAAGAAGGGTCGACCTAGAAGAGAAGTTAAGATTCAACACCTTGAAGTCAAATACTCTTTTTAATGAAGGCAGAACCAAAGAATCAGCAACATTTGAGGCAAGAGCCGTCCAAAATGCAAAGCAGCTTGCAGGACTGAAAAAGACTGCAGATGCTCAGAAACTTATCAACCAGCAATCAGTTAATAACTACAAAAAAACACTTGGATTCATGGGTGGAATGAGAGCAGGTTTTGCAGCAGAAATCCAGCTTGCCAAAGATGGAACAGCAGACATGGCAAAAATGGTTGGAATGCAGATGGCAGATGTGGTCAAGAAGTTTGGTTCATTTGCTGCTCAGACCTTTGAAAGAGTTGGAGTTTCTCTTGCACTTGCATTCTCTGGGAAAGATGACGCCTTTGGTGAAGATATGATGAAGGGTTTCTTGAACTTTATTGGAGAGGCTGCAGCACAGTTTGCTGGGTTCTTTGGATCTATGGGTGCTGCATATCTGGCAATGGGGAACATAGGTCAAGGGGTTGCACTGCTTGCAGCAAGTGCAGGTCTGGGAGTCATTGCAGGACTTGCAAAGGGTGGTGCTGGTCAGATTGGTGGTGGTGGTGCTCAGGCTGCAGCAGGTGCAACAACATCTCC
>Ga0208030_1001893_pt1 | contig 11094 bp, 3 predicted proteins | sample MalvirDeepMed_M9_FD_184246 | JGI IMG/M metagenome (GOLD analysis project Ga0208030, IMG submission 184246) | Marine viral communities from the Global Malaspina Expedition - Malaspina viral metaG DeepMed_M9 (SPAdes) (version 2) | ecosystem: Environmental > Aquatic > Marine > Oceanic | place...
GGGTTAGGCGATTCAATAGATAGATTCACAAGAGCAACCGGTATAAAAAGTCTAGTCCAACTCGGCACACAAGTAGCTGGTAAAAAAGATTGCGGTTGTAATAAAAGAAAGGATAAACTAAATAAAATGTTTCCTTATAAAAAATAGATAAATGCCAATAAACGTAGACACAGTATATCAAACAGTACAAGCCTTAGCGAATAAAGAACAAAGAGGTTATTTAACACCTCAAGAATTTAATCTATTCGCTATACAGGCCCAAAGAGATATATTTGAACAATACTTCTATGACTTAAATGCTTTTAGACAAGCAAGACCAGAACAACATACTGTTGCTGATTCTGTACAAACTATAATGGATAAACTACGTAACACTACTGGTACTAATGTTACAAATACAGCTAACGTTGGTAATTTAGGTACTACACTACCGGCAACTGGTAGAACGGGGAGAATATTTGTTACTATAGGTGGTATACGTAAAACATTACGTTTAATAAATGAAGATGAAATTCATCGTATAAGAGGATCTAGATGGCACACCGAGGGATTTGATGAAGCTGTTTATTTTGAAGATGGTATTGGACGTATACAAGTGTGGAGCGGGGCAGGACAAGTAACAAGTGGTGTAACGTGTGAAAATATTACGGGTGCACCTGGTTTAGTATATTGGGGTTACACGATAGTAAATGAGAAACCTGTATATGATCCATCAACTAGTAGAAATTTTGGATTAGATAGTTCAGAACAGGCAGATGTAGTAGCAAAAGTATTGAAATTAGCTAGCGTTTCAATAGAAGATAGAGAATTATATCAAGCAGCAGCAGGAGAAGAATCACAGAACATACAACAAGAAAATAAATAATTATGCCTATATTACCAGTACCTGGCGGTGGAGGAGCTACAGTACCTCAAACTTATTATAATACACCAATTCAATTTGGTGAATATCAATTTGTAAGCCTAAATGAAATAATAGATAATTTCATGGCTTCTCATGTTGGTGAGGGTAAAGTATTGTCTAGCACGTTGCGAGGAGATGTTCATTTTCACGCACATAGAGCTTTACAAGAATTACATTATGACACCTTAAAATCTTGTAAGTCATTAGAAATAGAGGTTTGTCCAAACTTAAAAGTACCACTACCACATGATTATGTAAACTATGTTAAAATGACATATGTGGATGACAATGGTATAGAACATATAATATATCCTACGAGACACACGAGTAATCCTTTCGCTATAGAGCAAGATGATTGTGCAAGTGGGAACTGTGGGGATACATCAGAAACTTATACATTTGGTGGTAGAAAATCATTAGCTGGAAGAAACCCAAGATCATCGAATGAGGGAGAAGCTGCTTATACAACAGATCCAAACCAATTAAAACATCAAGAAGAAGATTGTGGTACTAAAAACGTAACGTGTGAGTTTGATTTCTCCTCGGTGAGTGGGTGGATCGCTAGCAATACAGGTGCTAATCAAATTTACCAATATTTAGATTACGGTGGTGCTGGTCATAATCTTACTGACAACGAAAAATCTGCACTTTGGGATACTTGGTTTGGATTAGTGGATAATTACTGTTTTTGTCTTAAAAATTCTGATGCAGAAGCAAATTGTGGTGAACAACTCGATTGGAGTGCGTTTGACCTTGTTGGTTCTGGTAGAACTAACCCACAAGGAGAAATTAATAATAGAGCTGGTTGGAGTGGGTTGAGGTACCCGGGTATTTTTACAAATGTAAGTAGAATACAAGCAACAAATGGAACTTGGAATTCATTTACAACTTCAGTTGCTATTTCAAGTACAACTTCAAATGCTTGGAGTAATTACTCTGGTAGCAGTACTAATTCCGTTGCTGTAGATACCTCTACAACGACAAACTTAAGTGTTGATACAGATAACTATTATCAAAATGTCGGACAGAGATATGGTATTGATCCTCAATTTGCACAAGCTAATGGATCTTTTTATATAGATTGTTTAAGAGGTATGATACACTTTAGTTCAAACTTAAGTGGAAAAACAATAATAGTACATTACTTAAGTGATGGTCATGGTACTGATGATGAGGCTATGGTTCCAAAATTAGCAGAAGAAGCAATGTATAAATGGATTGCTTATGGATGTTTATCCGCTAGAGCAGACGTACCAGATTATATAGTAAGTAGATTTAAAAGAGAAAAATTTGCTGAAACTAGAAAAGCAAAAATAAGAATATCAAATATTAAAATCGAAGAGATTGCCCAAATAATGAGGGGTAAATCTAAGTGGATTGATCATTAAAATATAATATGCCAGAATTAAAAAATAGTTTTTCAGGGGGTAAAATGGAAAAAGACCTCGATGAAAGAATAGTTCCAAGTAATCAATATAGAGAAGCGCTAAATATAGCCGTTTCAACATCTGAGGATTCTGATGTGGGGGCGGCTCAAAATATATTGGGAAATATAAAAGTAACAGAAGCAATAGCTGGTCCAGGAAAAGATTATCTGTTAGATGGAGATCTTTGTTCTGTTACAGATTTAGGAGTTGGCGAGTTTAGATACTATGGAACAAACGAGCATGTCGCGCATACTGTCGATGCTCAAACAGATAAATTATATAGGTTTATAAGTACAACACCAAACAGCCATAATAATCATGGTGTTTGGATGGATCGTATTGTTGAATATAACACTAGATCAAAAGTTCAAGATCCTTGGACGGTAAAAGAAAAATCAGTATCAGTTGATATATATAAGGTGGCTACTAAAATTGTGTCCCTTGATGTTATTGCAGAACCTCCTGTAACGAAATACGAATGTATAGACGAGTGGTGTACACCTTGCCCAGGCGGTATTTGTAGCGGTATGAGTTATAGTAACCCACAATGTGATTATAATTGTCAAGAGTATGCTGGGCCCGTAGTTTCAGTGAGTGCTCCTTGTAATAAAACAAGAATTCAAGTTTGTATAAACTCTCTTCAATTAAGGTGGGGTATGACAATTCGTGTTAATGGACAAGTACCTATAAATGTTGATGGTTTAGCTATAGAACCAGTTATTGAAAGTATATCATATAATGGATACATGGCAACCTTAACATTAAGTGAAAACATAGATGCTGGTTTATCAGTAGGACAAGATATAACATTGCATGGTGATAGAGCGCTTAACTTTAGATCAGATAGAAATATTACAGGGATAAATATTATTGATGATATGCTATTTTGGACAGATAATTATTCTGAGCCAAAGAAAGTAAATATAGAAAGAAGTAAGATAGGTTCAGAAAGTTGGGAATATGGTAGTGGTTTTGATGGTGTTTCTACACCACCTATAATATGGGAGGGTTTTGGAAACGCTTGTAGTGGTAGTGCAAACACAGCTTGTTATTCTGATTTTGATCAACATACTAAATTAATAGTAGAAGAAGAGCATAAAATGGATTGTGAAAAATCAACATTAGCTTGTCCTATTCCTGGTTGTACAAATCCTTTAGCTACTAATTATAATCCTCTTGCTACAGTAGATGATGGTAGTTGTATCATACCACCACCTCCAGTATATGGTTGTCCAGCATACGAAGCTACTAATGGCGCTTGTAATGCTGGTCCGGCTTATTTTCCAGGTATGACCGCTGATGATTTAGCACTTTGTGTATATCCTGGATATTGTGAGACGTGTGAAACGGGGTTAACCCCACCAAATTATAATGTTGTATGGGAAACTGACAACCCAAACTGTGTCGCTTGTATAGATCCAACCGCTAATAACTACGATCCAAACGCTACTCGTGATTGTTCTGGTGTTACTAGTGGTACAGATTATGATTGTTGTTGGTACTGTATGGATCCCGCGGCAATCAACTACAATGCTGCTGCTTTGTATGACTGCGCTGGTAATTCTAGCAATATAGATACTAGTTGTTGTAACTACACGCCTGTCCCTCCTTCTTGGGATTGTAGTGGGGCTAATGGTAATGTTAACATGGCTACTCCGTGGACATGTTATGATCCTGGTACTGGTAATGGGGTCTACACTACTTTACTTGCTTGTCAAGGTGGTTGTACACCGGTACTACCTGTACCTGGTTGTATGAATCCAACGGCATTTAATTACGATCCATTAGCGACTGTTGATGATGGTAGTTGTATTTGGGATGGCGCTGACTGTACAAATTGTAATTTCAATCCAGGTATTGTTCTTGCTTATGATCAAGTACAAGGTTGGACAGGTGACCCCGATAACGCATATGTACCAACAATGACAGATTTATATAACGGGCCTAGTAATGTACCTACTTGGGATCCTTACAAATTAAATGGTGGAACTCATGGTTATGGAATTGCAGTGAATGATGTACCTCAGGATAGGGAATATGGATATTATAAATTTGCAAACGACTATTACGGAATAAATACTCAGGGATTTGAAAATTTACCTTATAATCTGGTACCAAATCACAACCTGCATAGAACTTTAAAATCTCCAAGCGGGGTTATCGCTGGCAATCAATTCTATTGGAAACCACAATGGTTTGGAGTAGTTGGTGGAACATGGGGAAAAAACTCTCCATTCGACACGTGGGATGGTGAGTCATTACCAATGGGTCATGACGGAAGCTTTCCACTCCCACCAAAATGCCAGTTAGGAAACCCATTAAATAAAGCGTTTTATCATTTTAAACATAGTGTTACTGGTAGTGGAATTTTAGATTCTAACGGAGATGATATAAATACTTACGGAGTATATGGTACTCTTTGGGGCCAAAATCCTAATAACAATGCGCCACCAGCGTCATTAGATTGGACAGAATGCGGATTGGCAGTAGATCAAGATACGAAACATCAGACAGGGAGTATTCTTTCCAATAGTCCAACTGTAATGTTTGGATGTTGGGGTGATTTTATAAAATATGTAAATGCTATATTTGAATACTGTTCTCAAATCACGAATTGTGCAAATTATTTAGTAGCTGCAAACGCAACTGGCTCAACGCCATCTGATCCCTTACAATTTACTGTAAATCAAGATTTTGAAACAGTAAAAAAACAACTTGATCCTTTAATAAACCCAACAAAAAGACCTTATAGTGGTCCAACGTCAAATATAGGTAATAAAACAAATATGGGTGGTACGGGTTATTCAACATGCCAAGCCAATATAGGTCTTTGGATGGCTAATAATTTAATAGATCCATTACAAACATCTTCTTGGACGCAGATAGGTAATTTCCCACCATATTCAACAAATAACCCACTAGGAAACGAATGGTACAGATTACATGGTGGCGAAGCATATCCATATGTATTTGGTCCAGAATTACAAGCTGGATTTGACGCGTGTCAGTGTGGGGATGGATACGGTAATCCCCCGTCAGTATGGTGTACTCCTACAGGTGGCACGATACCATCTACCCCTGGTTATTGTCCTGATTGTAACGATACCCCACCTTGTGCTCCTGGCGCTAGAGGACTATTTAGTATACAACTCTGTGTAAATGGACCAACTGGTCAAACTGCCACTGATGGAGATATAACGTTAACAGTAACTGGTGGCGCTGCTCCACTTACCTATGCTTGGGCTACTACTGGATTAGTTGGGGGTGGAGTGAATGGTTCTACTATCGCGGGTCCATTTTATAATATAGGAATGGGAACTGTTACTGTAACAGTTACAGATGTAAATAATGTCGTTAGAACAATCACTATGACTATACTACAATCAGTCGGAAACCCTGAATGTATAACTGTAAATACTAGTCCAATTGGCCCACCATCACCATATTAATTTATAAATATGAAAAAAGAAAATGTCTTAAATCATACTAAACCTTCTCCATTAAAAATGGCTCCGTATCCTCCTGATCCGATTAGTGGTAGTTTAGGTGGTGCAACTACTTGGATTACGGCAAGTTCTTCTAACCCTGGATTGTCATCGGTTAGTATATCATCAACTGTTCAATCTATGCCTATTAGAGGCGCAACGCCAAGGGGCGAAGAACAAATCACATTTGTTAGAATATGTAGACCTGTTTATGTGCTTGAAAAACATATAACTGTTATACGGAAAGGTCCTACGGCTCCACCATCAATACAAATGTATACTTGGGAAGATAGCGCTGATTTGGAAGTAGCAGCAGAACTTGGTGTTTCAGGAGCAATAAGTCAAGATGATTTAATAACTATAGAGACGTCATTCGCTCCATCTGCAATGCCAGCCGGAACTGGTACAGATGGTTCTGATGTAAGTATTTTTTATAATAATGATACAAAAGTAATAAAAGGTCCTACAGACTCAGTTACACTACCTATAGATTATGCTACAGGTGGACCAAACAGCGAGCCTTTAGACTGGAACATTGGTTATGTTTTGATACTGACACATATATTTACTAATCAATTTGGTAATTCAGTTTCAGCAACAGCTAGGTTAGTCATAACAAACACAAGTGTAGTTAATGAAATAACGTGTGATATATTAGCTATAACTGATAATTTTCCGCTTGATTTTAATACTACAAGCACGCCTTATGTTGTTACAGCAGAACAAATACCACCTTTATTTGAGTTTAAATTTCCTAGGTTTGCTTACAGGTATAAGTATGAAGATGGTGAATACTCTGTATTTAGTCCTTGGTCTGAAGTAACTTTTATGCCTGGTGAATTTGATTTTTTACCTAAAAAAGGTTACAATTTAGGAATGGCTAATAATATGAGGTATTTAAAAGTTAGAGATTGGATACCTAAAAATATACCTAAAGATGTTGTTCAAGTTGATTTATTATATAAAGAATCAAACTCTCCAAACATATATACTGTAGAGAGTTTTAAAGAAGATGACCCAGCAGATTTTCCAAATCCTTGTCCAACAAATCAATTTGGTGGATTTAATGTTAATCATTGGAATGCGTGTGGTACTGGTGATAACTTTGGTAGTTACGCTGTAACGTCTGAGTTAATACATCAAGTTGTATCTTCGAATCAATTATTGAGACCTTGGGATAATGTACCTAGATTAGCTCTTGGACAGGAGATAACAGCTAATAGATTAATATATGCTAATTATATACAAAACTATGATACAGTAGATCCTAATGGTAATTTAATAAAACCAAAATTCGGTATACATTTAGACTATGATGATTTAACATCTGGGTTAGCCGGTGAACCTGCAAAATCATTAAAATCAATGAGAACCTATCAACTTGGAGTTGTATATAGAGATAGATATGGTAGAGAGACACCTGTATTAACATCTGAGTCAGGATCAGTTGAAGTTGGAAAATCATCAGCTAAATTACAAACAAGATTAAATGCGGCTATACAATCACCCGCGCCAGACTGGGCAGAATCATATACTTTTTATATAAAAGAAACTTCTAACGAATATTATAATCTAGCAATGGATAGATGGTACGACGCTGAAGATGATGGTGTTTGGCTTTCGTTTCCTTCTTCTGAGAGAAACAAGGTGGGTGATGATACTATCTTAATACTAAAAAAACAACACGATACAGACGTACCTGTAGAATCAGATTCAAGATATAAAGTTGTTGCAATTAAAAACAATGCTCCACTTTTTATAAAAACAGAAAATAAGTTTTGGGGTAGTTTACCAATGATGCTACCGCCTCCTGGTTGGGGTGAGGGAGGTAAACCTGGAGGTTGGGATTCTGGTATGTTTTATATAACTGGGCTTCCATTGCCAGATAGGTTATATATAGATGTATATGCAGAGTATTGGGATCAATCAGTTTTATTCGGATTAGAGGGTGCTGAGTTCGGCGCTCAAGTTAGAGTTATACAAAGTGAAAACTTAGCATCAGCCTACAACGCTACACCAGCATCATCGTCTAATGCCTCTAAATGGTATGACGTGGCTAAGATCAGCTATATTGGAGCGCCTCCTCAATTTTATGAAGAAGAATCAATGGACTACGCTGGTAATATGGTTACTAGAGAAGTTGAGATACCTGGACAAGCGGAGCAAATTGTAAGGATTACTTTAGAGGAAATAATGGGTGCTGATATGTCATTTTGTCAACCCACAGATAACCTTTCATTAGCAAGAGGTTTATCCATAGAGGCAAGAACAAAGGTTGTAAGAGATAGAGCACAATTTGAAGGAAGGTTTTTTGTAAAAGTATTAAGAGATTCTGATGTACAAACGCATATAATACAACCAAACCAATCATCAACAGATTACTGGCAAGTGCTAGCAGCTAGAGATATTAGATATATATGCGCGGCACATCCAGGTGTACAAGAAGCTTGTAGGGGTGAAGCTGGTACCGCTGGCGCGGGATTAGGTAAATGGTATGGTAATTATGATGAAGATAACGCTAACACCTCTTCGTTTAACTATATACCTATAGGTAAAAATTGGACGGCTGGAGCTGGTGTTGCCGTGGCTAATGGATATGGTATACAAGTCCCAGATCAAAAATATGAGGTTAGTAGTTTTAGTCATACAGCTGAAGACGCACATTGGCTTGATTATCAAAACGCACCAAATCCTCCACCACAATCAGGGAGTATGTGGCCTTATGGTCCTAGTTTACTAACCAATCCGCTTATGATGACTGGATGGTGGTATAACGCTTATGATGAATATATAAATAGTACAACAGCTAGTCAATATGCTAGTTATTATAACGCAACTACCGTTTGTGTTAATCCAACTTTCCCAAATTATCAGTTTGCAGTACTTCCAAACGTCTCAACTATAGAGCGTAATTGGCCATCGTTTATTTTTCATGATTGGGATCCTTTAACTTGTGATTCTAGTGGTGGTCTTACTGATTGTGCAAACCTAAATCCTCTTTGTTATCCAACTGGTGATTTTAGAGGCGGTATAGATTTATCAGAAGCAAACAACCCTTCAGCAATGTTCCCTAATTCAACAATGCAAGCAATGATGGGTGGAACAGCTTATTACGTTCCAGCCATATGGGGTGATCAGAGCGATTTACTAGGTTATACTGGCGTTGGTGTAGGACAAGTTAATAATACACCTGCTAACTATGCGGCTAGTTTATCAGGTATAAGTACAGGTCCTAAATCAATGTGGAAAGCAAATACCATAAATAAAATAAGGAAAGATTGGTATTATCTTTATCACGGTCAACAAAAAATATCAACAGACTGGCCAAGAGGTAAATTTTCACCAAACAGGTGGTTTATAGATAAAGTAGGTGCAGCTGCTGGTTACAGTGGTAATGGTATATGGACAGACACATCGGGACCAACTGGTACAGCAGTATCTAAAATGCACTTATCGTTTTATGGTATAGGCTCGCTTAACACAAGACAAAGAGATTTTAACTTATTAGCAGAACAAGAAAACGAATATGCTTTTGGACTATTACTAGCAACTCCAGGTACTCAATTTAGATTTAAATCTGATCCACATCAAATAGTTTATACGGTTATAGAGGCTGATCACGAGAACGTGAAAAATTACGAATCATCTCATGGTAGTTGGGCTTATAATGATCCAATAAATCTTGGAACCGCTACGGGTGGTGGTAACCTTGGTAATAATCAATTCCCACCTTGGGGAAGTAGAAATATTGGTACAAATTCTGTAGCTGGTAAATCAGCTTTCTTCTCTGATTTATTTAACAGTAAAAGAGAGTTAACGGGTGGTGCTCTTTATAATTGGAGGGTTAGAATTAGAATAACTTTAGATAAAGAAATAGGAAATGATCCAGCTTCTACAGTACCTATTGGTAGTGCACAAATGGGCTTTCATCCATTATTAAATCATGTTGATGCAGATGGAAATTGTAATATAGATATTGGTGGTGCACAAACATACTGGGATGGTGCTGCTGGAGCGACCCCAGCTGATTGGATTGCGAGTCCACAAACATTATTGGCTGGTAGTCAAGACGTATTACCAACACCTAATAAGTTTTATAACTTAAGTAGTTATTGGAATAGAAATACTGCTCCAGCATCAGGGCAATCGTCTACTAGAAATGATACTGAATACGCTAATGGTCAACATTTTGGATTACATGAAAGAGGATTAAACGCTACAACTATTGAAATTGTAACTCCTTATAAAGGTGACGAGGTACACAAAAAAATGAGTAATAATCCAGCTATTTGGGAAACAGAACCAAAAGAAGATGTAGGTTTAGATATTTACTACGCGGCAAGTCCTAGTTATCCAGTAAATACCATTAGATATAGAAGTGATGCAGATAGACCAGATCCAACAGACGTAGATATTAACGGTAATTTTACTTGGGCTAACTGGTATGATTATGGATATAGGGGAGAAGAAATGATACCTGTTGGAGCTACAGTTGTTGCTAGCGGACCATCACAATTTTTAGCAGATGGGGTTACTCTTAACCCTGCTTGGTCAGCAACAGCGGTATATAACATATGGACAGATGTAGCAGGTGTACAGGGTAACACGATATGGACATATTCACATTTAAAAGAAGATCCAGTCAATATTCCTGTTCCACTAACATCCGCTGATTCTGTTAAGTTTTTCTGGAAAGGAGAGGGTAATTATTATGGAGCGCAAAACGATAATTTATTATTCTGGACTGGCGTTGATGATGCTATTGATGAAATAGTTTTTAAAATTGATCCAAATACTCATGACAAGCGACGTACATTACCATATTTTAATTGTTATACTTTTTTCAATGGTGTTGAATCAAATAGAGTTAGAGATGATTATAATGCTGTTACTATAGATAAAGGTGTTAAAGCATCAGCCCCTTTAGCAGAACAATATGAGGAAGAAAGAAGAGCTAGTAGTTTAATATTTTCTGGTATATATAATTCAACTAGTGGTGTAAATAGAACCAATCAATTTATACAAGCAGAACCAATAACTAAAGATTTAAATCCTGTAAACGGTAGTATTCAAAGATTGTTTGCTAGAGATACAGATTTAGTTACATTCTGTGAAAATAAAGTGTTTAAAATATTAGCTAAGAAAGATGCTTTGTTTAACGCTGATGGAAATACTAATGTTACATCAAACGCTATGGTGTTAGGGCAATCAATACCTTTTGTTGGTGAATATGGTATATCAAGAAACCCCGAGTCACTAGCTTCAGAATCTTATAGGT
>Ga0208030_1001897_pt1 | contig 11068 bp, 12 predicted proteins | sample MalvirDeepMed_M9_FD_184246 | JGI IMG/M metagenome (GOLD analysis project Ga0208030, IMG submission 184246) | Marine viral communities from the Global Malaspina Expedition - Malaspina viral metaG DeepMed_M9 (SPAdes) (version 2) | ecosystem: Environmental > Aquatic > Marine > Oceanic | place...
GAAACTTTGGTTTTTTCTGTAATCGATAAATTGGCGGTTAATTCTGAATTTTTATCAATTCAAAAAATCGCCCTTTATATTGCTAAGCATAAAGATTTTATGAAGTTTCAAAAAACTAATTTTGATTCAGCATTAAATTTTAATCATTATGTTGGCAATCAACCGCAAGTCATTGATATTAAAGATCTTGATCTTTCAAGTTCAACTGACAAGTTAATAGCGGTTACTTTAAAAGAAAAAAAAGTAAATAAATAAACCAAATACTTAAATATAGATTTCTAATTATTCCGATTTAAATAGCTAATAAATCTTTTTCTTATTCTCCAATTACAATTCCAATTTAGTCCGAGCAATTGCTCCAGTTCCACCCTTAAAAAATGTGTGCATGTCTTCTGGTGTCTTCTTGGTAGTTTCCAAGTTGATCCATAGTTACAAAAATTTATCATGTCCAGGCAACCTGGATCCTGGAAAGTTCCTGGAGATCTCCTGGAATAACTTTGGTGTATTTACTCACTTAAAAATTTTTTAAGATCTCCCAACACTCTTCCATTAACATACGTATGTTAATTCCTTAGCATACAAAAAAAGAGCTATAGATTACTAGGGGTACACAGGGTGCTTGGGGGGTACCTGGGTATTCTTATATAGCTACACCAGAAAATCTCAGAAATCCCTTGTTAACCAATCAGGTGCCCATATTCCAGGGACTATATTCCTAAATATCTCCCGACAATATCCCTAGAGTATACTAAGGGGGAATATACGTGTAGCTATAATTTATATATAAAACCCCCCGTGTAACCTATAGTTACATTATACACCTCATATTCACTTTTGTCAATATGTTTCTTATGACAAATTGTCGCACCCATAAAATATATTAAAAAAGTAGTTGACAAAAGTCCATATCGTGTGTATAATAGAATCAATGCACTTTAAAAGGACACACGTACACATTCGCATGCACGCATGCCACAGAGGTCATCACTAAACTGCATCAAAATTTAGGGAGTTCCTAGGATTCCCTTAATTAACAAGGATAAATAATTTATGGTATTACCAGTAATAATAGCTGGACAAGCTATCATACACGGACTTAGAATTGCAGGACTTAGAATACTACCCTATATAATTAGGAGTAAGACTGCGAGGGCTGCATCTCAATATGCAACAAAGAAAGTAGGTCAGAAATCTATTACAGAAACTGGCTATGTTATTATAACTAAAGATCCTACAAAATTTAAACTAGCTCAAAAGATATTTGGTAAGAACAAAGTATTTAGAAATGATAAAATTTTACAGGCTCAATCGACAGCAGAAAAAGAAATTGTACCACTAAGTCAAAAGATATTAAAATCAGCATCTCCTGAAGTTAGAACAACAATTCTAAAACAGGCAGACGATGCAGCTAATGGTGTATCTAGATTTATTAGTTCATCAAGAGTTCAAACAGTTGGTGGTACTAAAGTTTCTAAACCATTTACAGATTTCTTTGGAAAGAATTTAAAATTTAGCGACAAGACAATTGAAGCAATTAAAAAAGCTGAGATGGGTCCTGCTTCTCTTAGTAAGGAAGTTGCTAAAATTCCTATTAAACCAGGAGTTACTGTAGGTACACCTAAGCCTATTAGACCTGATCCTAAATTTTTAAAAGAATTTCCAAAAACATCTAAAAGTACGGAACTATCAGTTATAGAACCAATAACAGTAACATCAAAAAGACCATGGTATGTAAATATTATGCCTAAATATTTAAGAACTAGAAAAGAAGTTTTAGATACAAGCACAGCTATATACCCACATGGTGTGAGAACAATAACAGAAGGCATTGCTAAAGGAAGATTAGCTTCTACTGTAGGTGCTGGCTATGGTCTATATGAAGGTGGAAAATATATGTCAAGAAATATAGATGACACAGATGAAATTAGAAGTAGTATAGATTTAAATGATAGTGATCTATTTGAAACAGAATCACGAATGTATGATCAAGAGGAAATAGCATCAGGTATAAATATTTATGACACAGATGAGCAAGGAAACGTTATCCAAGCCCAGTAACATTCCTTTTAAAGAATTAATGGAGATTATTAATGCAAGACATGGATTCTACTATAATCAAGACTCCAAAAAAAAGCTTAACAGATTCACAGGAAAAGTTTCTAGACGCATTGTTCGGGGAAGCGAAAGGAAACCCAAAGAAGGCGGGAGAATTAGCAGGATATTCCGAAAGTTCTTACCCAAAAGTTCTTAGAAATTTAAAGAGTGAAATTGTTTCACGTGCAGAAACGTACCTAGCTAACTATTCTGCTAGAGCAGCTACCAAAATGGTAGATATGTTAGACGAAGATGGTACCACACCCCATGCAAATATACGTATGGAGGCTGCAAAACAGATTTTAGACCGAGTTGGACTTGCAAAAAAAGAGAAATTAGACGTTAACTTAAAGGCAATACACGGATTATTCATTTTACCCCCTAAAGCACCACTAAAAAGGGCAGATAGACCAGATGAAACTAAAGAAACTAGGTAGAGTAATACCTTTTGGTTACAAAGAAAGTGCAGAACATGGATTTTTAGAGCAAATACCAGAAGAAATACAAGCATTAGACGAAGCAAAGAATTATTTAAAGACTTGTTCTTATAGAGAAGTAGCAGAATGGCTACATAGAAAAACAGGAAGATACATTTCGCATGTCGGACTTAGAAAACGGATCAAAAACAATAGAACCCCCGAAGCCAAAGAAGAAACAGAAGATCAAAGCACGGAGATCAGTCAAGGAGATATTAAATCGGTCTAGAAAAAAGGTTGCGGCAGCAGAACAGACTTTAAGATCAGCAAAGAAATCTGCAGAATATATAAAAGATAAATATAAAAAAATAAATTCTGCATTAGATGGAAAAGAAACTCAAATAATTGAACAAAGTGTAATAGACACTGCTTCTCCTAGCATTAAGGAACATTTAGATCAGCAGAACATTGTATTTAAACCTAATGTAGGACCACAAACAGAGTTTCTAGCCTCATCAGAACGAGAGGTTTTTTATGGAGGAGCAAGAGGAGGTGGTAAATCCTATGCCATGCTTATCGATCCACTTCGATATTGTCATAAAGAGATGCATAGAGCACTTCTTCTAAGACGGACAATGCCAGAGTTAAGAGATTTGATTACTCATTCTCAAAGATTATACTCGAAAGCATTTCCAGGAGCAAAATGGAGAGAGCAAGAAAAAGAGTGGAGATTCCCGTCAGGAGCAAAGATAGAGTTCGGGTACGCAGAGAACATGACAGATGCTTTACGTTACCAAGGGCAATCTTACACATGGATAGGAATAGACGAACTTCCACAATATCCTTCGCCAGATATATATAATTTTTTAAGATCATCACTTCGATCTGTAGATCCAGAAATACCTGTGTATTTAAGAGCAACAGGTAATCCAGGCAACATAGGTTCATTATGGGTAAGAGAGATGTTTGTTGATCCAGCTATACCGAATACTACATTCGATATCAATATAGATACGCCTGTAGGTAGGAAAGTTATAACTCGTAGGTTTATACCTGCAAAGTTACAAGATAACCCCCACTTGATGCAAACAGATGACTACTATGCTATGCTTGCATCTTTACCAGAAATACAAAAGAAACAATTTTTAGATGGGGATTGGGATGCATTTGAAGACTCGGCTTTTCCAGAATTTAATAAAAGCTTGCACATTGTCGAACCTTTTGAAGTACCTAAAGGTTGGCAGAAATTTCGTGCTGCAGACTGGGGCTACAGTTCTCCTGCTTGTGTTCTTTGGTTTGCTATTGATTATGATAATAACCTATGGATATATCGAGAACTATATACCAAAAAGATTACGGCAGATGTATTTGCACGAAAAGTCTTAGAGCTAGAGCACGGAGAATATATACGCTACGGGGTCTTAGACGCTAGTACATGGGCAAAGAGAGGAGATATAGGTCCAAGTATTGCAGAAACAATGATTCAGGCAGGATGTCGTTGGAGACCTTCTGATAGAACACCTAAAAGTAGAATTAGTGGTAAATTAGAAATTCATAAACGATTAAAGATTGTTGATGAAAAGAAAAAAGAACCAGGACTTAGAATATTTTCTACTTGTAGAAATTTAATTCGTACATTTCCGCTTTTACCTTTAGATGATCATAATCCTGAAGATGTTAATACACATGCAGAAGATCATGCATATGACGCTTTAAGATATGGTTGTATGAGTAGACCAATGCATACAAGTTACGCAAATAGATTTAATAAAACTCCTCGACCACAATTTACTCCCTCAGATAGAATATTTGGTTATTAATTAATACTACACAAGGGACTGAATGAGAAAGAATAAGTTACCTATTATAGATAGAAAGAATTTTCCTTATACATTAGCAATGGTTTATTGGGAAGATATTGTTGGAGATGTATCTTGGGCTGATATCCATGATATTAAAAAATCTAAAACAGCAGTATGTTGTAGTGTAGGATGGATAGTACACAATAATAAAACAACTGTTGTTATGGCTGATTTTATTTTTGAAGACAATGGTAAAATAAAACAGGGTGGTGGATACACAACTATTCCTACGAAGAATGTATTATCAATTAAGAAAATAAAAATATAGGAGACTATAATGGCAAGAAAAAAGAAAACAAGAACAGTATCAGATGTCATTGAGGATATCAGAGAGTTACATGAGAAGGAAGAAGACTTTTTAATGGAACTTGAAGATTTAACCGAAGAGTCTGATATTGATGAAGGAGATGAATAATGGAAAATAAATTTGACCCAAAAGCTAAAGTAAAACAAGGAGATCTTGGTTCAGCTGCTGATGGCAAACAACCTAATCAGGAGCCAACTAATATTGACTTTAATAAGCATGCACCCACTCAAGGTAAATCTAAAAATTATTTAGAATCTGAAGAAGGTTCTTTATATAAAGATGGTGTTTATGTTACTAAATCAGGTAAAGAACATGTACAAGATTCACTGTTTAAGTTAGCTGATCAAAAAGATTATTAATTAATAAACAATTAAGGAGATAAAAATGCCAGAAGGATATGGATACCCAAAAGGTGAAGCAATTTTAGGAAAAATAAAACAAGGTGAATTTGGATCTGATGTTGCTAAAAGACCTAATGAAAAATTAACTATAAACCCTAATAAAAAAATCAAACAGGGTGATTTAGGTAATGCACCAGACGGACCAGGAAAAAAAGAAAAAGTAGACGCATCGATTTTTAAAAAAGCAGAAGTAAGAGATTACTAGTCATGGCTCTAACCGAATCAGACGGTAAAAAAAATAAAAGTTATGGTAATGATAAAGTAGCTTTAAAAGCAAAAGCTAAACGTATGCTTGTTGCTGATGTAAAACAATCAGATATAGATACCCTATTAAGTACGGGTGGTATAACATCTGATACAGATGTACCTGATATAAAGCAGAGATTAAAATGGCAGGAAAAAAAATTAAATCCTTCAATTAAAGATCAAGAAATAAAAGATATATTAAATAAAAAAATTACAGAACCTACAGGTAAATTTAAAAAGAAAAAGAAAAAAGGTTGGAAAGAAAAACTTTTTGGGGATTAAATAAATGGATAAAAAACCATACAAAGAAGAATATGATCCATTAGTAGGATACATACGAAATAGATTTCAACAGGCAGAAACTTCTAGATTGTATGATGAAAAACGTTGGCTAAAAGCTTACAGAAACTATAGAGGATTATATGGTGCTGAAACAGTTTTTAGAGATAACGAAAAGTCTAAAGTTTTTGTTAAGATTACAAAAACAAAAGTACTTGCATCATTCGGTCAAATTATAGAAGTGTTATTTGGTTCTGGAAAATTCCCAATTGGAGTAGAGCCAACTCCTGTTCCTGAAGAAATGGCTGAGTATGCCCATCTAAAACCACAACAAATGCAACAACCTAATGGTGCTGCAAATGGAAATGGTGAAGATAAAAATCCATATGGTTTTCCTGGTGATGGTAAAGAAATTCCAAAAGGGGCAACTGCAGATATGCTCATGGAAAATCTTGCACAAAATTATGAAGCATTAGGTTTAGAAGAAGGACCTGCTCCTGATCCCAGATCAATGCCACAGATTGAACCTGCAAGACTTGCAGCAGAAAAACTACAAAAAGTTTTACATGATCAATTAGAAGAAACAGATGCAATTAAAAGTTTACGTCATGTATTTTTTGAAATGTGTTTATTAGGTACAGGAATTTTAAAAGGTCCATTTACAGAAGATAAAGTTTATCATAAGTGGGATACTGATTCTGAAACTAATGAACAAACTTACATGGCAAAAATTAAAGCTACTCCAAAATTAGAAGCAGTATCATGTTGGGATTTTTATTCAGATCCAAATGCAACTAATATGAATGATTCTGAATATGTTATTCAAAGACATTCATTTAATAGACAGCAGTTTGCAGATTTAATGAAGAGACCATTATTTAGTGAAGATGCAATTAGAGAATGCTTGGAGATGGGACCTAATTATCAAACAAGAGGATATGAATCTTCTTTGTATGATAGGGAGAATGTTGAAAATTTATATAAAAATAGATTTGAAGTTTTAGAATATTGGGGTTTATTAGACAAAAGAATTGCTAAAGAGATTGGTTTTGATCATGATGATGAATTAGATGTAGTATCAGTAAATGCATTTATATGTGGAAATAAAGTTTTAAGATGTACTATAAATCCATTTACTCCTACAAGATTACCTTATATGGTATGTCCATATGAAACAAATCCGTATCAATTTTTTGGAATAGGTATTCCAGAAAATATGGAAGACTCTCAAGCAATTATGAATGGTCATGCAAGAATGGCTATTGATAATTTAGCACTATCAGGTAATTTAGTATTTGATATTGATGAAACTTTATTAGTTCCAGGTCAAGATATGAAAGTATTTCCTGGTAAAATATTTAGAAGACAAAGTGGACAACCTGGTCAGGCTATACATGGATTAAAATTTCCTAGTACTACAAATGAGAATATGATGATGTTCGATAGATTTAGGCAGTTAGCTGATGAATCTACAGGTATACCTTCATACTCACATGGTACTACAGGTGTTCAAACTACTACAAGAACTGCAGCTGGTATGTCAATGTTAATGGGTGCTGCAGCATTAAGTATTAAAACAGTTATTAAAAACATAGACGATTATTTATTAAAGCCCCTAGGTAAAACATTATTCTATTGGAATATGCAATTTAATGATGAGAAGCCTGAAATAAAAGGTGATCTTGAAATTAAAGCAAGAGGTACATCTTCTTTAATGCAGAAAGAAGTTAGATCACAAAGACTAATGACATTTATGCAAACAGCAGCTAACCCTTCGTTAGCACCGTTTGTTAAATGGCATACAATACTAAAAGAAGTTGCTAAGTCATTGGATATTGATCCTGAACAAGTTATTAATGATCCTGATAGAGCAGCTATATTCGCACAAATAATGGGGATGGTAAATGGAACTCAAAATAATACAGCCGCTACTGGAGGACAAGCCCAAATGGGATCTCCTATGCAAGCACCTGCAGGAGCTTCGACAACAGATAATACAGGAGCTGGAGGTGGCAACATCGGAACGGGCAATGTTCCGTTGCCAGGGGAAGCTGGCTTTAGTCAAGCAACTCCTGACACTAAACAACGCACTTAAACAGAGTAAAAAGGATAAATTAGGATAATATGGCAAAGACACCTGTTAATTGGAATCCAAATAGATATGGATCAGTAAAACAAGTATTAAAATTTGATGCTGCTACAGGGACTTATTCCCTTCAAGAGCAGAATCAAAGTTATAATGGAATTAATTATAATTTTACTGCTTTACCTAGTGGTAATACAACAACTAATACAAGTAATACAAATACCCAAACACAAAATACAACTAGTGCACAAACTACACAAGCTTTTGGTGATGTAAGACCATTATATGCACAAGCAAATGATAAGGATCCTTTTAGTGCTGAGTTTTCTAAAGGTACAATGACAGATGCAAATACAGTTGGATTCAATGTGGATAATAATAAAAATAGTTTTTATGATAATTTAAGTGATGCAGAAAAAAATGCAATTGCAACTGGTACTAGTGGAATGACTTTTAGAGGAGCAGAAACTACTAAACAAGTAGGACCACAAATAATTGATACAACAAAAACATATAATACACCAAGAACTATTGCTGATCAAAATAAATATTTAGGAACAAGTTTTACAGAAAAACCTACAGGATTATTAAGTAAATATAAAAGTAAATTAGGTGATGTCAAGAGTAAAATGATAGATCCTGCTGTAGATTTAGCTAAAAAAACATTTTTACCCCCATCATTAGCTTTGATAAAAGCAATAGCTGGTGAAGAAACAGTTATAAATAAACATGATAAAGGATATTTTACTGCTTATAATTCAGGTTCAATGTCAGGAAGAATAACAGGTGATGATGGTACTTATGATCCTGCAAATAATTTATATCATGGAATGAATAGAGTTTCAATGTATGGTAATTTAGAAAAAGCTGGAGCAAGAAGAATTGCTCGTATAGAAAAAACTATAGCAAAGAAAAAAGCAAAAGGTCAAGATACTACTACTTTAGAAAAAAGAGTAGCAAATTTTAAAGGTGAACAAAAAGAATATATTCAATCAAAAGTAACTACAAAAAATAAATCAGATTTAGCTAAAGGCGGAGTTGCCCCAGGTGCAAGTAGTGGTGGTACTGGAGAAGGTAGTGGTCCTAAAGGTGGAAAAAGTATTATCTGTACACAAATGTATCAACAAACTCAATTAAATGATTGGAAAAAAACTATGCAATTATGGTATATATTCCAGAAAAAATATTTAACTATGGAACACCAAGAAGGATATCATTTTTTATTTAAACCATTTGTTAATGGTATGAAAAAATCTAAAGTATTAACTGAACTAGGTAAACATTGTGCAATTGCTAGAACAAATGATATTAAACATATTATGTTTGGAACTCCTTTTTCTTTATCAGGAAGATTAGTAAGATTAGTTACTGAACCAATATGTTATATAACAGGAAAAATTAAATCATGGCTATAGATCAAAGAGGACAAGTTACAACTACAGGTATGATGAATAAATCTGGTATGAATTTACAAGTACCTAACATGAGTAATTTAGTTCCACCTAAACAAGAAGTTAAACAACCTGTACAAAAAGTTAAACAACCTGTACAAGTAGCTACACAACCTGTAGATAATACTTCTAGAGAATCAGGAATTGTAGAAAGTATACAAAGAAATATAACAGCTGAAGATATGACTGTATTAGCACCAGTTTTATCTCCATCTGTTAAATCAGTATTAGTTAAAATAATACCTGAAATAACACCTTTACTTGAAGGGATTGGTACAGATGAAGAAACTGTACCAGTAAAAGTTTCGACTTTTGCTTCATTACCAGGTGATATACAGGATTTTATTATTAAATCTAGTACAAACGAGATGGATACTAATAATGTGCCACTTGATACATCCCCAGATGCAACAGGTATGATGGCTCGTAAAGAATCAGAAATACCAGAAACACCTGAAGCGGGTATAGACTACGATCAAATAGATGGTGTAGAACCAGATATAGATATAGCCTAGTATCAACCCACAAATTATGGAAGTGAGCTACCCTTATCCATAAGGCACTCAAACCTAAGAGGAAAAAATGGAAGACAAAGAAAAGGAAGCTACAATTCGCAAGAAGTTGAAGCCCCTAAAGAGAAACTTTTTAAAAAACCTAAAGTTAATATGTATAAGAAACATGATGACGAAAGTGATCCTGAAACTGAAGCATTTGCTAGAGGGGAATTAGAAAAGTTTAATCGAGAGAAAGCAGAAACAGCAACCGTTCAAAAGGACACAGAAGCATCTAAAGAAATTGCAAGCTCAGATGGTAATGCTACTCCTTCAACTGAACGCCCTGAAAATGCGGAAGACCGTGTCTTTAAGAAACGTTATGACGATTTAAAAAGACACTATGATTCTACACTCGGAAAGCATAAAGATGAAGTTCACACTTTAAGAACTCAATTAGAACAATCAGCAAAACAAATTGTTCCACCTAAGTCAAAAGAAGAACTTGAGGCTTGGAAAAAAGAATATCCTGATGTTTATCAAATGGTTGAAACTATTGCGATAGACAAAGCGGATAATCGGGCAAAAGAGATAGAGGATAAATACCAAAATCTTCAAAGCCAACAGGAACAAGTAGCACAAGAAAAAGCTGAAGTAGAACTTCTTAAACTTCATCCTGATTTTCAAGAGATTCGTTCAAAAGATGAGTTTCATGAATGGGCTACGAAACAGGATCCAGTTATTCAAGATTGGCTTTATGAAAATAAAGCTAATGCACAATTAGCAGGGAGAGCAATCGACTTGTATAAAATGGATAAAGGACTTGGCAAGTATTCCAATAAACAGGAAAAAGATATTAAGAAAGAAGCTTCTAAAGCTGTATCTAAAACTAGAAAGGCTGAATCAACTGAAGGTGCTAAACCTAAGAAAGTTTGGTCTAATGCTGAAATCAGTAAAATGAATGTTCGTGAGTATGCTAAGTATGAAGAAGAAATCGATAACGCAATACGAGAAGGTAGAATCCAACCTTAATAACAATGGAGACTAACACATGGCTACAATGTCAAACGCTGCAGGGTATGTCAATTTACCATCAGGTAATTGGGTACCAGCAGTATATAGTCAAAAGGTTCAGAAGTTTTTCAGACGTGCATCAGTTGTTGAAGATATTACTAACACTGATTACGCTGGAGAAATCGAAAATTTTGGCGACACGGTAAATATCGTGAAAGAGCCTACCATTACTGTGAGCGATTATGCTCGAGGTCAATCTGTAAACACACAGTCCTTGGCAGACGATAAGTTACAACTTACTGTCGATCAAGGTTCTTACTTTGCGTTTAAAGTAGATGACATCGAAGAGAGACAATCACATGTAAATTGGGAAGCTCTTGCAACTTCTTCAGGTGCTTATTCACTAAAAAAGAACTACGAC
>Ga0208030_1001898_pt1 | contig 11065 bp, 23 predicted proteins | sample MalvirDeepMed_M9_FD_184246 | JGI IMG/M metagenome (GOLD analysis project Ga0208030, IMG submission 184246) | Marine viral communities from the Global Malaspina Expedition - Malaspina viral metaG DeepMed_M9 (SPAdes) (version 2) | ecosystem: Environmental > Aquatic > Marine > Oceanic | place...
GATATAATAGAGGGACAATTATCTAGAATAAAAAACCATGTAGATAATGTTAGAGTATTAGTTAATTCAATAGAGGAGGATATTAAAGATGGATAAACTAACAGAACATGAACTATTAAATAGACTTGATAATGAATTTTATGATGTTGATTTTCAAGTTGTAACAAGTGCAACAAGAGGTGTTGTAGCTACTGTTCAATTTTATGAAGATAAAATAGAGGAGAATGAAGATGTTCCTAGTAACATATAAAATCCAAGATGGAGAACATGAATACCATGATTACTCTTGGTTCTCTATGGGTACTCAATCTGATTATGATGCAGGAATTATTAAAGATAAGATACTGATAGAGGAAGTCTATGGAGATATTAAAGAAGACGAAGGTTTTGATAAAAATACATGGTGGACTAGTAATGATACACTAATACAAGTGTATTCTGTACAGGATATAACACAACAAGAATTAGATGTATTAGATAAGTTTGGAGTGGTACAGACATGAGAATTAAAATTTCAAGAGTAGCTAAAGATATAGATGGTATACCACGAGCATTTACAATTAAAATAAATGGTAAAAAATATCCTAGAAATGTTAAAGGATTTTATTTTCCTGATGATAGAAAAAAAATTACTGCTATAAACCAAGCTATAGAAGATTATAAAATTGAGGAGATTGTAGATGATAGCATATAAAATAAAAAATATTTGTATGCAAACTGGTGAAGTATATTATTGCACACGTGAGGAAAATCAAAATTATCATATGGTTTTTATATCAGAAAAAAAAGCAAGAAGATATATGAATTATTGGAAAGATATTGTTTATCAAGATAATAGAGTACGTATATATGTTGACATGGTATACATAGATAAAGATACTCACTTTTTTGATAGATATGATGAAGATAGTGGTATCATTAGAAGATTAAAAGGAAAACCAAAAAAGAAAAAGAAAGAATGGATTGACCCACATCTAGGTTGTCCATCTTATCCTGAATGTGATGAGATGCCTACAGGTTGTCGTAAAATAATGGGTAAAGATGTTGAAATGTTTGGATATAGAGATTAGAAAGGAGAATGAAGATGAGTGAATATTTCTGGAAGAATGGTGGGTTAAGAAGAAATACTAATGAAACTATCGAAGATGTATTTAAGTATCTTAAAGATAATAAAATTAAATTTAAAGATACTAGAAAAAGTAATAGTATTATAACAATATACAATAATAATAAAGAAGAATATGGCTATGTTTATAATACTGGTCGTTGGAGTACCTATAAAGGATTTAAAGTTAAACATTATCATAGTAAGGGTATTGAAGATTTTGTTACAAAATATTTAAATAAATTTGTAGAGGAGAATAAAGATGTCAATAGTTAAACCTACAGAAGATAACCATGTAACCCTAGACAATGAAGTTTTTAAAAGTTTTGTAAGAGAGGTAGCTGAAGAAATGTTTCGTAATTCCACTATGCAATGGAGTTACCATGACTTACATGACATAATGGGTGATGGAAAGAGATTACCTAAAGCACAAAAAATATATAGAAGACACTATGATTTTGTTAGAAGTTGTTTACGCAGACACTATATTTATAAAGAGAAAATAAAATAAACTTGCAAACTAAATAGATTTATGGTATAATAAAATACAAGGAAAGGAAAGAGAATGTTAAAAGAATATAAATACTATGAAGAAATACCAACAGATATACAACAATCTATATGTGAGGGTAATGGAGTTGATGATGTTAGAAAAGTATCTTTAAAAGATATTAATAGTTTTTATCAAGGGCTTGATGAATGGCATAAAAGAAATCCAACAACATTAGTTAATCAACAATTAATTCTAGAAAGACTTGACCAACTTGACCAAGCTATTAGAGAAATACAAAGTCAAGTACAACAGTTATATGATAGACTTGTCTAAATGTTTTTAATAATTCAACATAAAAGAAAACACAGGCTTGATAAAACGACATGGGAAACTCGCTACCCTATTGACCAAATTTGTGATGAGTATCCACCCTTTCACCCTGTTTATTTTGTGGATAAAGCATCAGCTTGGAAAAAATTAGAAGAGTGGGGAATAGAAAAAGAAATGGCAGTAGCACAAAATGTTGAAGTTGTTGCAGTACATTAATGAAAGGAAAAGAGATGGCTATGAATAAAATAAAAGAGGTAGAACTCTTACGAAAGAATGTAAAAGATTTACAAGGACAATTACAAAATTCCTATATGAGAATAAATAAATTAACAGAAGAGTTACACATAGAGAAAGCAAAGAATGACCCATCTTATAGTTACTCAACAGCAACAGGTTGGGCAAACCTAGAAAGATGGGATAATGAAAACCCTGATGCTAGTCATGTAACGGAGAAAAAACATGACACTTAAAGATAAAGTTTATAAGACACCTGATGAATTTATAAACGCACATAAGGGTTTATGGAGTATGTTAGGAACTATAACCTATGAGAAAAGTAAAACTTCTGTAAAAATATTTGACAATGGAGTTCATGTAAAAACTTGGTGGAAAAAATCAGATGACTAGACAAATGTGGGATAGAGAACAACGAGCAGAGTATAGAAGATTTGTAAAAGAATATAAAAGAGAGGGCTATGAAGATCAAGAGGCAAAGCGATTAGCTAGACAAGATGTAGAAGATATTATGGGAGATCGTGTAGATTTTGCTAGTAATCTTTTTAAAAATGCGTTAAAGGATTTAGATTGAGTGAAAAAAGTTCTTGACAAAATATAATAAATGTAGTAATATACTATTATATATATTATTATATATATTATATTTATTATTTATAATATTAATAATTATTAATTTAAATATATCAAGACATATAACATTTTATATAGGGAATATAATATAATGGCTAAAGAATGGATAAGAAGAGAACATTGCCGATCATGTGGATCAAGTAAGGGATTAAATATTCATGCTGATGGTCATGCCTTTTGTTTTTCCTGTAGAAAATGGTTCAAAGGTGATAAGGATTTTACAATGGAAACAGAAAAAATAATTAACATAACTGATAAAAAAGATTTATCTTGGAAAGGAATTACTAGTGCCATACCTGATAGAAGAATAGACGAAGATGTTGTTAAAAGATATGATACTGTTGTTAAAAAAGATAATGAAAGTATTTCACATCACATATATAAATATTATAATATTGATGGTAGCCATATAGCAAGTAAGATAAGACAGGTAGAGGGTAAAAAGATTTGGAGTGAGGGTAACATGAGTGATGCCTTACTCTTTGGTCAAAACTTATTTAACTCAGGTGGAAAAATAGTTACTGTAACAGAGGGTGAACTAGATGCCATGTCTGTATATCAAATGATGGGAAAGAAATATCCTGCCATTTCAATTAAGAATGGTGTTCATAGTGCAGTTGAAAATTGTAAACAATTTCTAGAATATTTACAGTCCTTTGAAACTATTGTTCTTTGTTTTGATAATGATGCACAAGGTAAAGAAGCTACTCAACAGGTTGCACAGTTATTTGAACCAAACAAATGTAAGGTGATGAAATTAACTTTAAAAGATGCCAATGAATATTTAAAGATGGGAAGAGCTGTTCAATTTACTAATGAGTTTTGGCAAGCACAACCCTATACACCTGCAGGAATAATAAATCTTAAAGATTTAGGTGCATCTCTGTATGAAGAAGAGTATTGTGAAACTGTTTTATTTCCTTGGACTGATATGAATATTAAAACTTATGGTATGAGAACAGGTGAACTTATAACCTTTACAAGTGGTGCAGGTATGGGTAAGTCTTCAGTCATGCGAGAACTTATGTATCACATTATGAAAAACACAATGGATAATATAGGAATTCTAGCACTAGAAGAAAACATTAAGAACACAGCATTTAATCTTATGTCTGTTGAGGCTGATGCTAGATTATATATTAAGGAAGTACGGAATAAATTTACAAGAGAACAATTAGAAGATTGGCAAAAAAGAACAATAGGAACTGAAAGATTTTTTGTATTTGATCACTTCGGTTCAGTAAGTAATGATGAAATTTTAAGTCGCATAAGATACATGGCGAAGTCTTTAGATTGTAAATGGATATTCTTGGATCACTTATCTATCCTTGTATCAGGACAAGAAGATGGTGGTGATGAAAGAAAGTCTATTGATATTTTAATGACTAAACTAAGATCATTGGTAGAGGAAACAGGGATAGGTTTATTACTCGTTTCCCACCTACGCAGACCTACGGGGGATAGAGGACACGAAGAAGGAAAAGAAGTTTCTTTATCACATCTTCGTGGGTCTGCAAGCATTGCTCATCTATCTGATAGTGTAATTGCAATGGAAAGAAACCAACAATCAGATGATGAAATACTTGCTAATACAACTACCATTCGTATATTAAAAAATAGATATACAGGGGAAACAGGTGTGGCTTGTTACCTACATTATAATAAGGATACAGGAAGAATGACACAAGTTGATAATCCTTTTAGAGAAGATACGGATTTTTAAAGATGCGTATACTTTCTTTAGGAGCAGGAGTACAAAGCAGTACACTAGCATTAATGATTGAACGAGGTGAGTTACCTATGGTAGATGGTGCTATCTTTGCAGATACATTAGGAGAACCTAAAGAAGTTTATGATTGGTTAGGTTGGTTAGAAACTAAACTTTCTTATCCAATTCATAGAGTATCCTTTGGTGATTTAAAACAAGATACTATAGAAAGTGCTAAAGGTATAGGACAATATAAATTTTTAACAATACCTCTGTTTACTGTAAACTCTATCACTAAAAAGAAAGGATTGATGCGAAGGCAATGCACAAGTAATTATAAAATCAATCCTGTTAATCAAAAAGTAAGGAAACTTTTAGGATTAAAGAAAAGTCAACATAGAAAAGAAGGAACTAATGTTGAGATGTTAATGGGTATTTCTTATGATGAAATGTTTCGTATGCGTACCAATCAAATCAAATGGATTACTAATGTTTATCCATTAGTTGATTTAAAAATACAAAGAAAAGATTGTGAGGAATGGTTTACTAAATACTATGATAGAGTTCCACCAAGATCAGCGTGTACTTTTTGTCCGTATAAAACTAATACAGAATGGCAACATTTAAAAACTGAAAGTCCTGAAGAGTGGGAGCAGGTTGTAGAATTTGATAAACTTATTAGAGTTGGAACTAAAACAGATGATAAAGTTTATCTTCATGCAGAACGTATTCCTTTAGATGAAGTTGATTTAAAAAAATCAAAAGTAAAAAATCAAATAGAACTGTTTGAGGGTAATGGTTTAGTAGATGAATGTGATGGGATGTGTGGAGTATGAAAAAAAGAATTCATGTTAATCAATCTAAAATAAAATCTAATGCCAAACATAATAAGAATGAACCTGTTCTAACTATAAAAACTTATAAAGATAATACCTATGCACATGGAGTAGAAATATTAGGAAGTAGTAGAGTTATTTACAGCCCTAATAAACCTTTATATTGTGGTGCTAAAGTTTGGATTGAAACAGATGCAGAAATAAGTATAAAATAAAGATTAAGGAGAAGAATATGACAGAGGTAGTAACAATAACCAAAGAAGCAGATCAACATTTATCTAAAATAATTACTGAAGGTAATGCTAAAGGTGTAATGTTAGCAGTAGATGGTGGTGGATGTGCAGGATTAAGGTACGCATGGGAATTAATAACAAAGAAAGAAGAAGATATGAAAGACAATGACATGGTAAATTTAGATTGTGGTTTTTTATATATTCATCCTACTGCTACATTAAGTGTAATGAATACAACTATAGATTTTGTAAGTGATATAGCAGGATCTTCACTTAGAATAACAAACCCTAATGCTACATCTAGTTGTGGATGTGGAGAAAGTTTTTCAGTATGAGTAAAACAGAAATGTGGAAACACTATTGTATACAAGAAGAAACAGAAATGTCTGTTGGTAAAGATGAGGAATGTAATTGGTGTGGTGCAATAGAAGAGGATGAAAAAAATGACAACAGCAGTAGTTGATATAGAAACAGATGGATTAAAAGAAGATGTAACAAAGATACATTGTATCGTTGCCAAGTGTTATAACACAGGAAAAGTAAAATCCTGGACACAAGATAACTGTTTAGAATTTGGTGAATGGTCTAAAAAGATTGACCATTTTATTATGCACAATGGTATTTCATTTGATGCACCATTATTAAATAAGTTTACCAATGCAGATATTAAACCTACACAGATCAGAGATACATTACTTGAATCTCAATTGTTTAAACCTGTCAGAGAAGATGGTCATAGTTTAAGAGCATGGGGAAAAAGATTAGGAAAACTTAAAAAGGATGTTGAAGATTTTAAAACATACACACCTGAAATGTTAGATTATTGTAAACAAGATGCAGAAATAACGTATACTCTTGCAAAATATTTAGAAGAAGAGGGATCAGATTTTTCTTTACAATCTTTAAAATTAGAATACAAGGTTAGACAATTATTAGATCAACAGGAAGAAAATGGATTTGCTTTGAACTTACAAGAAGCTATAAAATTAAATGCTCAACTTAGTGATGAGTTACATGAGTTAGAACAATGGTCATTAAAAATATTTGAGCCAACGATTATTGAATTAAAAACAAAGACAAAAGAAATACCTTTTAACATTGCCTCTCGTCAACAGATTGGACAAAGACTTATGGATAGAGGATGGGAACCCACAGTCTATACAGATAAAGATCATGTTGTTGTGAATGAGGCAGTATTAAAAACTATAACTGAACCTGATCTTATTCCATTAGCTGAAAAGTTTATTAGATATTTTCTTATACAAAAAAGATCTGTTATGATTAGCTCATGGATTAAAGCTTGTAAAGATGATGGTAGAGTACATGGTAAGGTTATGACATTAAGAACTGTAACAGGTCGTATGGCACACCACAGTCCAAATATGGCACAGATCCCTGCAGTTTATTCAGAGTATGGAAAAGAATGTAGAAACTTATGGACAGTTTCTAATACTGATACACATAAATTAGTAGGTACTGATGCAAGTGGATTAGAATTAAGATGCCTTTCTCATTATCTGAAGGATGATAAGTACACAAAAGAATTATTAACTGGTGATATACATACGAAGAATATGGAACTTGCAGGTATTAAAGATAGAGATCAGGCAAAGACTTTTATCTATGCTTTTCTTTATGGTGCAGGATCTGAAAAGATAGGAAGTATATTAGGATTAAAGAAGAAAGAAGGATCAAAATTAATTAATAGATTCTTAGCTAATCTTCCATCACTACGAAGGTTAAGATCAAGAGTTGAGAAGAGTGCTCGATCAAGAATACTTCGTGCTATTGATGGACGTATACTTCATATACGAAGTCCTCATGTTGCTTTAAATACTTTACTACAAGGAGCAGGTGCTATCATCTGTAAGCAATGGCTTATTTATATGATGGCAAGAGTACAGCAAAAAGAATTAGATGTTAAACTTGTTGCAAGTATACATGATGAATATCAATTTGAAGTTTTAAATAAAGATGTAGAAGATTTCTGTAAGATAACAAAATTAGCTATTAAAGATACGGAAAGAACTTTAAAAATTAGATGCCCATTAGATAGTGAATATAAGATAGGAACTACATGGGCAGAAACACATTAAAAAGTTCTTGACATTTTGTTAAAAGTATGTCATAATAATGGTATTAATAATAAAAAAAAGAAAGGAGCACCTATGAGTGTTATAAATGGAACAGCATACTTTGCTTCTGTTACAGATCCAAACACTAACTTTGAACCTGTATGGTCAATTAATGTTTGTGATCTTGACAAAGAAAGTATGAAGACAGTTGTTGAGGATAATTTAATTCTCAAACCTGCAAATGAAAAACATCCTACAGATTATGTTGTGATCAAACAGAAAGTAAATAAACCTGATGGAAGTGGAAAGTTTAATCCTCCAAAGGTTATAGATGCAGCAAAAGAAACTTGGGATGGAAGTAAAATTGGAAATGGATCTAAAGTTGCTGTCTTGTATACTCCTAGAGCATGGAAGTATGCAGGAAACAAAGGCGTTACTGCTGATTTAAAAACAGTACAAGTTTTAGATTTGATTCCTTATGTCGACACATCAGGTGATGATGAATTTAAAGTCGTTGAAGGTGGATATGTATGCCCACCATCTGATGAAAAAGATGCATTTGCATCCTAACATTAGAAAGGATAGGGGTATTTTATGTATTTAAAGTACCCCTTTATTTTGCTATGAAAAAAATAGAAACTTTAGTTGACGATATTAATGATTTGTTTACCTCTAAAGATCCATCCGTTTCTGAAAAGAAAGTAGATGCTTTTATAGATGAATTTGCTACAGCCATAAAAGGTCATGTAAAAAAATTCTTATATGAAATACCAAGACAAGAGGGAAATTTAAGATTATCTGCTATTGGTAAACCTGATAGACAATTATGGTATGATATTAATAAACCAAATAAAGAACCTCTATCTTCCAGTACTCGTATTAAATTTTTATATGGGTATCTTTTAGAAGAGTTACTAATGTTATTGTCATTAGTTGCAGGACATAAAGTTACTCATCAACAGAAAGAAGTTACTGTTGCAGGTATTAAAGGTCATCAAGATTGTATGATTGATGATGTACTTGTTGATTGTAAGAGTGCATCTTGGAGAGGGTTTCAAAAGTTTAAAAACAATACGTTATCTTCGGATGATCCCTTTGGTTACATAGCACAGATCTCTGCCTATGCTGAAGCAAATGGAGTCGATAGAGCTGCTTTTTTAGCTATAGATAAACAGAGTGGGGAGATATGTTTATCTCCTGTTCATTCATTGGAAATGATTAATGCAAAGAAAAGAGTTACACATCTTAAAAAGATTGTTAAGAATAAAACAGTACCTGATAGATGTTATGCAGATATTCCTGATGGTAAGTCTGGAAATCGTAAGCTTGATATTCGTTGTATCTTTTGTCCTCATAAGTTTATGTGTTGGAGTAATGCTAATGATGGTAAAGGACTTCGTATCTTTCAGTATGAAAAAGGTAAAAGATATCTTACAAAAGTTAAAAGAGAACCTAATGTAGAGGAGATTATATAGTATGGAAAATCATTGGATATGTTATCATACTGGAAAACCTTTTGTACCTAACCTTGATAAGTTTGGATTTGTTTATATTATAACAAATACTAAAACAGGTAAAGCTTATGTAGGTTATAAACAATATTTTATGGGTAAAAAGAAACGACCTTATAAATGGGAAACTTATATGAGTTCTTCCAAGTATCTTACAGCAGATATAAAAAAAATAGGTAAGAAACATTTTACATTTGAAGTCATAGCAGAATATAAAAACAAAAGAAGTTTAAATTATTATGAAATGTATCATCAAGTAAAGTATAATGTTCTTAATGCTACATTAGAAGGTAGTGATGAGCAAGCATTTTATAATCATTGCATTGGTGGTAAAAAATTTTATAGACCTATTGAAAGTTATCAAGATCCTGAGTATTTAAAAAAACTTAGTGACTCTCTTAAAGGACATTTTGTATCAGAAGAAACTAGAAAAAAATTAAGTGAGAGAATGTTTGGTAAAAAACATGCAGAAGAAACTAAAAAGAAAATGAGTGAAGCACAAAAAGGTGAGAAAAATCATATGTTTGGTAAAAAACATGCAGAAGAAACTAAAAAGAAAATGAGTGAAGCAAATACAGGTGAGAAAAATCCTTTTTATGGTAAGAAACATACAGAAGAAACTAGAAAGAAAATGAGTGAAGCACAAAAAGGTGTACCTAAGTCAGAGGAACATAAAAAGAAAGATGAGTGAAGCTAGGACAGGAAAATATGTAGGAGAAGAACACCATTTCTATAAAGGTAAAGCAGAATTTTATCTTGATGATAAACAAATGGTTGTTGATTGTCTAGGTACATGGTGTGATGAAAATAACTATAATAGAGGATATACAAGTCTAATAGCAATGACAACTAAGAATGGTTTTTATATCCACCCTACACAAGGAAAAAGAAAAGCACTTTCTCTAAAAGGTCCTTTAGGAACTATAACCAAAATAAAATGGTTAGTTGATAATGGATGATGAACTTGATATAATACAGTTAGAACAATTGTTTCCATCTGAACCTGAAAGCCATGAAAAACAATTGTTTCTTGCTGTTATACTTCAAGCTTTATTAGATGCAACAAAAGATAAAAGACAAATAGAAAAACCAAGAATAACATATGAACGAGATCGAGCAAAGGGATGGTTATTTGCAAGGGTTGGTGTAACTTGTAAAGACTTTGAAGAAGTTTGTAATATGGCAGGTGTTGATCCTCAAGCTACAAGAAGTTTTGCTTATAAAGTTATTAATTCTGGTGAAACAAAACGTGTACGAAAAAGAATTCAAACAGTATTAGGAGAAACTAATGAATAAAAGAGAAAGTCATGAACAGTATATGGCTAGACGAACAGCCGAAGAAAAAATATTAGCAAGTGATAAACAAGTAGGAGGTAATCATTATAAAGATTGTGCAATACAACCTATTGATTTTATTATGGCAAATGATTTTGGATTTTGTGAGGGTAATATAATAAAGTATACTACTCGACATAAGAAAAAAGGCGAGGGTAAAAAAGATTTAGAAAAAGTAATTCATTATGCTCAACTATTAATTGAAAAGAAATACGGAGAAAAGTGAATGATTGTAAATAACTATTTACCAACAGAGTATCAATCCTTTATACACATGTCTAGATATTCAAGATGGTTAGAGGAAGAGGGGAGAAGAGAAAGTTGGTATGAAACAGTTGATCGTCTAATTAATTTTTTTAAAACACATGTTAATATAAATTTAGAAGTTCGTGTAGAAGATGAAATATGGGAAGAAATTATAACACATATACTATCTCTTGAAGTTATGCCATCCATGAGAGCTTTAATGACTGCAGGTAAAGCATTAGATAGAGAACATATAGCAGGTTATAACTGTTCCTATATTCCTATTGATAGTCCTAAAGCATTTGATGAAGTTCTATATGTCTTAA
>Ga0208030_1001909_pt1 | contig 11033 bp, 9 predicted proteins | sample MalvirDeepMed_M9_FD_184246 | JGI IMG/M metagenome (GOLD analysis project Ga0208030, IMG submission 184246) | Marine viral communities from the Global Malaspina Expedition - Malaspina viral metaG DeepMed_M9 (SPAdes) (version 2) | ecosystem: Environmental > Aquatic > Marine > Oceanic | place...
GACATATAGTGTTCGTGATTTTTTAAGAATTGCTTTTGAACATGCAGGACTTGGCAATTATGAAGCCTATTTTGTTATTGATCCAGAGTTTTATAGACCGGCAGAGGTCGAATACTTGAGAGGAAATCCATCCAAAGCAGAGGACAAGCTCGGTTGGCAACGAGAAGTTAATTTTATAGAACTTGTACGTCGAATGGTAGAAAGCGACATCAATAATGAATCGCAAAAAAAAGAGAAGAATCAACCGGAGACGGTATCCTAGAAACTCGCGTAGGAAATACAGTCTTTCACGAGACATGAAGAGTCCAGCCTATGCCAAATTTAAAAAAGAAGTAAAGGATAGAGATGGCCGAAAATGTCAATGGCCTGCGTGCGAATCAACCAAAGCCCTTGAAGTTCACCACATACGCAAGTGGTCTGATTTTCCCTCCCTTAGGTTTGATATGTCTAATGGTATAACGCTGTGCAAGAAATGCCATAAAAGAGTAACTGGAAACGAAGAAATTTATTCTGAATTTTTCATAAGGCTTTTAGAATGGCAAATGCTTAATAAGTTAAAAGAGCTTGACGATAAAGATGACTAGATTTACCGTAATTAGAGATACAAGAGAAAAGAAAGACCACGGATGGTGGTTCGATGAAAATGCCTACTGTGCAGGCACTCTTGTAACAAAGGTAGAAATTGGAGACTATACCATTCAGGACATGGAGCACCTGCTATGCATTGAAAGGAAGGAAAGCGTGGCCGAGCTTGCCAAAAATTGTGGAGAGAAAAGATTTCATAAGGAGCTCGAAAGGATGTCCTCTTTTCAGCATCCGTTTCTCCTGCTCGAATTTGGTTGGCATGAGATAGAAAACTATCCAAAAGGATCTAATATACCTATTTCAAGATGGCCAAGCCTGCGAATAAAAGGAAAGTATATACTTCGAGTTATCTCTACTGCGCAACTTCAGTACGGTGTACATGTTATTGCTTGCGGAGATAAAAAAAGAGCTGAAGAAATAGCCTTTAGAATTATGAGAAAAACGCATGAACTCCACCTTTAATGTTGACTCTGTAGACAATGCTTGGCTAGGATTAAAATCTTCCGATATAGAAGATATAAAAAATCCACTCTGTAACCTGTCTACAAAAGAGAGGGACAATCTACATCTTCATGTATTGCGACTAATGAAAGATCCTGACTATTTCCAATGGACAGTAAAAAAACTTTTAAATATAGACTTGTTACCTGTTCAAACAGCGATACTTAGGGAGCTTTGGAAACGATCCTTTCCTATGTATACGGCCAGTCGTGGTTTTGGAAAGTCGTTTCTTCTTGCTGTGTACGCTCTTTTGAGATGCCTACTGATTCCAGAAACCAAAATAGTTATAGTGGGTGCTGCCTTCAGACAATCAAAAGTTATTTTTGAATATATGGACAGCATTTGGCGTAATTCTCCCATATTGCAAAGCTTATGCTCTGACAATAGTGGTCCACGTAGAGACGTTGACAGATGCACTATGAGAGTTAATGATAGCTGGGCAATGGCAGTTCCTCTTGGCGATGGAACTAAGATTCGTGGCTTGCGTGCTCATACGATTATTGCCGACGAATTCAATAGCATACCCACCCATATTTATGAAACTGTTGTTGCCGGGTTTACGGCTGTTTCTAGCGATCCAACTCAAAATGTAAAAGAAGCTGCTCGCAGAAAGAGAATGCAAGAAGAAGGAACTTGGCAAGACAAATTTGAGGATGCGTACCAAGAGAGAAGAGCAAATCAGTCTATCATTTCCGGAACGGCTGGATATGAATTCGAGCCATATGCCTCCTACTGGAAAAAATACAAATCGACTATTCAGAATAGAGGAGACTTCAAAAGGGTTGCAACAGAGATGGGAGAAGACCCGGATGAAGTTCCAGATTACATGAAAAGGCTCGACTGGAAAAGCTTCTCCGTTATAAGAATTCCTTATGAGTTAATTCCAGAGGGATTTATGGATGATCAGCAAGTAGCGAGAGCCCGCGCTACGATGCATAACGGAATTTATCAGATGGAATATGGGGCGTGCTTTACTTCTGATAGTCAAGGCTTTTTTAAGAGAAGCCTGATCCATTCTTGTGTAGCCACTGATGAGAATTGCGATAAACATGGTTGGCCAATATGGTGTCCAGTCCCCTTCGATATCTTGACAGGGGGTTCTTCTGGCCTCTCTTATGTTATGGGAATAGACCCGGCTTCGGAACAAGATAACTTTGCCATTGTTATAGTGGAGCTTAGACCAGAACACCAGAGGATCGTTTATTCATGGAGTACGAATAAAAAGGACTTTCAGGGAAGACAAAAAATTGGGCTAACGGACAGTCATGACTACTATAGTTTTTGTGCCAGAAAAATTAGAGATTTATTGAAAGTGTTTCCTTGTGTTCAAATTGGTATTGATTCCCAAGGAGGAGGCTATACTATCGCAGAATCCTTGAGAGACTTAGACAAGCTTCGAGAGGGAGAAAGACCTATATACGAAATAATTGAAGAAGGAAAATCTAAAGAAACGGATGATCTAGCCGGTGATCATATCTTAGAACTTATTAATTTTGCCAGTGCATCGTGGACCGCGCAGGCTAATCATGGATTGCGAAAGGACTTAGAGGACAAGGTTTTGTTGCTTCCTAGATTTGATCCATTAACGTTAAGTTTAATGACAGAAAAAGATAGGATATTTTTTACCGAAATGAAACAAAAGACAGGAGAAACAGACGCACTTAGACTCTATGATACATTAGAAGATGCTGTAATGGAAATCGAAGAACTTAAAGATGAATTATCTAGCATAGTAATAAGCTCAACCCCATCGGGTAGAGAGAGATGGGACACTCCCGAAGTCAAACTAGCTACAGGAAAAAAGGGAAGGATGAGGAAGGATCGTTATAGCGCTTTAGTTATAGCAAATATGATAGCCAGAACAATTTACAGAGAAATCCCTCCTCCTACCTATCAGTCTATAGGCAGAATTGCCGGAGATTCGGGAAGGTCGTCCCAACAAGGCACGAAGAACATGTATATGGGGCCTGAATGGGCTAAGGGGATTAATGATGGGACATGTTTTGCAGTTCGCAGGAGACAATAGTTATTGGTGTAAGAACAATAGGCATTGTTCATGATTTCAATACTCACTGGAGAAAATAGTGGCAAAAAGAAAATATCCCCGGAGTAAGGAAGTAGAATTCCCGGAAGGCGTTGCCTATGTTAGTTGGGATTCTCAAGATCCCAAGGATCGAGATCGAGCCTTAGCAGCTTATAGTGAGGCAGTTCCAGAGTTTACTTCTGCAAGCTTAGGTTCTCGCACAAGAGACTTTTCTGACCTAACGACCAAGCTGAGCGGACGCCCCGGACTGGGGCAGTCTGATTTTGATTGGTTTCGTCCGGGCAGTCGTATTCCCCAGAAACCTAAAGAAATAATCGCATTTGCTCGTGCGGCCTACCGTAGAATTGGGCTTATTCGCAATGCCATAGATTTAATGGGTGATTTTGCTTGCCAAGGTATTCGCTTGGTGCATCAAAACCCTAGGATAGAAAAATTTTATAATGATTGGTTTAATCGTGCCAAAGGGAAATTTGTCTCAGAAAGGATTTGCAATCTTTTATTTAGGGAAGCCAATGTTCCTATAAGAATGAAGACTGCCAAGCTCAGTAAACAAAAACGACTTGAAATGCAAAAGTCTATGGCGACCCCCGACATGCAGGCCATCATTAACAATAAAGATTTTCAAAAGGGAGAGCTTCCGTGGCAGTACATTTTTCTTGATCCTCTCTTAATAGATGTTGTGGGGGGGCCTCTTTCCAGCATGACTGGAACCAAGCTTTATAGAATGAAGATTCCTAATACTATAAAAAGAGAGTTGAAAAAATTACAAAACAGTGTCAATCCAGCAGAAAGATCTTTATTGAGCCAAATTCCGGATGAGATTTTAAGTTCGGCGGAAACCTCTCGCGGTATCTTGCTTCCCCCCGACAAGACTTTCTTTCTCACTTACAAAAAGGACGATTGGCAAGAGTGGGCAGACCCCATGACGTATGCTTGCTTTAAGGACTTGCTTTTATACGAAAAATTGAAGCTAGCAGATCAGGCAGCTCTAGATGGTGCTATATCTAAGATTAGGGTGTGGAAATTGGGAAGCTTGGAACACAAGCTAGCTCCCACTTCTACGGCGGCTGCTTCTTTGGGAGAAATTTTAGGAACGAATGTGGGAGGAGGTACAATTGACATTGTTTGGGGTCCTGATATTGAATTGATAGAAACCGGAACTGATGTTCAAAGATTTTTGGGGGAGGAAAAGTACAAGCCCACCTTAATGGCTATTTACGCATGTCTTGGAATTCCACCTACTCTGACTGGAACATTTGGGGCCTCTGGAACCACAAACAATTTCATCTCCCTTAAAACGCTTACAGAGAGACTTAATTATGTTAGAAGTATCGTTGTTGATTTTTGGTGCGAGCAAACCAAGATAGTTCAAGACGCAATGGGATTTCGCTTTAGACCCAAGGTAGAATTTGATTTTATGCATTTAGATGATCCTGCTGCAATGACTCAACTAATGATTAATCTGGCAGACCGAAATATAATTAGTGATGAACTGGTCCAGCGTAACGCCAAAGCTGATCCGGCCATCGAAAGAAAAAGACTTGCAAATGAAGAAAAGAGAAGGAACAGTGGCACTATGTCTGAAAAGATCAGTCCTTATCATGCCGTAGACAAAGAGTTCTCCTTAGAAAAGGTTGCTCTCCAAACGGGGGTTGTATCTCCTAGTCAGGTTGGTTTAAAGCTTGAAGAGAAAGATGGTGACGAGTCGGCTCTCGAACTTAGACAAAAACAAAAACAAGAAACCCAAAAGAAAGAGAAGCAACTGGAATTACCATTTAATGAAGACGTTAAGACACAAGAAAAGCCGGGACGTCCTAAAAATTCTCGGGACGAAGTCCCTAGAGAGAAAAGAACATTCAAGCCTAAAAGAAGGGCCTCTTTAGAGATTTGGGCCAAGGACGCTCAGGAAAAGATATCTGAATTTATAAACCCAGCTATTTTAGCTCAGTTTGATAAGAAAAATATGAGGAGCCTAACTTCAGAGGAATCAGCTGAATCCGAGAGAATAAAATTTGAATTGCTTTGCAATCTTGATGCAGAAGAAGAGGTTAGTCCAACTTCTATTGCTGGTGCCGTTAGCGATGCCCCCATACCTGAAGACGTTTATAAAGAGTGTGAGGTTTGGATTTCAGAAGCCGCCAGCGAAATAGGACGACGGCTTACTGTTGAAGAAGTCAGGAAGCTGAAAGCATCGTTTTATGTGTACTACCAAGAGAACTATTCATAAATCCACTATTTGGTGTAATTTCTCTCCGAGAGGTAAATTATGAGCAACATTATTGTCTTTGGTGCCGAAAAGGAAGCTGGGCTTGAAAAACAAATCAAGGAACAGACTTCTTTGGCCTACGTATCGCAGCTATGCCCTGCGCATCCAGAGATTAAAAGCTCAGAATTAAATGAAATCATTTTTTCTGCCCACAAATTAGATAGTATTCGTTCCCAAGCCGATACTTCGGATTCGGATGTATATCAAACCTTTTCTATTTTAGTCAGCGCTTCTTGGAATAAGAATGACGACGTCTTTAATAAGTCAGAGGTGTGGGGAGCGAAAGAAACTCCAAAACATAAACCTGCCAATTTAGAACACGATGAAAAACAGATAGTTGGTGGGATTATAGGTAGCTGGCCGGTAGATTCTAATTTTAATCTTATTGATAAAAATTGCAGTGAATCCGATTTGCCAGATTTTTACCATTTACTTGTTTCTTCTGTTATTTATAGACAATGGCAAGATCCAGAATATCAAGCTAGAGCAGAAGATCTAATCAAAAAGATAGAAAATGGAGAGATGTTTGTGTCGATGGAATGTATCTTCCGTGGCTTTGATTATGCTGTCGTTACTCCCGACAATAAAAATCATATTATAGCCAGAAGTGAAGAGACATCATTTCTCACCAAGCATTTAAGAAGCTACGGAGGCACAGGGGGTTATCAAGACCACAAGGTTGGAAGGTTGCTCAGAAATATAACTTTTTCTGGAAAAGGTTTTGTGGAAAGGCCTGCCAATCCCGACAGTATCATATTTGATAGTGATCATATATTTGATTTTTCTAATGCCTCAGTAACGAAAAACCCGTTTTCTAACGTCGATGGTGTATCTGTTAACGTAGAAGAAGAATTATTTTCCAGCAAAGAAAGACAGGAGAATTTAAATATGTCTACTGATATTTTGAACAATCAGATTAGCGAGCTTAAACAAGCTCTAGCTGACGTTCAGGGTGAAAATAAGGAGCTTACTGATAAGCTTTCTAAAGCAAATGTTGAGGGCTTAGAGAAACAGATCGCAGAGTTTACCGAAACGGTAGATGCTCTGGGTGAATCTCATCGCCAAATCAACGAAAGCTTGGAAACGGAAGTTTCTAAATCAGAGGAGTTGGAAGCTAAGCTTTCAGCAGAAACTGACGCCCGAACAAAAGCTGAGGATCTGATCCAATCTATGGAAAAAGAAAAAGCTAAAGCGGATAGAATGCTTGCCCTTATTGAAGCTGGTCTTTCTGAAGAAGAGGCTGCTGCAAAGATTGATCTTTTTGACAATCTGAATGATGAGCAATTTGAAGCTATGGCAGAAACTTTGAAATCGGCTTATAATTATAAGAAAAAGATGGCTTCGGACGATGACGACGAAGAAGATAAGAAAAAGGGCAAGTCTGATGCTGAAGACAGCACAGAAGCCGCAGAATCTGAGCCAGAGAATCACGAAGAAGCAGAAGCAGAAGCTTCTGAGGTTGACGAAGAGGTTCTTGAGACAGCCTCTGTAGAGGAAACGATTGACATGTCTGTTGCTTCCGAAGACACAGAAGATGAATCAAACCAAACGCGTGCCAATCTTCGTGAGTGGGTTAATACTTACGTTCTTGATCAAGAATTAGGAGAATAGACAAAATGGCACTTAAACCAGATAGAAATGAACACCTCACAGATCTTAGTTTCTTTATGAATGAAACTGGTGAAAGAGGTAAAATCGTAATGTTCGATGTGGGTCAGGCGGGCTCTGGCTCGGCAATGGATTCCTCCAACCAGAGGGTTCAGGCTCCGACCGGAACAGTCAATGCAGATTTCCAAGCTCCGGCTGGACTTTTGCTTAATGACGTCGTAAATCTCGACCTAACGAGACAGCACTTGAATTTTCAGAAGGACGAAGTCCAACTGGGAAGTAAGGTTCTGCTACTCCAACGCGGATTTGTTGTCACAAATAACCTCTCCGGCACTCCGACAGCCGCTCATATTGGTAATTCCCTGTATGTTTCGTCTGTAGGTCCCGGCTGGCTGTCACATTTTGATAATGGTGGCCTTCGAGTAGGGCGTTTGTTGTCTATTAAAGATGAAGATGGCTATGCTAAGGTCCAAATAGACATCACATGGTAATTAATTAATAAACTTAGGAGATAAAAATGGCTAACAGAAAGTTTTTTGAGCCAACTCCCGAAATGAACGAATTGCTCGTAAGAGCTGGTTCGCTCAAAAAGGAGGAGTCTCTTTCCGCGACAGCCGAGCTTGCTAAAGCTCTTGAGCTGCCACTCCGAAAAGGGGTTATGAGCGGAAATATTCTAGACGGCATATTTGAAACTATTCGTCTTGAATCCGGTAGCACTAGCGAATTTCCCTTGGATTTCCTTGCTCCGGGAACCGAAAAAGATTTCGTGGCATACACTATTCCTAATCATGGACGTATTCCAGAGAGACATGTTGAAGGCGATTATGTCATGGTTCCGACCTATGATGTGGGTGCATCAATCGACTGGCTCTTGAAGTACGCACGCGATGCTCGATGGGATATCGTGGGGCGCGCAATGAGCGTTATGGAAAGTCAGTTTACCAAGAAACTTAACGACGACGGTTTCCATACAATTCTTAGCGCTGGCGTTGATCGTAATATTTTGGTTTACGATTCCGATGCTGCTACAGGTGTCTTTTCCAAGCGACTTGTCTCGTTAATGAAAACGGTTGTACGTCGAAATGGTGGAGGTAATAGCACCTCGATTGATCGAGGTACACTGACTGATCTTTATCTTAGTCCAGAAGGTATCGAAGACATTCGAAACTGGGGCGTTGATGAAGTTGATCCCGTAACTCGGAGAGAACTCATCACGCAAGATGGCGGTCTTCTAATTCGTATCTTCCAAGTCAATTTACATGATTTGGATGAACTTGGTGAGGGTCAAGAATATCAAAACTTCTATACATCTGATTTAAGCGGAAGTTTGCCTACTGGCGACAATGAAATTGTTGTTGGTTTGGACTTGAGTCGCCAAGATAGCTTTGTTATGCCGGTTCGCGAAAATGTTCAGATTTTTGAGGACGACACCCTTCATCGACAGAGACGAGCAGGTCTTTATGGATGGGCGGAGCATGGCTTTGCCGTTCTAGACAATAGACGAGTTCTTCTTGGTTCATTCTAAGATTACTTTTCTGATGATTAAACAATTAAGCCGTCTTTAGTGAACCTTAATATGTGGTATTGCTAAAGGCGGTTTTTTTTAAATGGAAAGGAAAACCAAATGTTATTTAGATCTAAAAGATTTCTTCTTTCGGTTGCCTCTTTGTTGGTCGCTTTTTCTTGCCTTCAAGCTCAAGCTGACGAGGAGCTTTATCAAAAACTTCAGGATATATCGGTGACTGTTAAATCAGGTTTTAGCGAAGGGTCTGGAATTATTATCACTAGAGACGTAAGGGTTGGCCCTAACAAAACAGAAAAAATCAATTTTGTGTGGACCGCTGGACATGTTATTGATAATCTTAGATCTGTCAGAACGACAATTAGAGACGGAAGATCCGTTCAGATAGTTGAGTTTAAAGATGCTCAAATCGTCAAAGAGCTTATAGAAAACGGTCGTCGAGTAGGAGAGCTTAAGATGGATGCCAAGGTTCTCAAATATAGCTCTGCCGACGAGGGAGAAGACTTGGCTTTACTTATGGTTAGAAAAAGGGATTTCATTCAGCAGAATGGAGATTTCTATAAAGACGATACTCCCGTAGCTATTGGAACAGAGCTTTACCATGTTGGCTCCTTACTTGGACAACAAGGCTCTAATTCAATGACGCGAGGTATTATTTCTCAAGTGGGTCGAGTTCTCAATCTTGGGAGCGGAGACGGTGTTGTATTTGACCAAACTACGGTAACGGCATTCCCCGGTAGCTCTGGAGGGGGCGTTTTCCTATCAGAAAGATCAGGGGACAAAAAGGGCCAATATGTAGGCATGCTGGTACGTGGGGCTGGAGAGACCTTTAATCTCATAGTTCCTGTTCGAAGAATGCGGTCGTGGGCCGAAGAACACAATGTTAGGTGGGCCATTGATACAGATATTGAGGTCCCAACTCTTGAAGATATTCTTAAGTTGAAAATAGAGGGTTCTCAATCCGAAAAGAAAGAGGGAGACAAAAAGTCTCTAACCAAAGATGCTATTACATTCCCAACATTGATTGGTGGGAAAGATGCGGTGAAATTAAAAACTCCTGAATAAATGCGGAGAAAAATATGTCTGCAATGTCACACTATTTGGAGTCTGGTCTAATAGGCCATATCTTTAAGGAGATTACTTTTGCCTCTCCTACCGGTATATATGTAGGGTTGGTTGGAAACTATAATTCAGGATCTCTTGAAAGTGGTAGTTTTGGTCAAGAACTTAGCGGAGGTGCTTACGCTAGAGCTTCAGGGGGGCCCGGCACCGACTACTGGGCCGCTCCGGCGACTTCCGGGCAAACCAATAATTTTCAAGAGATAACGTTTCCCACAGCCACTTCTAGCTGGGGATATGTCTCTGGGGTATTTATTGCTGACGCAGGAGGCTCTGAAGCAAATATACTCCTTTATGGACAGCTTACAACACCTAAGAATGTTACTAATGGAGACACCTTTACATTTGCGAGCGGAGACCTCGATATATTCTTTAAGTAAAGCAGAGGGGTTGTTCGAATGATATTCGTACGAGACAGGGTAAAACAGGGTAGCACCACCGTAGGTATAGGAACGATATCTTTAACAAGCTCTCTTGGTGGCTACCAAGATTTTTCTGTTTTAGATAATGGTTCTCAAACCTTCTATGCCATTGAGGAAGTGACCAACTGGGAAGTTGGCATAGGAACCTATAGTTCAAATACTTTGACCAGAGACACCGTACTAGCAAGCGCTAGCGGAGATGGTGTTCCAATCTATCTTTCTGGAGATGCCACAGTATTTCTAACATACCCTGCTAGTGGATCTGTTTTTGCAAGCGGCAACATAGCTTCGCTAACGGGCATAAGTCTCGGAGTAAGCGGCATAGCTTTCAATGATGGCACGACTCAAGGGACAGCGTTTTCTTATGCGAGCGGAGCAAGCGTTGACTCGATAGGTGACAATCTAACTGTCGTAATGTCCACGGGAGTCCAAACAGCAGCCGCTGCGACCGCATCGCACAACCTCCTATATACGGGCCTCTACAACACTTCGGGCAATCTGGACACGAGACTTATAAATTCAGGCAACGCTCTTTTCACGGGGCTATACAATGTTTCCGGTAACATGGTGAGTTCGTCAACTCTCATAAGCACAGGTAACATTGTCGAGACCGGACTATACAATACTTCGGGTAATCTGGCCACCAGTCTCGTTAGCACCGGAAACGCCTTGTTTACGGGTCTTTACAACACCTCCGGCAATATGGTTAGCTCATCGAACCTCATAAGCACAGGTAACATCGTCGAGACCGGACTATACAATACTTCGGGTAATCTGGCCACCAGTCTCGTTAGCACCGGAAACGCCTTGTTTACGGGCCTCTACAACACTTCCGGCAACATGGTCAGCGCCTCGGTTATCATCAGCACAGGTAACATCGTCGAGACCGGACTATACAATACTTCGGGTAATCTGGCCACCAGTCTCGTTAGCACCGGAAACGCCTTGTTTACGGGCCTCTACAAT
>Ga0208030_1001916_pt1 | contig 11022 bp, 10 predicted proteins | sample MalvirDeepMed_M9_FD_184246 | JGI IMG/M metagenome (GOLD analysis project Ga0208030, IMG submission 184246) | Marine viral communities from the Global Malaspina Expedition - Malaspina viral metaG DeepMed_M9 (SPAdes) (version 2) | ecosystem: Environmental > Aquatic > Marine > Oceanic | place...
ACGCTTTCAGGGAAAGCAATTAGTTAGTTACATTATAGGCGAGTTGCACAAGATGCACGAGTTGCACAGTACACAAGGATTAGAAAAAAGGGGAGCAGCCGAAGCCACTCCCCCTGTTATGACTCCCTGCAAGCAGGGAAATCTAATCAACGGTGGTTGTTGAGGTATTACTTTTCTTTGTTTGTTGGTAAGTTACCTTCCTCCCACTCTTGATATTCTCCACCACCAAAATGGTGCTGGTAGCCTATGAACTCTAGACAGCATCCAAGCTGCTCCTCGTGTGGGCCGTCACCGACAAGCCAAACCGCGTAGTTACCCTTTGGAACATGGTCGGGAGTGTCCTCGTCATTAAAGGTTGTGTTTCCACTAACAGCCTCAACATTCCCGTCGGTATTGATTAGAACATAATCGCCCGCTGTGTACCCAACCGCTAGGTCATCTGTTATGTTTATTTTCATAATATCGCCCGAAGGCAGGGACAGAGTATCAACCCCGCAAAAGTTGTCAACCGAAAAAAGTAAAAAATAAAGGGTTGACAAAGTGTTGGTTTCTGCCAGTATTTGGTTTGCGGGTAGTACCCGCCTAATGTTATGACTGAAAAACAAGAACTAGAGGCACTGCGCCGCCAAAAGCGCGAGTGGGAACTGGAACGGGCCAACCTATTGGCAGAACACGCACATTTAGAAACCAAGGTGAAAGACTTGGGAGTTTCTTTTGTGAAACAATGTTTTGAACTTGAGGAAGCTAAACATAAGATGACCTTGTATCATCAGGTCTTGACGAAAGACTGCGAGGCACAGGCACAGCCGGTTGATAGTGCTGCCGAATTGGAGGATTGTATTGAGGCTGGTATTGAGGCCGCCGGTCTTAACGTTGTAGAAAAACCGAATGAATAAACTAGATTACTATGCACCGCTTGGCTTCATTGCCTTGTGGTTCTTCATCGTAGCACTATTGGCCCTCACTTGAGGGCCAATTTTTTGTGCCTAGATGGGAGGGGGTAACGAAGGGGAGGGGGGGCCAGAAGTTGAGCTGTGCCGGAACTATGCACATCTCTCTCAAAATGACCTCAAAAACCTTGTCTTTTAAAAATACACAAACATCAAAAATTGGCATGAATAATGCTGACCTGTAATGTGTTGCGAGCAACGTATTATGTGCAAACGATCCATAGAAATCTGTCGTTCGACGCCGTTGGTGGCGTGGGCCTTACAGTTCAATCCTACTCTACTAGAGCCGTATGCCGGTAGCTGAAGGGCCATTCATCAAGCCTGTTCCCGGTGGTTACGCTGAGTGGCGAGCCAAGGAAACTGGTCTACCCCCCGCTCGTCTAGTCAAGCCGGAAGGCGAGTGGTGGGGCCAACTCGTTCCCGGTGCTGGTGACATAGGTGGTGACATAGGTGGTGGCGATGTAGATACGACAGTTGATGTAGTCGATCCTAATGGCCCTATAATATCATCAGCGCCAGATTTTGATCCAGATACTTTAACTAAACCAAGTGATCCAAACTGGGATTATTACACAGACCCCAAGGTTGATCCATACGAGTGGAAAACAGATTACACACCAATTGATTGGGATGTTAATTACAATGAAGTACCGAAAGGTTATGGTTGGGGCGTACCAACTGACAGTCCACTGCCATACAGTCAAGGTGGAATAGTTGGTGGAACGGGGCCAAGTAGTCGGGGTGCTGTTGTTCCCGGCGGTCAAGGGGATTGGCTTACAACGCGAGGTTCTGCTGGACTTCAAAAACCCCTCGTAGATTTCAAACCATCACCCACAGAATATGCCAAAGGCTATGATCCTAGCAAAACATTCGTCGAAAAACCGGGTGCAATAGAAGATTTAAAAGGTATTGCTACTGATGGACTCAAACTTGGCGAAAAATGGATTGATGCGATAGCGGGAAAAACAGCCGCAGACTTCAAACCAAGAGACCCCAAGGAAGCGGCAGCATTCAACAAATTCAAGAAAGGCTATGAGATATTTGTAGCAGCAATCAAGGAGGGTGGTGGTGTCTTCGGTGGCACGCTTTACGAGACGGGTGGTGGTAGAACTACGCTGCCATCAGAGACAGGCGAAGTACCGCAAGCCCATTTTCCCAACATACTCAAAACTCTCAGAAAAGTCTTTGCTGGAGAAAAAGACCCAATTGTCATGCAAGACTATGGCGATCTGCATTGGGCGACCATAATAGCAACAATAGGTCTAGCCAACACCTATGGCCCAATAGTGTGGGCCATCCCCGGCCTACGCACGATGGCTGATACAATCGGTGCTAGTATGAATGGTATGCTTATGGACAAGCCCAACCTAGAGGGCAACCCCATCCAAGACACGATGCACAGACTCTTCTGGATTGCTGGTCAGGCTGGTCAAAAGGTTTACGAGAACAGCATAGGCAAAATCATAGAAAAACTGCGTGGCACACCAAAAAGTGAAAAAACACGAGGCACAATATCCGAAGAACTCGATGACCTTATAAACATAAAGGACGCATTCAAGGGTCACGAAATCAAGCGAATCAAGGTATCTGGAGACATCGAGGCTGCTGGAGCAAAACATCTCCAACCACACGACCCCATCACAGATACAATTGGCACAAAACCGGGAACACAGATAACAGCGCAAGTCACGGGTCAACAACCAGCGCAACTAATAGGCACGACAGCCCAGCCCGTCAGAGTACCAACACAAAGGCCAACACAAAGACCATCAGAGCCAACTGACATAACACAACTTGACCCGAAATCAATAACTGACCCAGAACAATTACCGACAAAGACAATAACCGGCCCACTAGGAGAATTCCCCCAAGGCGCAGTAATTCCCAGAGAACCTTTACCAGAATTTGAGGAGCCACGAGGGCTGATTGATGAGGCAAGAATTGAGGCACTTGCTGATGAGATAATGGGTGAAAGACCAACGGGCGAAAAACCATTCATAATTGAAGGTTTACCTCCAGCCAAGGAAAAGCCGGTGGAAGCTGTTCAAGAGATGGAAGAGTTGGAAGCAACAAAAGTTGGTGATGTTGAAACGCCTGAAGCAGCACCCAGCCTACCTATGCCACAACCAGATGAAGGTAAGGGTGAGTGGGCAAGATTTGATAATGTACCAATAGATGCTTCAGGCAAAGTTTGGGGTGATCTCGGTTTTGATCCAAACAACATAGTAGACTACAGAGATGAAGCTGTAAGAATACCAGAAGGAATGTCTGATGCAGAAATTCAGGCAGATTTTGAGCGTATAAAAGCTGAACAACCAAAAGACGAACCCAAGGGTGAACCAGACCCAACAGTACCACCAACAGAACCACAGGATTTCAGATCAGATTACCAGAAAGAACTGGGATTAACTGTAGGCAATCAATGGGTAGATGAATCTGATAGGTCAACATGGCCAGCAATAGCGGCAACTCAAAGGTCGCAATGGAATGAGAGAACACAACAATTTGATTTGATGTATAATCGGAATTTACCGCAATCCAACATACCAGATCATCCACAATACTACGAGAACAATCCAGAACATGTTAGTAATATAACACCTGATGTAAATATAGACTGGACTCCAGCTGGTGGTAAAGATGAGGAAATATTTAACTGGTCAGATCAGGCTGGTCTTAATCCAACCATATTCAAACCCATTTACAACAACGACTATCAACTTATAGGAAATGAGATGTTTACGTTAGAGACTGAATCATATCCAAAAGGTGATGGTTGGGGATATAGATACAGGTATAACAGCGCGGAGACAGATGAAAAAGGTGAGTGGAATGAGTGGGTTCCGGGAGGATGAGTAGTCATCAAATAATCAGTTTGGCCAAGGAAGGTTTCACGGTTGATGAGATTTCTGAAGACCTTGGTTACAACAAGGAAAACGTCGAGTTAATTCTGACTGGTCGTGAGCGAGCCAAGAATTCCACGTTAAGCCAGAAGTTTGTCGAGTTAGAGGATACGGCGTTGGATGTGGTGCGAACAGCACTTCACACAGGGACAGCCGACAATGCTGCCTTGAAAGCGGCTTTCTATGTTTTGGATCAACGACAGGGATTGAAGCAGCCAGTTGGTCGGACTGAAGTAAACATAACAGATTTCAACGTGCGACTAGAGAAAGCGCGTGAAGTAATGAAAAAGGCAATAGAATGTTAGTAAAAAACGGAAGACTACACGCTGTTCAAAACAAGAACAGGAAGTTCGGATCAATCACCAAGTACATGTTCACATACTTGGAAGATGATAAGGGCGGTAATGAGCAGTCATATCTGTTCACTCCCACGCAGTTACGGGTTGCTCGCAAGAGAGCCGAAGAGAATCCGGAAGATTTGTTGCGCAAAAAATTCCTAACAGATTGGCTTGACTGATAAAGCCCTAAAACAAGTGTTATGGCTGTAGGTGATAACATAGCCTTTGAGAATCCGTATGAGATGTTGACTGTCATCGACGATGACATCTTGGACGGGACACTCTCGCTGCATCCGTGGCAAGCACAAATCCTCAAGGATTACGGTGTAGACTCAGATGCTAACAGTCCCTACAAGGCATGTGTTCGTGCTGCTAATGGTTCAGGCAAGGACAAGTTTGTAATAGCTCCGTGCGCCTTATGGACTTGCATGACTTCGGCCAATGCAGTCGCAATTGTGACGACAGCCTCCGGAAATCAGCTTGACCGACAAACAGACAAGTACATTCGGCAACTTATGACGAATGTGAACAAGTTGTTTGGAACTCAGGTTTGGAAGATGAATTACCGTCACTACACAAACTTACTTAACGATTCAACAATTGAGTTGTTTGTGACTGATGAGCCGGGAAGGGCTGAAGGTTGGCATCCGGTGGTTCAGAATGGTGAGTTGGCCATTTTTGTTTCAGAGGCCAAGTCTGTTCCTGACGAGATATTCACGGCTTTAGCTCGTTGCACCGGATTCACCAAGCGCGTGGATGTGTCTAGTCCCGGCCCACCATCAGGTCATTTCTACAACATTTGTACGAGCGGCAAGTGGACACAGTATCATGTCACGGCTTTTGATTGTCCACATCTATCCGCAGATTACATAGAGGAGATTCGGGATTCGTATGGGGAAACCTCTGCTTTGTACAAGTCCATGATAATGGCTGAGTTCGGTGGGATGGATGAGCAGGTTGTGATAAACCATCAGAAGTTGGTTGAGTTGGACAAGATGACGATTGAGCATGTTGATGAGAAGTTGAACACGGCTGGTCTTGATTTGTCGGCTGGTGGTGATGAACAGGTTCTTGTGGTGCGGAACGGGAACAAGACACTTGCTGTTGAAGCCTTTAATTTCAGAGATACAGTTGCCTTGATTGACCATCTTGAGTTTCTGTTTAACAAGTATAAGCTGAAGGATTCAGTGATCTACGGTGATGCCGGTGGATTGGGCAAACCGATCTTGGATCAGTTGCGGATAAATTGGGACATCAAGTATGTGTTGAATCAGGCCAAGCCGTACAATCAGTTGGCCTATTTGAATCGTGGTGCGGAACTTTGGTTTAGTGTGGCCAAACTAATTGAGTACGGAGACATCATGGTTCCGAAGGAAAGCAAGCTGCGCAAACAGCTTGCTTCTCGTTATTACATTGTGACGCCGCAAAACAAGCTACAATTGGAGAGCAAGAAACAGGCGAGGTCGAAAGGCCATGTTTCACCTGATCGCGCTGATGCTTTTGTGCTTGCCTTCGCAAACTATCGTGGTAGGAAACCCAAGAGACTTAAGGTAAAGAAGATTGAGCGTCATAAGCCAAAACAATTTTTACTGAATGGAGCCAGAAATCGCGTGACTTTTGGCCGAAACATAATCAAACCTAACCCGTGGTTAAGAGATGAAATACAACAACTACAAGGAATATCAGGATGCTTCGACTAATATCTTTAAGCTGACTGGTTTATGTGACACCCAACATGCCAAGGCACAGGATCAAAGACAGCAACGTCGCTTGGACATAGACTTGGATTTGGAGCGTCGGGACGGCTATTTGGCCCCTGACGAGCTTTACATTCCGACTCACATAATTGACAGCAACATAAAGCGTGAACAGGCCAAGTATGTTTCATACATAGTCAATTCGCGCCGCACCGTCATATTCTCCAGTTCAACAGACCCAGCCTTTAACACAGGGCCGCTGGAGCGTGATTTCACAGAGCGTTGTCGATATGATGGTTGGCAAGTACCTTTGTTCCGAACGATAGACTGCATGCAACTTCACGGTTACTGCGTGGCTGAAGTGCAGTTTGACGATACGAAGCCGGGACACTTTGCTGTTGAATCAGTTAATTATGAGGATTTAGCGTTTCCTGATGACACACGAGAGATACAAGCGTGTGGTATGGTGGTTCATCGGCATTACTTTACTCGTGAGCAGCTGATAGACATGACCAAGACTCGCGAGTTCAGCAAGAAGGAAGTCGAATCGTTAGTAGGGGAGGAACCTGTGGATGAGCAGACTGAATCCTTGTTTAAGGTTGAGAAGGTCATGTTTAGAGATGATGGTATAGTTCAGGTGGGGTGGTCTTGCGTAGCCAAATGCAACGATTGGTTGCGCAAGCCACGCCCTCTGTTCTTAGGCAAGCGAGATTTGTCGGGTGAAGTGTATGAAACTGAGTATCCTTATGTCATTTTCTACTACATGATAGCGGAGGACATGACCATCAAGAATTGTGTTGGTCGGGCTTACTTGGACAGACATGCACAAGAGGCTGTCAGTTCTCTTATGTCGTCATTTGTGACGGCGCATCGTCGTGCTTCCAACTTCTATTTCTCCAAGGAGGCAGATGATCCAAACCAGAGTAATGAGCAGACCAGCGTTCAGTTTGTGCCGGGAGCATTGATTGATGCGAACATCAAGCAGTTTCAGTTGACACCACCAAACTCGGCTATGTTATCTGCCATTCAAACATTGATTACGCAGAATGCACAGGAGCAGTCGCAGATGAATTATGCTGCGATGAACAGGCAGGATAGTCGCAAGACAGCCACCGAAATTCAGACTGCAACGGCTGAAGCACAGCTTTTATCGGCCACACAGGTTGCTTTGTTCAGCATTTCGATCAAGAAGATTTACGAGAAATGCTGGGAAATCTATCATTCACGAGTCTTGGATGGTTTGATTGAGCCGACTGTTCCCCTGCAATACTTCACCGATCACAAGTACAACATGAAACCGGCTGGTGACACCGATGTTGTTGAGCGACAGGAGAAGGCGCAGAGGATGTTACAGGTATGGCCTGTCATTCAGCAGAACAGCGCACTTGCGGTGACTTACATGAAAGACATGTTAAGCATGTTATTTCCTGATGAAGCACCCAAGTATATTGAGCAGATGCAAGAAGATCACTCAAAGACGCAGCTTCTACAGCAGATGTCGGCTATCATAGACAGTTTAATAATTGATCCACAAACGGGTCAATTAACACAGGAAGCACAACCTTATGCACAGCAATTACAAGCGTTACAGCAACAAGTCCAACAGCTTTCAGGAGGAGACCAAAAGGGCGCTGGAGGAACAGGCATGGCAGCAATGGGTGGACAACCCAACAACCCTAATCTTTCTGTCGTTGCTAAAACAGGAGCGGGAGCGGCTGGTTAAAGATGTTAGTTATTCAGCCACAAAGCGTGGTATTTCGGATGTTGACATTCGGATAATTGCTGCACAGATAAAAACAACAGATGATATAATAGGGACGATACATGATAAAGACAGATACAAAAACAGCGGAAGAAATGGATCAGGAGTTTAACTTCGGAAAACTCGACATTGGTAACGAGCTAGACACTGACGAGTTGGATGTGATAGCTCCAGCTGAAGAACCCGAAGATAAACCCGATGATGAACCTGACGAAGAGAAAGAAGAGTCTGAAGATAAACCTGAAGAGGAGTCAACAGAGGAGTCAACTGAAGAAGTAGAGGAGGCCGACGAGGAGAAAGAGGAATCCGAAGAGACTGAGGAAGAATCTGAGGAGTTGACGACCGAGGAAGTTATCGGTGATCCCCTTAAAGACGCTAAAGAAGACGATGATGAACCAAAGGGCCGCACATACGAGGGCTTCGATGATGAGGATAAGCAGTATGCCAAGCAGATGTCCAATAAGGCTTATGACCATTTTTCAAAGAAATTACAGTCGTTAAAGGTTGGTAAGTCCTCTGCCGAAGAGACACAGGATTTGCTTTCACACCCGGAAGCCTACTCTCTCAACCCCGAATATCAACAACTTGTCACTGACTACGATAAAGCCTCACAGGAACAGGCGCATTGGAAGAAGCAGCTTGTATCCATTCGTAAGGGTGAGAATTGGCGTTCTGTCGAGGGATACGACAAGAGTGGTCGCTTGGTCTTGGCTCGTGAGGACTTTCAGCCCACAGCAGAAGCCGAGATTGATGTTCAGGGAGCATTAACTGAAGCGCAATCGATGAGTAAATCCTTTAGTAACAGGGCAGCTACAATTCAAAGGAATCACTCAAATGACTACAAAAACTCAATACAAATGCTGGATGAAGAACAGCGCAAGCAGTTTAAGTGGTTGGAAGACAAGGACATGGCCAAGCGAATCATAGACATACCCAACTTCGGTAAGACCACAATCAACAAGCTACGAAAGACTTTTTTAGATGTTTTACCAACAGTCTTCGCCAATCACCCCATGTCTGAGTTGGCTACTAATCTCTGGATTAACAATCAGATAATGGCCAAGCAACAGCAAGAATTGACTGAGAAAGTCAAGAAACAGTCTCGTAACAAGAAAGACATGTTGCGTAGCGAACCTTCATCAAAGTCAACAAAGTCAAAAAGTGACGATGAGTATTTTACAATGGATTCCTTCATGGAAGACTTCATGTAATTGGCACACAAGTTGCTGACTTGTAATCTGCTACTAAAGGTAAGGGCATACCACGCTACTCGTGTGAAGGGCATCACAACTCGTGTATAACAATTAAATAAAATATTATGGCACACGCTATAGGAGGACTTGATCCTGCCAGTAGCCTCGCTGCGGCGATGGCTACTAATGTAGCATCCAACAACTTTAATAAGTTGGATTTCTACCTAGTTAAAAACGAGGTTGCCCTTTTCCCCCGTTGGAATGTCTATGACACTCTATACGGTTCGATTAAGTGGCAACCTAATATGGGAGACACCCTTCAAGGGTTGACTCCATCGCCCAGTCCCATCCAGCGTTCTACATTCGCGCCGAATGTATTAGCTGATGCGCCACTCAAGGACATCTACAAGGTTGGTGAGCGGAATGAATCTGCGAAACTTTCTTACCACAGGTATGAGAGTACGCGGTTTCGGTTCCTCAACAGCTTTGAGTCGTTCTGGCGTGACCAGTTATCCTACGCTCACAAGGACATCGTTCGTCAAATCCAGACATCACAGAATCAGTTCATCCGAACTCTAATGTGGTATCAAACACCAGATGTTTATTTAGCAGATAGTGGTGCTGGTCGTTTGTCGAGTTCTGGAAACCTTGATGGTTCTGCTGCGAAAGTTTCGCTAACACAGGATCAGATTCGCACTATTGACGCTGATGATGACCGTACTTCTGCCACAACTGCCGCAATTGGCGAGGGTGGTGGACAGGAGTATCGTGATGCAATCTGTGTAGGTGCTGGTGGTACATCTGCTGGTCTTGAGGCCGGTTATTTGACCTTGAAAGACATTTACCAAGCCATGTTGGTTTTGCAGGAGGATGTTCAAGCACCTACGTTTGATCGTCAATTTGGTACTCCAAAGAGTTCCGAGATGATTAAGGGCAAGTACGTCCTTGTTTGTTCAACGGAAGCTTGGGCCTCGCTCATGTGGGATGCTGACTTGGCAGGAACAGGTGGTCGTCGTCTTGCTCCCGCCAACATGAACCTCATCAATGATGGTTTTGCTGGTGATTTGTGGGGCAAAATCACGGTTAAGTTTGATCCACACCCATTGCGCTTTATTGACAATGGTGCATGGGTCAATCCGCAAACTGTCACCAACAACAAGGTTGTGCCTAATTCGGTTTATACCGCGATTAGTGATACCGCGACTGCAAGTGACACTGCTGCCTCTAACGAGGTTGCGTTCTTGTGTGGTGCAGATGCCTTCAAAGCAATTTCTGTTGGGCCACCGCCCAAGGAGTTTGCTAGTAAGAACATCTCCAAGAAGAAACTGTACAGCATGAATTGGAATGGTCAGATTGATTTGACCGATCAGTTCTTGGTTCCGACAGCCTCGGCTACGAGTGTTGACCATACGGAAAACAGTTGGGACTTGAATGTCTATGGTGACTTCCTGAAGTTCATCTCGCAGACAATACACGGTGGAATTCCGGGTGATGCACGGCATTGCCTTCCCATTGTATATCGTCGCAGACGAGTTGCTTAATAATCATGGGGGGCTTCGGCCCCCCTTTCCTTAAAATATTATGGCTACTATAAAAACACCTCTTTCTAGTGGGACAAACGTTTCTATTAACGATCCTTCAAATGTAAGTATAAGTAATTCATCAAGTGCTGAAAATCCCGGTGGCTGGAGTACCAACGTTGATTACAAACTTGCACTTATACAAAACACAGGTTCGACAAACTTATATTTGTTATATGGTACAGATGATGCATCTACCACAAATTTTCACACTAAAATAACACCGGGAACTCAGGTGGATTTAACTCCTGTAATTGGTACAGCTATCAACATGATTTCAGAGACATCAGCTGGAACTGCTGTATTCACGCTGGCATCACCAGATTATTCAGTTAGTGATTATCCAGCGCAGCCTGTTAACAACATAAACGGATACTGATATGGCAAGAATTGTACAGCAGGGTGTAATCACCACATCGGGTACGTCCTACGAGAACGAGCCGATCATCAAATCTGATGGTGCTGGCGAGATGATGCAATGGCAACCGTCTGACGGCGGGACAGATGGTGTTTACATTACGGAGTTGGTAGATGACGGCCCAGCCTACTTGGGTATTGGTGTCGCCACACCGGTAAAACCGCTTCACGTTGTAGGTTCT
>Ga0208030_1001917_pt1 | contig 11018 bp, 6 predicted proteins | sample MalvirDeepMed_M9_FD_184246 | JGI IMG/M metagenome (GOLD analysis project Ga0208030, IMG submission 184246) | Marine viral communities from the Global Malaspina Expedition - Malaspina viral metaG DeepMed_M9 (SPAdes) (version 2) | ecosystem: Environmental > Aquatic > Marine > Oceanic | place...
CACCGCCATCCGCGAAGACGCCTCCATGAACCTCGCGGCCATCGATGACCTGCAAAACCGACACCCCAACCTGGAACTGGTCCTGGTGGAATCCGGCGGTGACAATCTCTCCGCCACCTTCAGCCCGGAGCTGTCCGACCTCACCCTTTACGTCATCGACGTCTCCGCTGGCGACAAAATCCCCCGCAAAGGCGGCCCCGGCATCACCAAATCCGACCTGCTGATCATCAACAAGATCGACATCGCCGAACAGGTACACGCCTCCCTCGATGTGATGGACCGGGACTCAAAGAAAATGCGCGGGGAGCGCCCGTTTGTGTTCACCAACCTGTACGACGGAGTAGGGCTGGAAACCATCATCAGCTTCATCCTCGAACGCGGCATGCTGCCGGAACGGCGCCCGAACAACGTGGCCGAAACCGCCTGACACCGACCCACAAACACCGAATTCAGCAACACAAGGAAGAACACCATGAACCAGACCACCAAACTCCTTATGGCCGCCGGCCTACTACTCACCGCCACCACCGCAGCCGCTCACACCGGCCATGGCGCCCACGCTGAAAGCGGCTTCCTCAGCGGCCTGCTGCACCCCATGCTGGGCCTGGACCACTTGTTGGCCATGGCCGCTATCGGGTTCTGGAGTGTGCGCCAGAATAACCTCATGAAGAACGCCACCCCGGCTTTCGTGATCGGCGGCATGATCCTGGGCGCAGCCCTGGCCTGGGGCGGTCTGAGCCTGCCCGGCGTTGAAATTGGCATCACTTTCTCCGTACTGGTGGCCGGCATTCTCATCGCTACTCTGGCCAAACTGCCGACTGCCATTGGCGGCACTCTTGTAGGTGCCTTCATGCTGTTCCACGGCTTCGCCCACGGTATAGAAATGCCCGCAGGTGCCACGCTCGCGGCTTACCTGGTCGGTTTCTCCATCGCTACTCTCGCTATCACAATGGTTGGGCGTGGGCTGGGTAGCCTGATGCTGAAGGCGGATAGCCGATTCAGTCGTGGTGTTGGTGGTGTGCTGGCGGTTGCTGGGGCGTATCTGGCTGCGGCATAAGATCTAGAGCCGTCCTTTTGGGCTTATAGCCCGGTACGGCAGCAAAAAATCCCCGAGCCCAGGTTACTGATTCTTGATGAGCCGGAGGAGGGGATTCAGCCGAATATTGTTGCGCGGAAGTATGCAGATCGGTTTGCCGTCCTCGACCGCGGACGGCGGGTTGTGGAGGACGAGATTGCTGGGCTGACGGATGAGCTGATTAAAAAGCACTTGACTGTACGATTGGTTAAAGCAAAAAAGTTGCGAAAGAATGCCTAAGGCTGCTCGGGGAGCCGAGTGGCTTTTATGCATCTGGTTTACCAAATTTTACGTCCTACGTGTAGGAAGTTTCCTCACGGTTAGGCTAGTGTGTAGTCATAAGAAACGGATAGATGCTGCTGTTAAGGATAACGGATGGACCATACCCAGAAACTCCAGAACCCGCTGCACCATAACTACAAACCTGGAAAAACGCTACGAAGCCTTTCGGGCCAGGGCGACCAGCAGGTGTATTCGTTGGTAAGGAAGTTTTATGATCGAGTTTAACAACAAAGATTTTTTCAAACTTTCCCGGTTTTCAGTCTGCTGTAGCTAAAAGGTCATTTGGCTATCTACGGGGAAAGAACACCGTTCTAAAACCCGTTAATAAGCCCGCTAGTCAGCAACTTATTCCCGATTGGGAGTAAGTAAGAGCGAACTGAACAAATAAAAACTCGGGCATAAACGGCACTATAGAGTGTGAATTAAGATTCGTATCCGGAGGACGCGTGACTTTATCCATCCATGCCGAGGTAGCTTCAACTTTCTCTTTGGCAGCACAACAAAACGCATACCCCGTGCTAAAAAGGGTGTTGGTCACCTGTTCGGAGGAGGCTGACAGCACAGTAGCGAAAAACGTCACGGATATACGCGTTAGACTGACCTGCGAACCGCAGTTCGTTGAGGCTGAAGAGTGGTTAATCGACCGCCTTGAACCGGGCCAATCGATCAAGCTCCAGGATCGGCCGTTAAAACCCCACTACGACAAACTGAACGGATTGACCGAAGAGGTAGTGGTCCGACTGGTATTCGCGGTGTCCTATGTAGACGCTGGGGGTCAAGCTCAGGAGCTATTTGCCAATCACCAGGTCAACATCCTGCCCGCCGATTACTGGGGCGGAGAGTCTCGGCAGGCTGAACTGTTAGCCGCCTTTGTTCAGCCAAACGTACATACCGTTGAGTCAATTACCAGCCGTGTCGCCCTGAATTTAAGAAACGCAGGGCAGAACAGCGCGATAGATGGTTATCAGTCGAATACGCGAGAGCGCCCTTTCCTATTTGGCTCGGCTCTCTGGTCAACTCTATTCAATGAGCGGCTGATGTACCTTTCGCCGCCGAATGGATGGGCAAAGCTTGGGCAACGCATCCGCCCTGCTGCCGATATTCTTGAACACAAAACGGCCGCTTGCCTTGATACATCGGTGCTTTTTGCCAGTTGCCTGGAAAATATGGGGCTAAATCCTGTTATAGCACTTACTAAAACCCATGCTTTCGCTGGTTTTTGGTTAATCGATGAATGCTTCCCCGTGCTCACGAACGATGACCCAATCGATTTGCGCAAGCGCATGGATACCTCAGATATCGTTATGTTTGAGACCACACTCATCACAAACGATACGCCGGTTACGTTCAAGCAGGCGATTGAACGCGCGAAGACGTTACTCGAAGAAGATCGCGAGTCTGAGTTCGTGATGCTGATCGATATCAAGCAGGCACGGGCGAGACGAGTCAAGCCAATCGGAGTCGTTGAAGAAAAGCCAAAAGCGGATGCTCAATTGGGTGAACACGACCAATCCCCGGAGGAGCTGGGAATAGATGCAGCGCCCCCTCTTCCGCCGGTGCGGGCCGATGAGCGGGTGATCGAGGATACACCAGATACCCGCGTGGATATGTGGCAGCGCAAGCTGTTGGATTTAACCAAGAGAAACCCGCTTCTCAACGTTAAAAGCTCGGCTTTAAAGCTCTTTTGCCCTGATCTAGCGACTCTTGAAGACATGCTAGCCGCGGACGAGGTCTTCAGCTTTATTTCAGCCGAGGAGACGCCACTGGTTGATGACGAAAGAAGCACTGAAGCGTTTCGTCTGAGCACGGGCGCCGATCTTCATCGTGAGTTCGCACTTCAACAGCTCAACAACAAAAAGTTAATCATTAATGACACAGTTAAGCGCAAAGACGCCAAGCTGGTCGATTTACTGCGTAAGGCGAAAAATGATCTTGAAGAAGGTGGTAGCAATACTCTTTTTCTCGCAATCGGAATGCTGCGTTGGAAAGAAATCCCTGAAAGCGATAAATCGTACCGCGCTCCTTTGATCTTGTTGCCGGTTAAGCTAGAGCGTCGTAGCGCCCAGGCCCCTGTGAAAATGCGCCAACTTCCGGATGAGGAGCCTATTTTTAATCTCACGCTCATCGAGATGCTTCAGACTGACTACGACATTAATCTTGACCGACTGCGGCATGAGCTTCCTGAAGATGAATCTGGTGTAGACGTTGAAGGAATTTGGAACATCGTTCGCGCAGCGATACAAGAGCAGCCCGGGTTCATTGTGGTCGAGGAAATTGTTCTCGGCTCCTTCTCGTTTGCAAAATATTTGATGTGGAAGGACCTCAGGGATCGAACTGAGCTCCTTAAACAAAGCCCCTTTGTCGAACATTTGGTTGATCACCCATCTGAGGCTTACCAGCAAGAAGGCGCTTTCATCAAGCGCGATCAAGTGGATGAAAAGATCAAACCTGAGTCCTTCTACGCTCCGCTCAACTGCGACTCCTCTCAAATGGTTGCTGTCGAAGCTTCCTCCCATCCACAGGACTTTGTGTTGGAGGGGCCGCCTGGAACCGGTAAATCGGAGACGATCGCCAATATCATTTGCCACAACCTTGCTCTCGGCCGGAAGGTTCTGTTCGTCGCGGAAAAGATGGCGGCATTGCAGGTCGTATATCGCAGGATGGAGAAAGTTGGACTTGCACATCTGTGTTTGGAGCTACATTCCAATAAAGCAAACAAAAGATCTGTATTAGATCAATTGGGGGCTGCTTGGTCTCATCGTGAATCCGCAGCTCAGACCGACTGGATAAGCAAAGCACAAAAGCTAGAAGAAGTTCGCGAGGGGCTAAACACTTACGTAGCTGAGCTGCATCGCCGGCATGCGCTAGGCCTTTCAGCCCGCGACGCCATGGCCCGCGTTGTTCGATTTGAATACGAGCATCCATTGAGACTCTCATGGAGCAACGATTTATCGCAGGCCCCTGTTAAGACCGAAGCGGATCTGGATCCCTATCTAGAGACCGCGCGCGAGCTTGGCATTGCCTTTGGACAAATTGAAGACCTCGACCCAGATAGGTTCGCCTCGATCACTCAGATCGAGTTCTCTAACCAATGGCAAACCGAAGTTATTTCTCTTGCTAACCGACTGGTTCTCGCCACCGATCGAGCGATTTCCAGTGCCGATGCGCTACTCTCGGCACTGGGCTTACAAATTGATCAGATTTCGACGCGTACCGTCTCTCAACTATCAAGCCTTAGAGCACTTTGCGACTTGGCTATGACGGGGGAAGTGGATTTTGCACTGCAGAGCGGAGGCCCAGGACGGGTCAAAGCGTTGAGAGAAAGCGTCGCATTGCACCGGCAGCTGCATGAGCAGGTTGATTCATTTGGATACAACCTCAAGTGGCCAATGCTTGAGGAGTTTGATTGGGAGCAATGGATCAGTCAGCGAAATGAAGCGACCGGACTGTTTGGTTTCATTAAACGTTACAGTCTACGCAAAACCATCAAAACGGCCGGGCTGGACAAAATTGATGATCTATCGGTCCTTGAATTGGGGATCGAGGCCCGAGAAACACTTAGGAAATTGAAGTCCGTGTCGTCGAATATCGAGGGCTCGTCGGCTTGGACCGGTGTCGATGCAGATGGCGACCAGCTGTCTCAAAAACTCGATAAGGGCGAAACAGCGATCACACTCTTTAAAAGGTTTGTTAGCGCTTTTTCGGACCCCGCAGATGTTGTCAGCGTTCTCCGGAAGCAGTTGGTTGAGGGGCGAGATTTCTTGTCAGAAAGCTCCAAGATCGTAACTACAGCACGTCGATTGGATGAAGACCACCAAGCGTTGGCATCCTTAATCAGCGACGCGGAGGCGCTTAATGTCTCCGTCAATACTGATCATGAGCTCTTTAAGGTCGGTGCCGACTTCCGAGCAATTGGCGAGCAAGCTCAGCGTTTGAATCGCTGGTGCCGATGGCTGGCCATGAAGAAAGTGGCTTTAAGCTACGAACTCGAACCTTTGTCTGCGGCGCTCGAAAGTCGGGCAATTTCACCGAAAGACTGTGAAGATAACGCGATGACCGCATTGTGTGTTTGGTTAGCGCCCAAGCTGATTGATCAAAGCCCATCACTCGTCCAGTTTGCGGGGGCGTTCCATGAATCGACGATCGGGCGATTCAGGGAGTTGGACGCCGACGTATCTGAAACAACAGCTGAATACATCGTCGCGAAAACAGCAGGGAACGTGCCTGATCGCAATACATCTAATACTCCGCCTGAGTATGGCGTTCTGGCCAGGGAGCTTACAAAAAAATCGCGGCACAAACCTGTCAGGGCACTGGTCAACGAGATGGGTAGCAGCCTGACCGACCTCGTACCCTGCTTTATGATGTCGCCACTTTCGGTTGCCCAATTCCTACCTGCTGATTTTGCACTCTTTGACCTTGTCGTATTCGATGAGGCATCTCAAATCACGACATGGGATGCCGTAGGTGCGATTGCACGTGGAAAGAACGTTATTGTGGTGGGCGATCCCAAGCAAATGCCCCCGAGCAATACATTTGGACGCAAGGAGGAAGAGGACTCCGACGAAGGAGATCTAGAATCCATCTTGGACCAGGCACTTGCGGCACGCCTACCGCACCTTCGCTTGACGGGGCATTACCGTAGCCGCCATGAAACGTTGATTGCGTTCTCGAATTCTCATTACTATGAGAATCAACTCACCACCTTCCCCTCAGCCGAAACGAAACAAAGCGCTGTTACCTTGCATCGGGTAAATGGTGTTTATGCAAAGGGGCGCGGACAAACCAACTCTATCGAGGCGCAGGCGGTCGTGAAAGAGGTTGTCCGTCGATTAGAGCGCATGCTTAAAGATGAAGAGCCCACCAAATCGATGGGTATCGTTACAATTAACTCTCAGCAGCAGCGCATGGTAGAGGACTTCTTGGATGAAGCGAGACGCGAAAATCCCAACTTGGAACGTTTCTTTACTGCGACTGATACTTTTGATCCAGTCTTCGTAAAGAATCTTGAATCTGTACAAGGTGACGAGCGAGATATTATCGTACTCTCGCTGACCTATGGCCCTACGGAGCCGGGTGGCCGCACTATGAGCATGAACTTCGGTCCGCTCAATAAACAAGGTGGTGAGCGTCGCTTGAACGTCGCAGTGACGCGGGCAACAACCGAGGTGCTGGTCTTCTCAAGCTTCGATTCATCCATGGTGGATTTGTCCCGAACTCAGGCGACGGCGGTTGAACACCTCAAAAACTATTTGGAATTTGCAGAGCGTGGCCCCGTCGCGCTGGCCGAGTTTAGCTTTGCAAACTACGGAGTTGATCATTTCGATTCCGACTTTGAGCAGGCTGTTGCCATGACTCTTCGTGAGAGAGGCTGGAAAGTCCAGACCCAAGTCGGTGTATCAAAATTCCGCGTCGACCTTGGAATCGTACATCCAGACAAACCGGGCGAGTATCTTGCTGGTGTCGAATGTGACGGAGCGACCTACCATGGCTCGCCGTCTGCCAGAGATCGCGATCGTGTTCGTCAGATCATTCTCGAGAACTTGGGTTGGCGGATCGTCCGGTTGTGGTCAACGGATTACTTCCAGGATCCGGAATATGCGATGAAAAAGCTCCATGAAAATCTCGAATCCCTCCTGGAGGTAGATCGCGAGCAAGATGACGATTCTATCGATGGAGGAGATAAGGAAATAGATGTACCAGTGTCGACAGCGGATACGCTGATCGGCGAACCTGAAACCGATGCTAAATCGGAAGAACATGAGGCTCACGCTGTCTCCGGAATTGACACCGCGGGGCCACTCGGGTCTGCTCACGAAACGGCCGATGATCTTAGTAGTGGATACGATAAGAGTGCTCGACAGTCTGAGGATATCTTGGCTGACCTACCTTGCTATGACAAAGATCGTTATTTTCATGCCGATCATCGAATGAACCTGAGCCGCCTTGCCAACGCCATACTGGAGCGCAAAAATGGCATTACATTACACGAGCTTACGCTCGACGTTGCCCATAGACATGGGCTAAATCGAAGCTCCCGAAAGCAGCGGCAGCATCTTCGCGATGTCATCAAAGGTTGGGCAGGTTTCTGGCGCGAGGGTGAAGAACGCACAACGGTATGGCTTTCACCAGACTACATTTGCGATGAGATACCATGGCGAGGGTTGTTTGCGTTTGGTGTTGAGCGTGATTGGAAAGAACTCTGCTATCAAGAGCAGGTAGGAGTTGCTCGCGCAGCATTAAACGCTAAGCCCGATGATCCTATCGATTGGATGTTCGGAGAGTTTCAGATTGCTCGCCGACACAACTCGACTGTGGAGACATTTCATAAGTGGGTAAATCGAGTGCAGCCTTACCGATAATCGTTACACGAAAGCGTAGTGGGCTGGTTTTAATTTGATCAACTTGGCATGCCTCCCTTCTGATGGAGCCGCTCAAGCGGCTCTCGATATACACTTGTAGGCCACAATTTCAAAGTCAGAACAGGGTGATCTTCGCAATAATTTGGAACGGCCTTCTCCGGGAGTTCAGTCCTTCATTGTTGAGAGAACTCATCGAAATGTGCTTTTCGGACAGAAAACCGGGACAAACCTATTTGTCGGGGCTTTTGATATAGAAAACGTTCTTATCCCGTACGCTCATCTCGAAGAGTTCACTGGCTCGGACGAGTTCGCTTAGCTTCTTGTATCCATAATTTACCGGGGAGAAGGAGCTGTTGTTTGAAATGTATTTGCCAACCTCGCCGAGATGGGCCCAACCATCGTCATCAGCCGTTTGTTCCACCGCAGTTCGAAGAGTCCGTACTAAGACAGTATCGCCTCGAAGTTTGTTGCGTTCCCATTTGGTTTCTACCGTCGACTTTGGGGCGCCGCCGTTGCTGGTATTGTCTGTTTCCTCTGGGTCTTCACGCAGGTTCTCTGTGTAGATGAATTGCGAACAGGCATTGACGAAGGGCATTGGAGTTTTGCGCTCGCCGAAGCCGAAAACTGGTAGGCCGGCCTCAAGGATTCGCATAACGAGGGGCGTAAAGTCGGAATCACTTGTCATAAGGGCGAAGGCATCGACGTTTCCGCTGTAGAGCAGATCCATGGCATCGATGATCATCGAGGCATCGGTAGCGTTCTTGCCGGTGGTATAGGCAAACTGCTGAACTGGCCGAATAGCATTCGAGTGCAGCTTTTCAATCCAACCGCTCAACTGGGGGCCATTCCAGTTCCCATGAGCGTGGCGAACGTTCACAGCGCCATACTTGGCAAGTTCCTGCAGAACACCTTCAGCCGACTGGTGACTGACGTTGTCGCAATCGATTAGGAGGGCGATTTTGTAATTGTTGTTCATCTTCCTTGAGGTTTCCTAGTTTCGGATGGGGGATGTTGCATGCTATCACTCAATCAGTCGTTACACATTTCTGCTAGCCAAACCTGCACTCCGGGAATACATGTTCTAATCTGATCGACAAGAGTGTTGGCTGTGAGGGTGGCTATGAAAAAGTGCGCGGGTGTGTTCTTTCTTGGCGCTTTTCTATCTGGTTGTGCGAGTCAAAGTGTTCAGACTGAGCTTGCTGCGGTTGATGATGGCGGTTCCCAGTCCTACTACGCGAGCGGATGGATCGTTCAAAGCCAAAAGGATGAGGGACACCTTGTTGAGCTTGCAGTGCATGAAGCCAAGCAACCATGGGAAGAGGTTACGGCAGTTCTGTATCTTGAAAATAGGTCGGATGAGCCTCTGACCGTCAGCATCAATGACATCACGCTCCAACAGGACGAACGGCAGGTCTCTCTTAGATCGTATGCGGAGCTGGAGCAGCAGTATATTGGGCAGGCGCAGTCCCGTCGCACGGCTATCGCTCTGGGTGCGTTGGCTCAAACGTTGAGCGCTTCTCAACCGGCCACAACTTCGTCTTATGGTTCTGGCACCGCTTACGGGCCTGGAGGCACCGTAAATTACTACGGTTCTTCAACTACCTATTCACGCGATCCCGCAGCTAGCGCTGCGGCTCAAGCTCAAATCCAGGGCAGTGCGCAATCCGGTATCGCAAACATCAGATCCGACCTGCAGCAGAATCTCAATTCTCTCGAAGGGTATCTCCAGACAACTACTGTTTTTCCTGGCCAGGCTTTCATGGGGCGGTTTCAATCGGCTATGACGACGTTTGATCAACGACCGGAATCTTTTTACACGTTTACCGTTCAGCTTGGGGGTGAAATCTACGAATTTACCTTCGTCGAGAAAGCGAGCATCGAGAGTGACCAGAGGAAGCTGTTCTAGATGGAAAACAGTCCCACATGGGGCTGCTTTCCGCATGAACGATGTGAAAATGGGGCGGTGAAAACGCTACACGCCTTGCGCTGCCATTTTGAACTCCAGCGCCATGTTGTACGCGGCTCCACGCAAACATATGACGTATTGCTCTCTGTTTTCCTGGAGTGTTTTCAGGAATTTGGACCGCACTTCTTTCTTCAGCCATTTGAAAGGTGCTTTTCCTGGTGCCAGTGGCTCGGGGACGTAGCGCATCGCCTCACTGCACTCGCCAGATTCGGCAACGAGCTTATACGTGAGGTTGAACAGCTCCTCATTCGGGTGCCAGCTATTGGCCTGTTTACCGAAAAGGGCCACCAGAAATTCTGTCAGGTGCTCTCGATCATATATATCCATTTATCTCTCCCTGATGCTTTTCGCCACCTGTTTGTAGCGTGCGTCTTTTCCTTTGACGACAATATGATGAATAGCGGCTCGGTCAAAAATGTAGATATGCCCAAGACCGTGGGTCTCGCTATAACCTCCCAGTATGTCGAATGAATCGAGCGAATCTTTATAAACCGCATGGTCGGGTATATCGAAGGCTTCCCGTTGCTTGATCGCCATATCCCGAAGTTCGGGGGATAGAGATGGCCGAACATCTTCAGTAAAGAACGCACGAATGAATTGTTCAGCGTCGCCGGACAGATCAATACCAGGGTAGAAGGTCTCGGCGTCGACTATTTCGTGAGACATCGTCCAGTCTTCATACTTGAAGATGAGGGTGGTGCTGGTATGGGAGATCAGTTCAGGTTCGGGATAATCCAAGGCGAGGTCTTGTGACAAGACGAGATTGCCTGCCATGCAGCCTGTTGCGAACAGGCACAAGGCGAGCAGGGGAACGATGAATATCCTTTTCATGTTGGGTTCCTTTTCAGTGACTTGAGCGGAATATACGGGCCCTCCCTTTTGAGCGCAACCTGTCGAAAACCTGGGCAGGTATTCTGGACCGGAGAACCGGGATAGATTTATTTTTCGAAAAACCGGGACAGATCTATTTTCTCGGCTTTCCTGATGGCTCAAAGCTAATGTGAGTCACTACCAACCGTCACCTTGCTTCAGTTAATATCGGCTTCCATCTCAGAAAGGATTCTGTGATTCAAAAGTAAGGATAAGCTGATGCCAAGACAGGCTAGGGTGATTGTGCTTGGTTTCTCCATGATCAGCATCGTTTATTCGGCCAGGAGCTACGCCATTACCGTGCCACTGCCTCGTTTATATTCTTTCCGTCGTTGCCCTTACGCTATGCGCGCTCGGCTCGGGATCTTGTTTGCCGGACTGACGGTTGAGCTGCGGGAGATCGTGCTAAAAAACAAGCCGGCGCAGATGCTGGCGGTCAGTCCCAAAGGCACGGTTCCTGTTC